>JGI12048J13642_10372816_pt1 | contig 42584 bp, 44 predicted proteins | sample ElkSlonscriptome_16_FD_13642 | JGI IMG/M metagenome (IMG submission 13642)
ATCACGGGCCTGTCGCTCTTGCTGCTGTTCATCTCGATCAATCTGGATCGTGGCATCGTCACGATCGTGCTTGCCCACGCGACATTCTCGATGTGCTACGTGTCGGTCGTCGTCAGCTCCCGGCTGGTCAGTTTCGACCGGTCTGTCGAAGAGGCCGCACGGGATCTGGGCTGTACGCCGCTCGAGGCATTCCGGCTCGTCACGCTGCCCATCATCGCCCCGGCTGTGATCTCGGGCTGGCTTCTGGCTTTGACGCTGTCACTGGATGATCTGGTGATCGCATCCTTCGTGGCAGGTCCATCGGCCACCACATTGCCGATCAGGGTTTTCAGCTCGGTCCGTCTGGGCGTCAGCCCCGAGATCAATGCGCTTTCGACCATACTGATTTCATTGGTTGCCATCGGAACGATCACGGCGTCGCTGATGACGAAACGCGCCGTCTTGCGACGGCAAAAGGCCGAGAGGATGGCCGAACAAACGGCCTAACGGGCGATCGGTAACCGACCGTCCCCAACATTGCGATCATTTCGGGCTTTAATGGCGGACTGGGGAGGATTCGAACCCCCGACCCCTTGATTCGTAGTCAAGTACTCTATCCAGCTGAGCTACCAATCCGCTTGCAGGGGATTTAGCGGTGCTTGGCTGGTGATGCAAGGGCGAAAACCGATTCTTTCCGCCCCCGCGATGGCCTAGAGTGCGATGTCTTCCTTTGGCAGCTTGATCGCGAAAGTCGTGCCGTTTTCGTCCGTCTTGACCAGTTCGAGGCGGCCACCATGGCCCTTGATCAATTCGGCTGCGATAACCAGCCCCAGACCCGATCCGCCCTTGCGCACACCACCATGAAACGGCTGGAATAAATGCTCTTGCGCTTTCTTGGGCAGGCCGGGCCCCGTGTCGATGATCGTGAGTTGCCAGCATTGATCGTCCTCTGTCGCCTCGAGGCCGATCTCGCCCGGTTTACCTGTGGCCATGATCGCCTGCCTTGCGTTGCGGACCAGGTTGAAGACCACGCGAAAGAGCTGCTCACCGTCGGCGCGAAGAGTCATCGACGCGGGAATATTCTCGGAAAACGACAGTGCGTAATCACCAGCGGCCAGTCTCTCGCTATCGATGACCTCATTCACGATCTGCGCGAGATTGACCCGCGACAGCGATGGTGCCGGTTCTTCGACGCGCCCGAATGCAAGCGTCGTCTCGCAGAGGTTCACCGCGCGGGTGATCGAGTTCACGAGTTTCGGTGCCATGCGTTTTACCAACGGATCATCGGAGCCTTCGATCCGGTCGGTAAACAGCTGCGCCGAGGTGAGGATGTTGCGCAGATCGTGGCTCACCTTGGCGACCGCACCACCAAGCTGTGCCAGTCGCTCTTTCTGCCGCAGCGCCGAGGTAAGCTGGGTCTGCATCATCTGCAGCGATTCCTCGGCATCGCGCAACTCGCGCACCGTGGCGCTGGGCTTGATGATCTTGCGGGCGTCTTCGGGCGCGGATGCATAGGCCTGCATATGTGTGACGACGCCCTTGATCGGGCGGACCAGCAGGATCTGCACTGCAAGAAACAACAGGCTGGCGGTGATGATCGAAATCGCAGCCGACAACAAAAGAATGTTCCAGCCATAGGACAAAAGCGCGTTGCGCAGCGGCAGCTCATCCATCGTGACCTCGATCAGAAGGCCGGCGTCACGGACCGGGTCGCCGATCACCCGCACGACCCGATCCTCACGCAGGAACAGGGTGCGCAGGGCATCCACGATAAGTGTCATGCTGCCGGGATCGCGCATGTCGTATGTCGCCGAGATCGGGGCCGGGATGGGCGAGGACAGCACAAGCTGGCGTGCCTCGTTGCGGCGCAGGACCACATTGTAGATCTGCGCGTTGCGCAACAGTTCGCTCTCGAGTTCCGGGCTGATCATGTCGTCCGCTTCCAGAGCGAGCGACGCGATCTGCGCCCGCTCCAGCCGGGCGAGAAGGTAGTCCTCGCGGAACCGTGCCACTGACGGCACGAAGATGAATATCTCCGCCAGCATCACGAAGATCACCGTGAGGATCAGAAAGCGCCCTGAAAGTGAGTTCGTCATGGTCCCTCGTCGCGGGGCCTACGGCAACCATCGCTGCACAAAGCCTACCACCCGTTTTACGGTCGGGCTTTCGAAAAGTCTCGGGCTAAAATAAGCCCCGGCGGCGCGTTTGTTGACTTCGCTCACCGTAGGGTAAGGTAGAACGGTATTCGCGATTGACGACATCTTCATCTTGTTCGCGATGGCCAGGGCCCACATTCCGATCAGCTCGCCCGCCAGGTGGCCTGCGATCGAGGCCCCGACGGGCCGCCCCTTGACCACCATGACCTTGATGAGGCCCTTGGTCTTTCGCTCGGCGATCAGGCGGTCGTTGTGATGGAATTCGAACCGCACCACTTCCAGCGCGGATCCATGTTTCTTTTTCGCCTGCGCCTCGGTCAAGCCGACCTGCGCCAGCTCGGGGTCTGTGTAGGTGGCCCATGGCAGATGATCGGTCCGACGTTTGGAGGGCAGCCCGAACAGCATCGACCGGATCAGCACGCTCGCATGATATCCCGCGACATGCGTGAATTGCAGCCCACCAGCGACGTCGCCGGCAGCATACACCCGCTTGTTGGTGACGGACCGTAGATCGGCGCCGACCTTCACGCCGCTGCGATCGTAGGCGACGCCACCTTTTTCCAGGTCGAGCGTATCCACATTGACCTTGCGTCCGACGGCGATCAGCAGATGCGATCCGGTAAAATCGCCCTTCGCAGTGTGTACCGTCACCTCGCCCGCCTTGCCGCTGACTTTCTCGGCTTGTGTTTCCTCGACGATATCGACCCCCTCGTCCCGGAGGGTTTCAAGGACGATCGCGGACAACTCCGGATCATCCTTGCCGAATGCCTTGGCGCCTTCGATCACGGTGACCTTCGATCCCAGACGCCGGTGGGCCTGTGCCATCTCCATGCCGATCGGCCCGCCTCCGATGATCAGCAGGTGATCGGGCTTGTCCCGAAGATCGAAGATGTTCTCGTTGGTGTAGATCGGGACGTCATCGATTCCCGGTATCGGCGGCACGAAAGGGCCCGAGCCTGTCGCCACGACAAAGCGGCGTGCTTCGATGATACTGTCGCCCGCCTGCACCTCGGTCTTCGAGATGAAGCGGCCGAATTCCTGAATGACCTCGACGCCGAGGCCCGTAAACCGTTCGACGCTATCGACGGGGGCGATCTGCGCAATCACGTCATGGACATGGTCCTTGGCGGCCGCGTAATCCACCGCAGGGTCGACCTCGCCGACGCCGTATTTCGCACCGTGGTTCATCGCATGGGCCTGTTTGGCGCTGGCAATCAGCGCCTTGGAAGGCACGCAGCCGTAATTGAGGCAATCACCGCCCATTTTGCCCCCCTCAAGCAGGACGACTTTGGCCCCCATCTGGACAGCGCCCGCCGCGACCGACAAGCCGCCGGAGCCGGCACCGATGACGCAGATATCGGTTTTGATGCGTTTCATGGCTCAGAGACCTTTCTTGCCGCGGATGGCTTTGAGAATGATGGGCAGGGCGGCAAGCAGACACAGGCCGATGATCGGCAAAAGGATTTGCGGTTCGAAAATGATCCCCAGGTTCGGTGTGTCGCCGCGCGCGAACACCTCGCCCAGACCGGCGCCGACCGAGGTGTAAACGACGGTTCCCGGAATAATGCCGATGAACGTCGAGACGACGAACCGATAAAGCGGCACGTCGAGAAACGCAGGGATGAGATTGGCGAGAAAGAACGGCACCGCGGGGATCAGCCGGATCAGGAAAAGCATCGACCACTGGTTTTCGTCGATCCCGTCCTTGATCTTTTTCACGGTGCCATCGGACCCGTCGATACGTTTGCCAAGACTTTCACCAAAACCCCAACGGGCGGCGAGGAAGATCGCCATGGCACCGATCGTCGCTCCCATGACGTTGAAGAGGGCACCGGGGAATGTCGCGAAGAGAAAGCCGCCTGTCAGCGTGGCGATGGTCGCGCCGGGTAGGGAAAATGCAACGATGACCACGTAAGCGGCCAGAAACATCACAATGGTCAAAAGGTAGTTTGCATCACGGAAAGCGATCAATGCCTCCCTGTTTTGGGCCAAAGCCTCGAACGTGAGGTGATCGCGCAGAAAGAACGCACCGAGCAGTGCGACCGCCGCGATCACGATCAGCGGCAGGCGTCTCAGCACGGGATTTGCGGCAGTATCGGTCATCGTTTCGGTATCTTCATGTGGGTTCACGTTTGTCACAGGTTAGATGGACCGAACACCCCACCGGTCATACCCACATCACGGCGCATTGATGCCTCAGACCGCGGTTGTTACAGATTTCATGGAATTCCGCGAGATGACTGAAACATTAGGCAGTTGCGAAAACCGCTGAATGTTGCAGTTTCGTGGCACCTGCTGCGTTGACATGGTGGTGTGCCGCATCTAAACGACACCTCTGATATGTCATTCGGCTTCGAATCCCGTCGTTGGATTTGGCCGTCCAAACCGGAGAGCCTGCTATGAAGCGCACGTTCCAACCATCAAACCGCGTTCGCAAGAACCGCCACGGCTTTCGTGCCCGTATGGCGACCAAGGCCGGCCGCAAGATCATCAATGCACGCCGCGCAAAGGGCCGTGCAAAGCTGAGCGCTTAAGCGCCGGCCTTCTGTTGAGTGTTTTGAAACCGCCGGTGGCGCCTGGAAACGGCCCGCCGGCGGTTCCTTTGCGTGTCCTGACAAAACGGGCCGATTTCGTGCGCGCCAGCCACGGACGACGCATCCCGACCGCCGGCTTCAATCTGCAGGCCCGCAAGCGCACACCTGGCGAAGCAGCGGGTATCCGCGTCGGATTTACCTGTTCAAAGAAGGTCGGGAACGCGGTCGCCCGGAACCGCGCCAAGCGCCGGTTGCGTGAAATCGCCCGTCTGACGTTACCGGATGCTGGCTGCGCGGGCTGGGACTACGTTCTTGTGGGTCGCAAAGAGGTGACGGCGACATTACCTTTCGACCAACTCGTGGCTGATTTACGCCGCGCCTTGAAAAAGGTTCACGCATGACGCCCTTCGCCTACATCGTCTCACTGCCCGTAAGAGCTTACCGCGTGGTTCTGTCACCTTGGGTCGGGCATGGCTGCCGCTATCAACCGACCTGTTCGGCCTATGCGCTCGAGGCGCTGGAAAAGCACGGCGCCATCAAGGGTAGCTATTTGACGGTGCGCCGTATCATGCGGTGTCACCCGTGGGGCGGATCGGGCATCGACAACGTGCCGGATTGAGGCTCAGAGTTTCTCGAACGATATCGTCACCGTCCCGATATCGAAGCCGAACCGCTTGACGTAGGCGATATTCAGAAGCCGGTCTTCCGCCAGCAACCACATCCAGTCATCGAAGCTGACACGCAGGGTTTCGGTTTCGCCGTCGGCGGACGGGATCGGCAGATCGATTTCGTAGACCCAGTTGAAGCGGTTGCCGTCCTCTTCGCCCGTTGCCGTGCCGATCACACCGGGTGCTGTGCCGGTCCAGCTATCCTCTCCGGTTTTGCGCAAGGTCCAGATACGCTGCTCTGTCGATCCGTCTTCGTAGACGAAGTCTTCCACCAGCCGGAGCCGCTCGCCATCCCAGTCGCCGTCGATAGTGACGGTAAAGCTGCGTCGGACGGTTCCGAGGATATCCTGAAACTGACCGTAGGCGACGAATTCACCATCGAAGAATTCTTCGAGGTTCAGCTTGCGGTCGCTGAGGACGGGATCGTCGAATGACGGCTTGCCGGTGCAAGCGGCGAGGAACAACAGGCTGGCAGCCAGGATCAGGCGCATTTTTTGGACTCCACTTTAATGGTGGTACGGGCCGCAATGCCCAACGGATGCCTCTAGGCATATAATGAGCTTCAAGTCCGCGACTCGTCATTTGGCTAATCTGACCGCGCGCGCCGCGCATGCCGGTCGCGTGAATGTGGCAAGAATAAGGAGCGATGGTCCCGAGGGTGCGTCAAAAATCCTTGATTATCAACAAAACAAAGCCTTTTGAATTGTTCACGACTGACCTACAGTCGCAGCTGAACTCGGAAGATCATCCTATTTGTGCCAGCTTTTGCTGGTTACTTGTCTAGGATCTGTCGCGGTTTGCATTTCTTTTGCCGGAGCAAAACCATGAAAATTAAATTGGCTGCAATTCTTGCATTGACTGCCATGCCTGCTGCGCTCGGCGCGCAGCAAGTCAATCTGCGATCACCCGACGAGTTCATCAGCGTGGATGGCGAAATCACCGGATATAACGGTGTCATGCTGCGGGTGCAGACGCTTGTCGGCGAAGTGAGCGTCCCCGCCTCCGAGGTTATCTGCTATGGCGAGGCGTGCCTGGACGTACTCGCCGATAATTCGTTCGGACTTACCGCCGAGGCGCTCGCGGGCGTCGTCGCCACGCCGGTATCGGCCGCGCCGGAGATTGCGACGCTCGGTGGAGATCTCAGCATCGCTTTCGCGTCACCGACCCAAAGCGCGTTCTTCGGGTCGTTCGCGCAAACGGTCGCCGACGCCACGATCAACGGCACAACCGTTTCCTTCGCGGACGGGACGACCCTGACGACGACAGATACACTGCAGGAGGCCGATATCGCAGTGCAGACGGTCGGTCTGCAGGGCACCGGCGACACGGCGTTTTCCGGGCCGTCGGGTTGGTCCGCGTCGGGCGAAGATCTGACCCATCAGATGACGGGTCTTGGCGCTTTTGTCGTACAGGCCTCGCCCAGCACGGGCATCGACAGCATTTCGACACTTGATCTGGCGCGGGTATTCGCGGGCGAGGTGACGAACTGGTCACAAATCGGCGGGGCCGACGTTCCCGTCCTCGGTTTGCGTTTGCCTGACAACGCGCCCGCATTCCGTGAACTGCTGACCACCGTGATGGAGCCTGCGGGGCTGCAGATGTCCAGTACCGTTCTTGCTATGGGTGACGATACCGGTATCGCGGCTTCGGTGAACCAGTTTCCGGGCAGTATCGCCTTGGTGAACGCGGCGGCCGCGAATCCCGACCTGACGATCCCTGTCGCCGGATCGTGCGGGATCAGCGTCAGCCCTTCGCCATTCAATATCATATCGGGGGACTACCCGCTTGTCCGTCCCGTCATGGCGACATATGCGGGTGCCGTTCCGCAGAGCGTGACCGATCTGTTCGATGCCGCGGCAAGCAACGAGTCACAGGACCTTGCGCAAACGCTGGGCCTCGCGGATTTCGGTGCAACCCGTCAGGACGCAGCGCTCAAGAATGCCCGGCTCGGCGGATTGCTGGATGCCGAGCTGGACGATGTTCAGCGGGCTGCGGCGGCAGAGATGTTCCAGGCGCTGTTCTCGGCTGAACGTCTTTCGACGACTTTCTATGGCGGTGCCGTCAGCGGACCGGAGGCCGCCTGGAACCGTGCCATGATGGTCAACCTTGCCGACGCGCTGGCATCTCCCGAGAATGCGAACCGCGAGGTTGTCTTCGTTGGTGTCGGCGCCAGCGAAGCGGGATCGCAAGACGCGTTGTCGATCTCGGCACAGGCCGCAAGCGAGATGCGCGCGGCATTCCAGACATTCGCCGGTAGCGCCATCGCGGATGCAGGTGTGACGGTGTCCAGCTTCGGCTTCGGCGATGTCGCTGCATCGACTTGCATCGATAGCCAGGTGTCCGAAAGCGCTGCCGCGCATGTCGAGGTCTGGATACGTTAAGGGCGGTCCGCCCGAAGACCTCTGTCGCAGCTTGTGCACGGCGCGTGACTTGCGTTTCATCGGCAGGCTATTGGCTGACAAAGCGGGTGATATCGCTTATCCGGCGAACAATCGCTGTTTTCGCATTGTCGAAACCGTGCAATCAGGCACGCGACGCCATAGGTAAGCAGAATGAAGAAAACAATCTTGTATCTAGCCGCGATGATCGCGCTTGCGATCTATGCCGGTGCAGCCTCGGCGCAGCAACTTTCGCTGCGCCAGATATCCGACTACCTCAACGGGCTACAGACCGCGCAGGGTGGTTTCACGCAGATCAACTCTGACGGAACGCTGTCGACGGGGCAAATCTACATCAAACGCCCGGGCCGTATTCGGTTCGAGTACAACACGCCCGACGACTCGCTTGTGCTGGCCGGTGGCGGTCAGGTGGCCGTCTTCGATCCACGCTCGAACACCGGCCCCGAGCGGTTTCCGCTGCGTAACACACCGCTCAGCATCATCCTGCGCGAAAACGTCGATCTTCAGGCCGAGGATATGGTGACGAACGTGACCTCGGACGGCACCACCACCACCATCACCGCACAAGATCCCGAAAACCCGCAATACGGGAATATCCAGCTGGTGTTCACCGCTGACCCCGTGGAATTGCGCCAGTGGGTCGTGACGGACGAGCTGGGCACACAGACGACCGTCGTGCTGAACGACCTGGTGTCCGGCGTCATGATCGGTGACATCCAGTTCAACATCCAGTCCGAGATGCGGCGGCGCGATAATTGACGCAGCATGCGGGCGACCTTTCCGGTCGCCCGGTGTCATCTCCTGCGGCAGGCCCGCAACTGCTGATCGTACATCACAGCACGCGCCTCGACTTCACCCGAGATCCGGATCAGCCAGCTTTTCGCGCGCCATGTGCCGCGTAGAAACCCGGTGCGGCCATCGTGATAGGCCAGGTACTGGTTGCGGGTGTCATTGATCGGCACGCCCGTCTCCTCGACGGTCTTGGTCATGTACCAGCCCATGAAATCGGTCGCGTGATAGATATTGTCACGCCGCGCGCCGCGTCCGCCCTCCAGTTGCTGGTATTCCTCCCACGTGCCATCCAGCGCCTGGCTGTAGCCGAAAGCGGACGATTGCCGCCCGATGGGAATGACGCCCAGAGCGTAGCGATGCGGGGTCCGGTTGTCGCCGATGAATTTGCTTTCCTGATAGATGATCGCCATCAGGGAAGGCACGGGTACGCCGTATTTCCGCTCGACCGTGCGGAATGCGTTCTGGTAGGACGGGCGCTCGGCCAGGATGCTGCAGGCGTTATCAAGGTCGCGCGGGGCCGAATTGTATCCCGTCCCGCTGCTGCAACTTGCCAGCAACATCAAACATGCCATTGCGCGAAAGAAACTGCTCATCTGCCTCTCGCTTTTTTGTGTTTTGCGAAAGCATAGCGCGTCAGGCGCGATCTGGGAATGCCTAAGACACGTAGGTCAGATCACAAATGCAAGGATCAGGGGCAGCGCGATCACGGAAATCAGTGTCGAGGAAACGACCAGTCCCGCCACGGCCTCGGCGTCGGCCCCGTATTTGGCAGCGATCATGTAAGAGGTCACGGCCACTGGGGTGGCAACTTGCACGATGAGCACCGCGGCCGCGACGGGATCGAGCCCGAACCAGACGCCGGCCGCGCCGCCCGCTGCAACGCAGATGACGAGCTTGGCCAAAGACAATAGGGCCGCCCTTGTCATTGCACCGGTTTCAAGCCGCGCAACCGCAACGCCCAGAGTGATCAGCATCATCGGAATGGCCATCTGTCCGGTCAGGTCGATGGCGTTGGTCAGAAACACAGGCGTTCGCCACCCTTGCCAGAGGAAAAGGGCGCCCAGCAAGGTCGCCCAGACCAGCGGCTCCGACATCACCTTGCCGAGGGAACCGGCGCCCGCCACCATCCAGATCCCGATGGTGAAGGACAGGATCGCCATCACCGCGAATACCACGACGGCATAGCCCAGTCCTACGTCACCGAATGCAAAGAGCGCCAGCGGCAGGCCGAGGTTACCGGTATTGCCGAAGATCAAGGGCGCAAGATAGGTGCGCACCTCGAGCCGCGCCAGTCTGACGAGTGTGGCACTCGCGATCATGACAAGCCCATAGGCCACGAAAGACGCCATCGACAAGGTTGCCAGCGCCTCGGGCGCGATCTCGGTCTGCATCAGCGCTACGAAAATCAGGCAAGGCACCGAGACCGTCATCGCCAACCGGGTGACGAACTCGACCCGGTACTCGAAACCAAGCTTGACCCACGCGAAACCGACCGCCGCCAACAGGAATACAGGTGCCGTCACATTGAGGACTGTCAGGGCGAGGTTCACAGACTGTTTCCTTCAATTCTTCGGCAGAGCCGTGGACTTTGCACCTGCGGCAGACATATATACCCTATGGAAGATGATGAAATGCTGAAAACGCACGCCAAATATCACCTTGGACAGATCGTCCGGCACCGGAAGCATCCCTTCCGCGGTGTCATCTTCGACGTCGATGCGATGTTTGCGAACACCGATGAATGGTACAACGCCATCCCCGAAGACAGCCGTCCGAGGAAGGACCAGCCGTTCTATCACCTGCTGGCGGAAAACGAGCAGAGTTTTTATGTCGCTTATGTCTCGGAACAGAACCTGGTGGCGGACCATTCGGGCGAACCGGTGGATCATCCGGACGTCAGCGACCTGTTCGGGCCTTTCGAGGACGGCCATTATCCCTTGCAGGTTCAACTGAACTAGGGACAGTTTGTGCGCGGTGGCGGACGGTGTTGCGCCGCGGCCCTCACGAGGCGCTGCCCTGCTTCCCATGATCGTATTTCAGCCGCCTGGAACAAGTGCGACCTGCTGTCCGACGCCGTGTCGGACAGGCTGGCTATCTCGGCAGACAGTGTTACATCGTTGCGCAGGAATCCAAGGAGTTGCCAATGCTTGTCGTCGTGTCGCCCGCAAAGTCGCTGGATATGTCACCTGTCGATGTGGATGCAAGCCAGCCGGTCTTTCAGGAAGATGCCGTGCGGCTTTCGAAAACGATGCGGAACCTGACCTTGAAAGACCTCAAGGGTCTGATGGATATCTCGGACGATCTCGCCCGGCTGAACCGCGACCGGTTCAAGGCCTTTTCGTCAGAGCCGGACAAGTCTACCACCAAACCCGCAGCGCTGGCCTTTGCCGGTGATACTTACCAGGGGCTCGAAGCCAAGACCCTGTCGCATGACGATCTGAAGTATGCGCAAGACCACCTGCGGATCCTCTCGGGCCTTTACGGCATGCTGCGCCCCCTCGATGCGATCCAACCGTACCGGCTGGAAATGGGCAGTCGGCTGAAGACCCGGCGGGGCACGTCGCTTTACGATTACTGGGGCGACACGATTGCCAAGGCACTGAATGCCCAGGCTGCGGACGTGGGAACAGACACGTTGATCAATTGCGCCAGTCAGGAATACTTCGGAGCGGCGGCCACCAAGGCGCTTGAGTTGCGTGTGATCACGCCGGTCTTCATGGAACTCAAGGACGACAAACCACGCATCGTCAGCTTCTTCGCCAAGCGGGCGCGGGGCGCAATGGCACGCTTCATCATCGAAAACCGCATTTCCGATGCCGAGGATATCAAGGCGTTCGCCAGCGGCGGCTATGCCTACGATCCCGATCTGTCGGAGGACGACAGGTGGGTCTTCGTGCGCGACTATCCGACATAGGCTGCTGCCACCGTGCAACCTGCGCTGCACCATGGCGTCACGATGAGGACCACGCCCTAGAAGTCGGCTGCAATCCGTATGTCGCGCAGCGGCCTGACCGCCTTGATGGATGCCTCGTAAAGCGGATCGGCCTTGTAGGCCGCAAGTGCCTCTTCACTGTCGAATTCAGCGTAGACGATCAGGTCGACTTCGGATGAAAGCGCATCGCGGCGTTTGTTTTCCCGCACTTCGAAAGCCGTTGCGTGCGGGATTTTCGCCAGCATTGAGAGCCCTGCCTTGATCTGGGGAATGTCGGCGGGATCCTTCGCGCTGAAGAACACGACATGGCGGAGTAACGGACGTTGGGGCAATGACGCTCTACCTACTTGTGACCGGCGATGGCGTTACTCATGGCGTCAGAGACGTTCGATCGCAAGCGCGATCCCCTGTCCGCCGCCGATGCACATCGTCACAAGGGCGCGTTTGCCGCCCGTTCGATCAAGCTCGTACATCGCCTTTACCGTGATGATCGCACCGGTTGCCCCCACCGGATGCCCCAATGCGATAGCGCCGCCGTTCGGATTGACCCTGGCGGGATCGAAACCCAATTCGTTTCCGACCGCAAGCGCCTGCGCCGCGAATGCCTCGTTGCTTTCGATGACGTCGAAGTCATCGACACTCATCCCGAGCTTGGCCAGAAGGTTTGTCACCGCGGGCACCGGACCGATCCCCATCACCTCTGGACGGACCCCGGCATGGGCGTAGCCCAACACGCGGAATTTCGGTGTCAGGCCAGCGGCCTCTGCCGCATCCGCCCGCGCGAGCACGATCGCAGCAGCGCCATCGTTGATCCCCGACGCATTGCCGGCGGTGACTGTCCCGTCTTTCTGGAAGGCGGGGCGCAAACCGCCGAGGGCCTCGGCGGTCGTGTCTTTGGGATGTTCGTCGCGCGCGAAATCCACCGTCTCGCGGCGCTGCTTGACGGGCACCGGCACGATCTGGCTGTCGAAGTGACCGGCCGCGATAGCCGCTGCGGCGCGCTGCTGGCTTTGCAGCGCAAAGGCATCCTGATCCGCACGTGTCACGTGGTGTTCCGCGGCGACATTCTCTGCGGTGACGCCCATGTGGCCGGTGCCGAACGGACAGTTGAGCGCACCGAGCATCATGTCGAGTGTGCGGACATCGCCCATCTTGGCGCCCCAGCGCTGATCGGGGATGATGAAAGGTGACCTGCTCATGTTTTCGGCGCCGCCGGCAAGCCCGAAATCCGCATCACCCAGCATCAGCGATTGCGTCACCGAAACAATGGCCTGCACGCCCGACCCGCAAAGCCGGTTGACGTTCATCGCCGGTGTCGTGTCCGGCACGCCTGCCCCCATCGCTGCCACGCGGGACAGATACATGTCCTTCGGCTCGGTGTTGATGACGTGACCGAAGGCCACATGCCCGATCTGCCCACCCTCGACGCCGGCCCGCGTCAGCGCAGCTTCTGCGGCGATCTTGCCCAGTTCGATCGGCGGTGTTCCCGCCAGCGATCCGCCGAATGTGCCGATCGCGGTGCGTGCGCCAGCTAGTATCACGATGTCTGTCATCATCAGCCTCCCCAAGTGTTCGCCCGATTTTTCCCATATTGTACCGGGACCGCAACGCCGGACGTAGCGGCATTGTGCGTGCCGTGCCATGTAAGACGAAAGCATCGCTCGGGAAAAGGCCGTGCAACGGCGGGTTTCCCGGTCCGGCGGCTTGGTCCGTTGGCCGAAAGACCGCATCAGACCGGGTATGACATCATCCGGGACGTAAGCGACGCACATGTCCGCCGCCTGAGCGTCACTGATCCCGCGCGAACCGTGTCACACATCTTTCCGCATGATCTGCGACCTCCGCACCCGTTTCCTTTCTCCATCATTGCCTTATGTCGGGATCGAAAGGAGACGTCATGCTGCTCGACGTGCGCGATATCCACAAAACATACCAGACGGCTGATGGGCCTTTTGACGTATTGCGCGGCATCGACCTGCAACTTGATGCGGGCGAGACCCTCGCGCTGACCGGGGAATCCGGCAGCGGCAAGAGCACGCTTCTGCACCTGATAGGCGGCTTGGATACCGCGGATCGAGGGGCGATCCTGATCAATGGTAGCGATATCGCCTCGGCGGATGACGCGGCCCGTGCCGCCCTGCGCCGTGGCACTGTCAGCGTGGTTTTCCAACAGTTCAACCTGATCCCCAGCCTGACTGTAGCCGACAACATCGCGTTTCAGGCGCGGCTTGCGGAACGTGATGACCCCGCTTGGATCAAACGGCTGACCGATCGCCTCGGCCTTGCCGACCACAGCACCAAATACCCCGAACAGCTTTCGGGTGGACAACAGCAGCGCGTGGCGATCGCCCGCACGCTTGCCCCGCGGCCCAGGCTGGTGCTGGCCGACGAGCCGACGGGAAACCTCGACGAAGAGACCGCCGCAAAGGTGATGGACCTGATGCTCGAGCTTGTGCATGAAACCGGCGCGGGGTTGCTCATGGTCACCCACTCGCTGGCCTTGGCCGACCGGTTGGCGCACCGCCAGCATCTGCGCGCCGGACGGCTGGCATGACCAGAACCGTCCTTTCTGGCCTTCTGTCGCACTGGCGGCGCAACCCCTTGCAGCTTTTTACGCTGCTGGCGGGGCTGGCGCTCGCCACTGCACTGTGGTCGGGCGTGCAGGCCGTCAATGCCGAGGCAAGGGCGAGCTATGACGCCGCCGCCGCCACGCTTGGCGAAGGACAGTTCGACCGTCTGGTCCGCCGTGACGGACAGCCGATGGATCAGGCCAGCTATGTCGCGCTACGCCGCGCCGGCTGGCTGGTCAGCCCCGTTGTGCAGGGACGTCTGGGTGATGTGCGCATCGTCGGGGTCGATCCGCTGACAGCGCCGGCGGGCATCGGGCCCGTCGGTCCCGCCGAGGGCGACGATCTAGCCGGGTTCCTGTCGTCCGAAGGCATCTTTTTCGGCACTGCCGAGACCGCTGCGAAATTGCCCGACCGGCGCTTTGTGATCAGTGAGGATGCAGCACCGAACACGGCGCTGACGGATATCGGTGTTGCGCAGCGGATTCTGGGCAAGACCGAACAGATCGACAGTCTGATCGTGCTGCCGCGTCAACCACTGGGCCGGGCGCCGCTTGAAGCGATTGCTCCTGATCTGACACGTCAGCCAGCGCAGGGCGGCAGCGATATCGGACGGTTGACGGACAGTTTCCATCTGAACCTCACCGCTTTCGGATTCTTGTCATTCGCGGTGGGCATCTTCATCGTGCACGGTGCTATCGGGCTTGCTTTCGAACAGCGGCGACCGGTTGTGCGCACGATGCGGGCGCTCGGTGTGCCGCTTGGCCGGCTGATCGCCGTGATCGCGACAGAGCTTTTGCTGTTTGCGCTGGTTGCGGGGATCATCGGCGTCGCGCTGGGCTATGTCATCGCGGCGGTCCTTTTGCCCGATGTCGCGGCAACGTTGCGCGGCCTTTATGGGGCCGACGTGGCGGGGACATTGCAGTTGCGCCCCGCGTGGTGGCTGTCGGGCCTCGCGATCGCGCTGGGTGGCACGGCGCTTGCGGCAAGCGGCGCATTGCTGCAACTGGCGCGGATGCCGATGCTTGCAGCAGGGCAACCGCGCGCCCTTGCGATGGCAGCAGGGCGACGAGCACTTACGCAAGGCCTGATCGCCGCGATCCTTCTGGGGGCGTCCGTCGTCCTTGTTTTTACGGCCGATGGACTGGTCGGCGGTTTTTCCCTGCTTGCAACGCTGCTGATCGGCGCCGCACTCGCGCTGCCACTGGTACTCGACCGGATCCTCGCCGTCTTGGCGTCGGGCGCCCGAGGCGTCAAGGCGATGTGGTTCTGGGCCGATACGCGCCAGCAGCTTCCCGGCCTTTCTCTGGCTCTGATGGCGTTGCTCCTGGCCATGGCCGCCAATGTCGGTGTCTCTACCATGGTCTCCAGCTTTCGGCTGACGTTCACTGATTTCCTCGATCAGCGGCTGGCGTCCGAGCTTTACGTCCGTACCGAGGACGCAGGCCAGACCGAGACGCTGATCGCCTTTGCCACACCCCGAGTGGACGCGATCCTGCCGATACAAAATGCCGATGCGACCGTCGCAGGCCAGCCGACCGAGGTTTTCGGGGCGCGTGATCATGCGACCTACCGCGATTTCTGGGTGTTCCTGCAAAGCACCGCCAGCCCATGGGAGACGACCTTCGCGGGAAACACCGCCGTCATCAGCGAACAACTGGCACGCCGGGGCGAGATTGCGATCGGTGACACGATCAGCTTGCAAGGGCGCAGCTTCCCCGTCGCTGGCATCTATGGCGACTACGGCAATCCCATCGGGCAGGTCGTGATCGCCGAAGACGTCTTCGCCAGCCTTTATCCACAGGTGCCCGCTCGGAACTTCGGATTGCGGATGGCCCCGGAAGATGTCGAGGCCTTCGTCACGGGTTTGGCCGAAGCCGGTATCCCGGAGACGCAAGCAGTCAACCAGGCCGGGATCAAGGCGATCTCTCTCGCGATTTTCGAACGCACGTTCACGGTGACGACCGCGCTGAATGTGCTGACCCTCGCGGTGGCGGGATTCGCGATCCTGATGAGCCTGCTGACACTGGCCACAATGCGCATACCGCAGCTTGCTCCTGCCTGGGCGGTCGGGATGACCCGGTCCGAGATCGGGCGGCTTGAGTTGTTGCGCGCGGTGATGCTGGCGTTGCTGACCGCCCTTGTCGCACTGCCCCTCGGGCTTGCATTGGCCTGGGCGCTGCTGGCGGTCGTCAACGTGGCGGCTTTCGGATGGCGGCTGCCGATGTATCTCTTTCCCTTCGACTATGCGCGGCTGGCTGTGTTTGCACTGCTTGCGGCGGCGCTTGCGGCCAGCTGGCCCGCCCGCCGGCTGGCGCGCACTCCTCCCGCTGATTTGCTCAAGGTGTTTTCGAATGAACGTTAGAGTATTCGTATTCCTGATGCTCCTGCCGCTGTCGGTGTCCGCGCAGGGCTTTGCGGGGCTTGGTACGGTCGCCGATCAAAGTTTTGCCGAACCACAGCGTGACAAGGTCTTCAGCTTTCCGCAGGACCATGGGCCGCATCCCGATTTCCGGATCGAGTGGTGGTATCTGACCGCGAATATGACCGATGCGGATGGCACGCCTTACGGTTTGCAATGGACCCTCTTCCGCACGGCCTTTGCGCCGCAGTCGACCGACGACTGGTCGTCGCCGCAGCTCTGGATGGGCCATGCAGCGGTCACGACGCAAGAACGGCACTTCGTCACCGAAAGGCTGTCGCGGGGCGGCATCGGACAAGCGGGTGTCACGGCCGATCCTTTCGAGGCGTGGATCGATGACTGGGTGCTGGAAGGTGACTGGCAGACCATGCGCATGACGGCATCCGGCCCCGATTTCGCATACGACATGAACCTGACAGCGCAAGGGCCTTTGGTCTTTCACGGCGACGACGGCTATTCCGTCAAATCCCAGAACGGACAGGCATCGCACTACTATTCGCAGCCTTTCTTCGCGATCACCGGCACGCTCGATCTGCCCGACGGACCGGTGGAGGTTTCGGGAAACGCATGGCTGGACCGTGAATGGTCGTCACAGCTTTTGTCGGAAGACCAGACCGGCTGGGACTGGTTCTCGCTTTCGTTCGAGAGCGGCGACAAGCTGATGGGGTTCCGCCTGCAGCACACCGAAGACGAGGATTTCACCGCAGCCACGTGGATCACAGCCGATGGCGAGACAACGGCCTTTCCGGACGGCGCTTTCGTCGCCACACCGCTGGCAACGAACGCGGCAGGTGTGCCGGTCGACTGGCGCGTCGTCCTTGCCGAAAGGAACTTGGATGTGACCGTGGCGGCGATAAACGAGAATGCATGGATGGCAACCTCTGTTCCCTATTGGGAAGGGCCGGTGACGGTCAGCGGATCGCATAGTGGCATCGGATACCTGGAAATGACGGGCTATGAGTGACTGGTTCACCACGCAGCAAGGTATCTGGAAGAGGCTATGGCAAACGCTCGGGCGGGGTGTCGCGGATGCAAGGCATCCCGCGCGCCTGCCGACTTTTGCAACGGTGTCGCCCGAAGGTTGGCCGGAAGCCCGCACCGTGGTGCTGCGGAGCGCCGACAGCGAGACAGCCGCGCTCACCGTGCATACCGATCGTCAGTCCGACAAGATCCACAGCCTCAAGGCCAATCCCCGCGCTGCCTTGCACGTCTGGAACAAGCCGGATTCGCTGCAAATCCGCTTGCAGGCAGAGGTCACGATCCTCACCGGCAAGGATACGCGCGCTTTGTGGGATCGCATACCCGACCACGCACGCCAGTCCTACGGGGTCTCGCCGCCGCCGGGCACGCCGATCGGCAGTGATCTTGCCTACAGCAAGGCACCCGACCAAGGTAGTTTCGCCATTCTGGCATGTCGGGTGATCCAGATCGACGCTGTCCATCTCGGCGACGCGCACAGGCGGGTAGGTTTCAGACGCGACGATAATTGGCGGGGTGAGTGGCTTTCCCCCTGACGCACCACCCGCTAGAAGGATGAGATGAACGCGCTTCCCCTGACCCGAGACCTTGTCCTGATCGGCGGTGGTCACACCCATGCGCTGGTGCTGCGCAAGTGGGGGATGAACCCTTTGCCGGGGGTGCGTGTGACGGTGATCAATCCCGGACCGACCGCGCCTTATTCGGGGATGTTGCCGGGCTTCGTGGCGGGACATTACAGCCGGGCACAGCTGGACATCGACCTGGTGCGACTTGCCCGGTTTGCGGGGGCGCGACTGATCGACGGCCATGCCGACGGGCTGGATATCGCCAATCGTACGATCAATGTGGCGGGCAGGGGGCAGATCGCGTTCGATGTGGCCGCCTTCGATGTTGGCATCACCTCGGCCATGCCCGACCTGCCCGGATTTGCCGCGCACGGTATCCCGGCAAAACCGCTGGGCACATTCGCCAAGCGCTGGGACGCGTTCCGTGACACCGCCAAAGAACCGCAGGTCGCTATCATAGGGGGTGGTGTCGCGGGGGCAGAGCTTGCCATGGCCATGGCCCACGCTTTGCGTGACAAGCGCCCCTCGGTGCGTCTTCTCGACCGCGGCAAAGCCCTGTCCGGTCTGGGCTACAAGGCGCGCCAACTGATGCTGGCGGCGCTGAACGAGGCGCAGATCGAGATTTTCGAGGACACAGACGTGACCGAGGTCTTCGCCGAAGGTCTGGTGCTGGGCGACGGGCGCACCATTCGCAGCGACTTTACCTGCGGGGCAGCGGGTGCCAAGCCGCATGACTGGATCGCAGATACGGGTCTGGATCTGCACGACGGGTTCATCCGGGTCGATCAAGAGCTGCAAAGCAGTGTGGCCGGGATTTTCGCTGTCGGCGATTGTGCCCACCTCGATCACGCCCCGCGATCAAAAGCCGGTGTTTTTGCTGTCCGGCAGGCGCCGGTGCTTTTTCACAACCTGCGCGCTACTCTGTCGGGAGGCAGGTCAAAGGAATACTCACCGCAACGCGACTATCTCAAGCTGATTTCGCTGGGGCAGAAAAAGGCGCTGGCCGAGAAATTCGGCACCGCGCAGCGGGGCTCTCTGCTTTGGCGCCTGAAAGACCATATCGACCGCAAATTCATGCGCCAGTTCGACAATCTGCCCATGATGGGCGGCCCCGACATATCAGGCGCTACTGCCCTCGGCGTCACAGAGGCGATGGGCGGCAAGCCGATGTGTGGCGGATGTGGTGCCAAGGTCGGCCGTGCGGCGCTGGCGCGGGTGCTTGGTGACAACTTCGGCGACGATGCGGCAGAGGTGCAACCCGGTCAGGTCATGACCACCGACCACCTGCGCGCACTGGTCGAGGATCCCGCCACAATGACAAGGATCGCGGCGGTGCATGCGCTCGGTGATATATGGGCGATGGGGGCAAGACCGCAGGCCGCGACCGTCTCGTTGATCCTGCCGCGCATGTCCCCCGATCTGCAAGAACGTACCGTCTCCGAGATCATGACAGCGGCGCATGACGTGATCGGCAACGCGGGTGGCCGGATCATCGGTGGCCATTCCTCGCTCGGGGCTGAATTGACGGTCGGGTTTTCGATCACCGGTCTTGTCGACAGTCCGATCACGCTTGCAGGGGCGCAGGTTGGTGACAAGTTGATCCTGACCAAACCCATCGGCAGCGGCACGATCATGGCGGCGGACATGGCCGGTCAGGCAAGTGGCGCGGATGTGCTGGCCTGTCTTGATATCATGATGCAGGAACAGGGGCAGGCCTCTGCGATCCTGTCAGACGCCCATGCCATGACCGATGTGACCGGTTTCGGGCTTGCGGGCCATTTGCGGGGCATGTGTGATGCGTCCTCGGTAGGGGTGCACCTCGACGCATCAGCGATCCCCCTGATGCAGGGGGCGCAGGCCCTGTCCGATGCCGGTATCCGTTCGTCCTTGTTCGCGGACAACAGGCAGGGCGCGGGGCAGATCGAAGGTCTGGCATTCGACCTGCTCTATGACCCGCAGACCGCCGGTGGCTTGTTGGCAAGCCTCGGGGCGGACACTGCGGCGCATTGCCTTGCAGCACTCAGGGACGCGGGCTTTGATGCCGCGATCATCGGGGAAATCACTGCAGGCGACGTTATCCGCGTTTCCTGACGACCGCTCCGATCGCATCGGCGAGCGATGCCAGACTGCTTTCGTCCAGTGTCGGAGACGGCAGCGTTGCAATAACCGCACGCTCGTCGATGCGCCGTGACTTGGCGTAGGCCGGGTCATAGTGTTCGACCATGAGCGCATGGGCGAGATCGACCAGAGCGCCCTGCCGCGACAGCGCGATCCAGCGATCCACCACCTTGTGTCCGCGCAGCCGCCTGATCGGCGCAAGCTTCTGTGCCAGGGCTTCGGGGTCCGAGATCACATCGCGATAGGCGCGGGCAAGATAGTCGGCCCGCGCCGTAGCGGGCACATCAAGCACGATACGAGGTGCCGACAGCATCGCCTGCCACAGCGATTTGGGCAGGTTGATCTGCCCGATCTTGCTGCTCTCGGCCTCGACCACCACGGGGCGGTCGGGGTCCAGTCCATGCAGGGATGTCGCCAATGCGGTCTCGAAACCCTTTTGCGCGGGCTGCCCACCGCTCAGGTCACCCAGAACCGATCCGCGGTGCCGTGCAAGACCTTCGAGGTCGATGGTCTGAACGCCCCGCGCAGCGAGATGCGGCAGCAGTTCGGTTTTCGCCGTGCCTGTAAAACCGTCCAGAAGGACAAGGCGGTACGGCAGGGGGGTGTCATACAGCATCCGGTTCACAAGCCGGCGAAAGGTCGAGTAACCGCCCCTTACGGTCTCGGCGCGCCAGCCGATTTCGGACAGGATCGTGGAAAAGACACCCGACCGTTGCCCGCCGCGCCAGCAATAGACGAGCGGTCGCCAACTGCCATCCTTGCCCTTGAGAGGGCCGTCAATATGGTCGGCGACATTGCGGATCACCATGCTGGCCCCGATCTTGCGGGCGTCAAACGGGCTGCGCTGCTTGTAGATCGTGCCGACCTCGGCGCGCTGGGCGTTGTCCAGCGCAGGCAGGTTGATCGCGCCAGGGATGTGATCGGCGGCGAACTCGGCAGGCGAGCGAACGTCGATCACGGTATCGTACCCGTGATCCAGGATCGCATCGAGACTGGTGAAGTTTATCGGCATGGGGGGTGCATAGGTCCCGGCGCGGCAGGAGGCAAGCCGCGGACCAGCCTATGGTGTGAGCGGGACCCGACCGGTCCCGGTCAAGAGCCAACAGGTCCGACCTTCGAAAACCGCCGGAACCAACGGACGTCCGAAACCCGCCCCACCATCGAGGTTGACGCGGTTTCCATGATGCCGCGGGTGGTCGAGTGCCGTGTGCCCGTGCACCACAAGCTTGCCGAAATCCTGATCGCTTTCAAGAAACGGATCGCGGATCCACAAGAGATCATCTGTATCCTGATCCTTCAGTGCCACCCGCGGACGCAGCCCTGCATGAACGAAAAGCAGATCATCCGTCTGATGCCAAGGTGGAAGCATGGCCAGAAACGCGTGGTGCTCTTCCGGCACTGCCGTGGCTGCAATCGCCTGCAAACCGGCCCTGTCCGTCCGCCCTTCCGCACCGTCGAAGCAGACAAGGCTTTCCAGCCCGCCATTCCTGTGACGCGTCAGGTGAAATTCACCAGTGACACCATATGATGCAAGCGTTGCCGGCCCCCCGAGGCGTGCGTTCAGCCAGCCCACGCCGGACTTGATATGCGCATCGTGCTCGATACCGTCACGGATGAACCGGTGGAACATACGGTCGTGGTTGCCGCCGATGCAGGTCCAGTCGCGCCCGGCCGCGCGACCGGCGATCAGCCTATCGATCACGGCCCGGGTGTCCGGGCCGCGATCAGCATAATCCCCCAGAAACACGATCGACGCATCAGGTCCGCCATCCGCCTCGATCAGGGCCAGGGCCCGATCCAGCATGGCCATTTGCCCGTGTATGTCACCAATGGCGTAAATCGGGGTCATCGTGTGGCTAGACGTTGAAATGCAGCGTCTTCACCTGACGGAAGAGCCCTGTGTCGCGCAAGGCGTCCAGCGCATGGGCAGGCACAGCCTCGTCTACATAAAGCAGCGCGATCGCCTCGCCTTTCGCCGTTGATCGTCCCAGCGTGAAGTTCGCGATGTTGACGTCGTTCTCACCCATCGTCATCCCGAGGGCGCCGATAATGCCGGGGCGGTCCTCATTGGTGGTATAAACCATGTGCTCTCCGATTTCGGCGTCGATATTGATACCCTTGATCTGGATGAAGCGCGGCTTGCCGTCACTGAAGACAGTCCCCGCGACCGAGCGTTCCCGATCCGCCGTGACGACCGTCACTTTGATATAGCCTTCGAAAGCACCGGATTGGTCCTGTTTCGTCGTCGAGACCTTGATGCCGCGCTCCTTGGCGATGACAGGCGCGCTGACCATGTTGGTGTCGGGGTTCGCCTTCATCATGATACCCGCGATGGTCGATGCCGTCAGCGCCTTGAGGTTCATGTCCGAGGCCTCGCCGTCGAACAGGATGTTGATCGCCTTGATCGGTTCATCCGTCATCTGGCCGATGAAGTTGCCCAAATGACCCGAAAGCTTGATCCACGGCCCCATGACCTTGGCCTCTTCGGCTGTCACGGACGGCATGTTGAGCGCGTTCTGCACGGCCCCCGTCAGCAGGTAGTCCGACATCTGCTCGGCCACCTGCAAGGCCACGTTCTCCTGCGCTTCGCTGGTTGCGGCACCAAGGTGCGGTGTCACGACGACATTGGGCAGATTGAAGAGCGGGCTTTCCGTCGCGGGTTCCACCGCGAAAACGTCAAAGGCGGCACCTGCCACGTGGCCGTCTTTCAGGGCCTGGGCCAGCGCCTCTTCATCCACCAGACCGCCACGGGCGCAGTTCACGATGCGCGCACCCTTCTTCAGCTTGGCGATGTTGTCGCGGCTCAGGATGTTTTGCGTCTGCTCGGTCAGCGGGACATGCATGGTGATGAAATCGGAACGGCCCAAAAGCGCGTCAAGTTCGACTTTTTCAACGCCGATTTCGGTCGCGCGCTCTTCGGACAGGAACGGATCATAGGCGATAACCTTCATCTTCAAACCCTGCGCCCGGTCGATCACGATCGAACCGATGTTGCCGGCACCGATCACGCCCAGCGTCTTGCCGGTCAGTTCCACGCCCATGAAGCGCGACTTTTCCCACTTGCCCGCATGGGTCGAGGCGTTGGCCTCGGGGATTTGCCGTGCCACGGCCATCATCATCGAGATCGCGTGTTCTGCCGTGGTGATCGAGTTGCCGAAGGGGGTATTCATCACGATGATCCCCTTCTTGGACGCCGCTTGAATATCGACGTTGTCGACGCCGATCCCTGCGCGGCCGATGACCTTGAGATTGTCAGCCGCCGCGATGATTTTTTCGGTCGCTTTCGTCGCCGAGCGGATGGCAAGGCCGTCATACTGCCCGATGATTTCCAGCAGTTTGTCCTTGTCCTTCCCGAGGTCGGGCTGGAAATCAACGTCGATGCCGCGATCTTTGAAGATCTGCACCGCGGCAGGGGAGAGTTTGTCGGAGATAAGTACTTTAGGAGCCATGTGTCATGTCCTTGGTTTCGGCCGGTAGCCTCAGAATTGGGGGAATATCAGGTTAGCCTTGGGCCGCGATTTCGGCCTCGAACGCCCATTCGAGCCACGGCAGCATCTTTTCGATGTCCGAGGCTTCGACAGTCGCGCCGCACCAGATCCGCAGACCGGCAGGCGCGTCACGATAGGCACCGATGTCCAGCGCGATACCTTCGCCTTCCAGCCGCTTTGCGACAGCCTTGGCAAAGCTTGCGCCGTCCTTGATCCGGTCGTCGGTGAACTTCAGACAGACCGAGGTATTCGATCGCGTCGCCGGATCGGTGGCGAGGTTGGCGATCCATGGCTTGTCGGCGCAGAAATTCCAGATCGCCTGGGCATTGGCATCGGCGCGATGGATCAGCGCGTCGAGCCCGCCAATGGATTTGCCCCACTTCAGGGCCACCAGGTAATCCTCGACCGCCAGCATGGATGGCGTGTTGATCGTCTCGCCGCGGAAGATGCCCTCGATCAGCTTGCCGCCCTTGGTCAGGCGGAAGATCTTGGGCAAGGGCCATGCAGGGGTGTAGCTTTCCAGCCGTTCGACAGCGCGAGGGCTCAGGATCAGCATCCCGTGCGCCGCTTCGCCACCCATGACCTTCTGCCACGAGAACGTCGTTACATCCAGCTTGTCCCACGGCAGTTCTTGCGCGAAAGCAGCCGAAGTCGCATCGCAAAGCGTCAGCCCGGCCCGGTCAGCGGGGATGACATCCCCCGAAGGGACGCGCACCCCGGATGTCGTGCCGTTCCATGTAAAGCAGACATCGTTGTCATAATCCAACGCCGCCATATCGACGATCTCGCCGTATTCTGCGGTGTGGACGGTGGCCTCGATCTTGAGCTGTTTGACCACATCGGTCACCCAGCCAGCGCCGAAGCTTTCCCATGCCACCATTTCGGCGGGACGCTCACCCAAAAGCGACCACATCGCCATCTCGAATGCGCCGGTATCGGACGCAGGCACGATACCGATCCGATAGCCGTCGGGCACCCGCAGGATTTCACGCGTCAGGTCGATCGCCTCGGCCAGCTTGGCTTTGCCGACGGCCGCACGATGCGAACGGCCGAGGGCGGCGTCGCTGAGGGCTTCGAGTTTCCATACGGGGGGTTTGGCACAGGGGCCGGACGAAAAACGCGGATTTGCCGGCCGCGCGGCCGGGGTCTTCGTTACCATTGCTAGTATCCTCACAGATATGCGCCCCTCGTTGGGGAGGGGTGTCCCACCGGCGCAGATAGTCGCCTCCGTGATGCGCCGCAACGGCAAAAATGATGGAAACCGGCATTTGCCGAAATTTTTGCGACACCCCCGACGCCGATCGGAAACCGCTGTGCTGCGCATTGCGTCCCGGCCGCAATTGCGCTTTAGGATGATCCGACCGACGGGAGGGTCCGCGATGTATGTTGTCACGCTTGTCACCACGCCGCAGGAACGCACGCTTGACGGCGCCCTTGTCGATAACCTGCGCAACGCCTGGGGCGGGGGCGATGTGGTTTGGCTCGGGATCGACGAGGCTGCGGAATTCGCGATCCCCCGCCGCCCTGATAATCAGTGGCAGGTGTGGGAGGATCTTCAGCAGGGCTGCGTGGATCTGGTGGTTCAACCCGTCGAGGGACGCCGCAAGAAGATGCTGTTGGCTGACATGGACAGCACCATGATCCGGCAGGAGTGTATCGACGAGCTGGCCGCCCAAGCAGGTGTCGGCGACTTGGTGGCGGGCATCACGGAACGCGCCATGAACGGAGAACTGGAATTCGAAGAGGCGCTGATCGAAAGGGTCGGACTGTTGCGCGATCTGCCCGAAGGGATCATCGAGACGGTCCTCGATCAACAGATCAGCTATACCCGCGGTGGCTTCGAATTGGTGAACACCTTGAAAGCCAACGGTGTCTACACGACCCTCGTGTCGGGCGGGTTCACCGCCTTCTCCGGCCGCGTCGCTTCGGCCTTGGGTTTCGACGAACACCGCGCCAATACGCTTTTGATCGAAGACGGCAAGCTGACCGGCGACGTGGCGCGGCCGATCCTCGGCAAGGCGGCCAAGGTGCAGGCGTTGCAAGAGATCACGGCCCGTCTGGGCATATCAGAGGCCGATGTTCTGGCCGTTGGCGACGGGGCCAACGACCTGGGCATGCTGAAAAGGGCCGGAACGGGTGTGGCGCTACACGCCAAGCCCGCGGTTCAGGCCGAATGCGACATTCGCATCAATCATGGTGATCTGACGGCTCTTCTCTATCTGCAGGGCTATAACCGCGATGAATTCGTGACCTGAGGCTTGCCAGCCTCCCGCGCCGCTGCAACAAGGCACATATGAATCCCAGGACCAAACCCGCCACCATCGCCGCCCACGCCGCCGGGGTTACCGACCCCCAGTCCGGTGGGGTCGTGCCCGCCTTGCAGCCCTCGACCACCTTCCTGCGGGATGAAGGCTATGAACTTGTCCGCGCCGACAACACTTATTCGCGCGCCGACTCCGACAACATGCGGCAGGCCGAAGAGGTCCTTCGCCAATTGGAAGGGGCGGCGGAAACCTTGCTGTTTCCATCCGGCATGGCGGCGATCGCGGCGGTCTTCCGGACGCTACCGAACGGCGCAAGGGTCATCCTGCAATCGGGCATCTACTGGGGCACGACTGCATGGGTGCGCGACTTCTGCGCCCGGCGCGACATGGTCCTGTCCGAGGTCGATGCCGGCGACCTCATCACCCATTGCAAGGCGAATGCGGCCGATCTGGTTTTTGTCGAAACACCATCGAACCCCTGGCTCAAGTCGGTCGATATTGATGCGGTCAAAGCCGCTGGCGACGCTCTGCTGGTGGTGGATGCCACCGCGGCCACCCCGATCCTCACGCGCGCGCTGGACTTCGGGGCCGACATCGTCATGCATTCGGCAACCAAAGGTATCAATGGCCATTCCGATGTGCTGGCAGGGGTTTTGTCGACCAACGACGCAGATGCCAAGGTCTGGGACATGATCCGCGCAGACCGGAAGATGGCGGGCGCGATCCTCGGCCCGTTCGAGGCATGGCTGCTCACCCGTGCGATGCGCACGCTGCCGCTGCGGGTCGAACGGATGAGCCAGAATGCGCAGGCTCTGGCAGAATATCTGCTGGCTCATGACGGGGTCGAAGACGTCTTTTATCCGGGATTGCCGCATCACACGGGCCACGATGTCGCGCGCAAACAGATGCGCGGCGGCTATGGCAGCCTTTTGTCCGTCCTCGTCAAGGGCGACCGCGCAAGGGCGCTTGCAGTCACCGGCAGACTCCGGCTTTTCCTGCGCGCCACATCATTGGGTGGCGTGGAAAGCCTGGTGGAGCACCGGCATACGATCGAACCGCACACCGGCATTCCGGAAAACCTGATCCGCGTCTCGGTCGGGATCGAGCATATCGACGACCTCGTCGCGGACTGGGAACAGGCGCTGGCCTAGTCCTCGGTGGGACCGCCGGCCTCTTTCCACGCGGAAAAGCCGCCGATGTTGGTCACATGCGTATAGCCCATGTCCTTGAGCGTCTTGCCGGCAAGGGCCGCCTGTCCACCCGCACCGCAGATCAGATAGATGTCGGCATCCTTTTGCAGCGCATCATTGTAGAACGGCGTCTCGGGGTCGGCGGTGAACTCCATCATGCCCCGCGCAATGCGATGGGCACCCTTGATCGTCCCTGTCTTTGCGATCGCACCGGTGTCGCGGACGTCAATGAACACGCCACCACCGGCATTGTATTTCTCGATCGCCGCCTCGGCCTCGAGGCGCGGGACCACGGCATCGGCTTCGTCCATAAAGTCTTTAGCGGATTTCATCTGGTCTCTCCCGATTTGGTTACGCCAATAACGTAAGCCTTTGTCGTGGATTAACCAGCCCGCAAAAAAAAGCCCGGGCGCGAAGCCCGGGCAAGTCCAACAGGGAGGTGAAGATATAACCCGATCTTCAGCGGGAACTCTGTCGTGGTCCTTCGGGGCGAATCACACGCGCGCCGGACCACTGCTATGCTACCAATCGATAGCCCCCGGATTCGGTCACAAGAAGGCGGGCATTGGACGGATCCGGTTCAATTTTTTGGCGAAGACGGTAAATGTGTGTCTCCAATGTGTGCGTCGTCACACCCGCGTTGTAGCCCCAGACCTCATGCAGCAGGACATCGCGTGCCACGACGCCTTCGGTGGCGCGATAGAGGAACTTGAGGATATTCGTCTCTTTCTCCGTCAGGCGGATCTTCCTGTCATCTTCGGTGACCAGCAGCTTTTGGGCCGGCTTGAACGTATAGGGCCCAAGCTGGAACACGGCATCCTCGGACTGTTCATGGGTGCGCAACTGGCTGCGGATACGGGCCAGCAGGACGGGAAACTTGAACGGCTTGGCGACATAATCGTTCGCACCCGCATCCAGACCCAGAATAGTGTCGGCATCGCTGTCCTGCGCGGTCAGCATCAAGATGGGGCATTTCACACCCTGCTTGCGCAGCAACTTGCACAATTCGCGGCCGTCCGTATCGGGCAGGCCGACATCAAGGATCATGAGATCGTACAGGCTCTCCTTGGCCTTGACCATGGCGCTGGCGCCATCGTCCGCCTCGAACACATCGAATTCCTCGGTCATCAGCAACTGCTCGCCCAGCGCCTCGCGCAGGTCGTCATCGTCGTCCACCAAGAGAACTTTCTTCAACTGTGCCATCGCATATTCCTTTGTCTTCTCATCGAGAAATGTGCTGTTGCTACGTGGTCAACAAGTGACAGGATGTTTGGTTCACACGGACGTGTGATTTGACGGGCAATTGTTTCACTTCCGGCGGGAAGCGGCTATCACACTGAAATAAAAAATGAGACAAGGCGCGATGAGCTTCTCTCCCGACATCACCGAAAGGCTGGCGCGTGCGCGCGCGGATCTGCGGATGGGCGTGCCGGTCGTGCTCGAAGGCGGGGCGCTCATCGTTGCGGCCGAAACGCTGGATGCGACCCGGTTAGAGGCGCTGCGCGCAATCGGCGAACCTGTGCTGGCCATCACCAGGTGGCGCGCGGACACACTGAAAGCGCGGGCCTACGACGGCGATATGGCCCGTGTGCAAGTGCCTGCCGATGCGACACTTGGATGGGTCCGGGCTGTCGCCGATCCCGCCGACGACCTGCGCAGCCCGATGAAGGGTCCCTTGATCAGCGCGCGGGGCGGTCGGGCCGAGCTTCATCGTGCCGCGATCATGCTGGCCAAATCCGCGCGGCTTCTGCCTGCTGTGGTTGTTGTGGACATAGCCGATCCCGCCAGTTTCGCCGTGACGCATAACCTGACGATCGTTCCCGAAGATGCGGCGGTAGATACGGCGCTCAGCCCCATGCGCGAAATCGTTCAGGCGCGGCTCCCGCTCGAGGTATCCGAGGCGGGCCGCCTGCATATCTTCAGACCGGACGATGGCGCCGAAGAGCATTACGCCGTCGAGATCGGTCAGCCCGACCGGTCAAAGCCGGTGCTCTCGCGGTTGCATTCGGCCTGCTTTACCGGTGATCTTCTCGGCTCGCTCAAATGCGACTGCGGGCCACAACTTCGGGGTGCCCTCGCGCAGATGGGCGAGGAAGGGGCAGGGGTCCTGCTCTATCTCAACCAGGAAGGACGGGGCATCGGCCTTGCCAACAAGATGCGCGCCTATTCCCTGCAGGATCAGGGTTTCGACACGGTCGAGGCCAACCATCGGCTCGGCTTCGAGGATGACGAACGCGATTTCAGGATCGGTGCCGATATCCTGCGCCGCATGGGGTTCTCCGAGGTCCGGCTGATGACGAACAACCCCGCGAAAGTCGCGCGCATGAACGGCTGTGGTATCACGGTGGTCGAGCGTGTGCCGCTGAAGGTCGGGCAGAACCGGCACAACCACCACTATCTTGCCACCAAAGCTTCGAAGTCAGGGCATTTGTTATAGGCTGAAGAGTGGAATGGCAGGCATGTCTGTCTGCGACTTCACTGCCTGACCGTCGCCTGAAAGTTGCCGTCAAGCACCGTGCCCTCATCGGGCGAAAGCACCAGCCCCACTTTCGGTTCTTCCGCCATGGTCGCAACAAAACTGCCGGCCAGAACAATGTCGCTTCCCTCGATCTGGAAGGATTCGAGCGTAAGGTCGATATTCTCGCTGTTTGCGATGAGGGTGTCCTCGCTGCGTTGCAGCGCAATGCGAATATCTGTGGGATTGGGCTCTTGTGGGCCCTTTGCAACATCCATCTCGATGATCAGCGTTCCCGCGCCGCCGTCACTATTGCCGTCAGGGGTGCCGACAAGGCGGATCGAGCCGCTATTCTGGTCTTCGCTCCAGGAACTGGTCGGCCCGTCGCCCCCGACCGCGACGGTCCAGCTGACAGGATCAAGGGCAAGTTCGCCGGTAATCGACCCGGTCCCGCCTTGCGCGAAAACAGACGAGGCAAGAAATGTGGATGCTGCAAGGAAGGGTGAAAATCGCACGATGATGTCTCCTGTGTCAGATTGCTTGCCGTGTGAACGCCGGTGGGCTGACAGGGTTCCTTTGTTGATAGTGCTCCGGACAAACACAAACGTTCCGGGGAAATCCCTGCGTATGAGCGATTGCAACATCACGGTGGTCGAACGTGTGCCCCTCCACATCGGCCAGAACCGGCAGAACCACCATCATGTTGCCACAAAAGCTTCAAAGTCGGGGCACCTGCATCAGGCATCTTGTCAGGACGTTAGGCAGAATGGCAGTGTTGAACATCATGGCAGACCTCGCACACTTCTTTTCCATCGCCAGGGATCAGGCTTTCAGCGTCTTGTCCTACCCGTTCGATTCAGGTCAGCGGGTATTTTGGCTTTATCTTCTGACATCCGCGCTCGCGGCCTATGTCGTTTACCGCCGCATCCGGTCACGCGGCGACCACGCGACCGAGATGGACCGCGAAGCGGCAGAAGGCGGCTTTTTGCATTTCCTCTTCCCCAGCCGTGTCTGGCGTCATCCATCAGCCTGGCTCGATCTGCGCTATGCGATCTTCCACAAGATCATCAGCGCAGGCGCCGTCGTGGCGATTGGCGCAGGCGGCCTGGTGTTGGGCTATCAGCTGACGGGACCGGAGTTGGGCACCCTTGCAAACCTGCCCGAACCCGTCGGCATCTGGGGCTGGGTGACGCCCGTGCTCCTGATGATCGTCGCTTTCGTCGCCTCCGATTTCACCGGCTGGTTCATCCATTTCATGCAACACAAGAGCAAGCTGCTCTGGCAATTCCACAAGGTGCACCACAGTGCCGAGGTGATGCACCCGATATCCAACTATCGCGAACATCCGATTGATAACCTGTCCTACGCAGTCGCGATCGGCTTCGTGAACGGGCTATTGCTTGGCTTCATGGTGGGGTCTCTGGGATACGCACCCGCCGCGCCGACGATCCTCGGTGTGCCGCTGCTGATGTTTCTGTTCAACCTCGTGGCCTACAATCTGCGCCACAGCCATGTCTGGCTCAGGTGGCCGGGCATGTGGTCTGCGGTGTTTCCCTCGCCCGCACATCACCATGTTCACCACAGCATGCATCCCGACCACATCGACAAGAATTTCGCATTCGTCCTTCCGGTCTGGGATGTCATTTTCGGCACCTACGAGATGCCCGAGGACAACCGTGATGTGAAGTTCGGCGTGCCAGAGTACGACCGCAAGGGGCTCGACAACATGCTTGGCCTCTATGTCGTGCCGTTCAAGGATGCCTACGGTGTATTGCGCGGCAAGGGTCCGCGTCCGGAACACGCCCCGGATGGGAGTGCTGTCGAAACCGATCATATCGATGCCGTGCCTGCCGCCGAAGAGTTCGGGCAACCGCCGCTCCCCAAGGCCTGACATGCGGCGACCGCACCCTCTGCCGGTCCGATGAAACCGACCGACCTCGTCCTTACCCCTACCCACCTGCGCTTTCGGGGCCGCCGCTTCCCCTGCACCATTGGCCGGGGTGGGCTGACAGACCGCAAGCGCGAGGGCGATGGAGCGACGCCACGCGGAACCCATCGGCTTGTCGGCATGCTCTACCGGCCCGACCGTATGGCGCGACCGGCCGATTGGGCGCTGCCCGTCGGACCGTTCGATCTGTGGTCGGATGATCCGCTGCACGAGGACTACAACATGATGGTCCGCGCGCCCTACCCGCATAGCCATGAAAGGCTGAGACGGGCCGATCCCATGTATGACCTGATCATCCTGACCGACTGGAACTGGCCCTACGCGGTCAAGGGGCGCGGCTCGGCCATTTTCATCCACCAGTGGCGCGGACCCGGGCGGCCGACGGCAGGCTGTGTTGCGCTGCGCCGCGCGCATTTGCACTGGATCGCGCCGCGTATCCGCCACGAGACACGCCTTGTGATCGCCTGACCTTGCCACTTCGCGCGTCAGACCCCACAAAGCGGTGTGATGATGAAACAGAGACCGAAGATGACACCTGACCAGATCGCCGCACTGCCCTATCGCCCGTGTGTGGGGGTCATGCTTGCCGATCACCGCGGGCGGGTTTTCGTCGCCCAACGCCGTGACCGCGATACCGAGGCCTGGCAGATGCCACAGGGCGGGATCGACAAGGGCGAGACCGCGCGCGCCGCCGCCCTGCGCGAGCTCTACGAGGAAACGAGCATCGGCGCCGATCTTGTCACGGTCGAAGGCGAAACCACCGATTGGATCCGGTATGACATCCCTGCCGAACTTGTGCCCAATATCTGGGGCGGGCGCTATCGCGGCCAGGAACAGAAGTGGTTTCTTCTCCGCTTTCATGGCGATGACAGCCAGATTGATCTGGAAACCGACCAGCCCGAATTCACCGCATGGCAATGGATGCCTGCCGACGAGATCGTCGGCAATATCGTTCCCTTCAAACGCGAGGTTTATGAAACGGTTCTGGCGGCTTTCGGCGACAAGCTCTGACGCCTATCTCAGCCGCTCGAGCAGCGCGATCGATGGATGCCCGTCGGGGATCATCCCCTGGCTTTGCTGGTAGGCACGGATCGCGGCACGTGAATTGGGTCCGATCCGCCCGTCGATCCCCCTGGTCGAGAACCCGGCGCGGGTCAGCCGTTGCTGCAATTCCACCCGTTCGGCCCGGCGCAGGCGCCGCTCGCCGGCAGGCCATGAACTGCGCAGAGGGCCGCCACCTCTGATCCGGTCGGACAGATGGCCGACGCCGATGATATAGGCCTCGGCATTGTTATACCGCGCGATGACATCGAAATTGCCGAAGATCAGAAAGGCAGGCCCGCCCGCACCGGTCGGCGTGATGAGATCGGCACTGCCGTAATTGGCCACCGGCCGCCCGTCGGTGCCGCGCACACCCTGCGCGGCCCAGTCCGCGGGACTGCGTGTCACCGCGCGTCCTGTCTGGTTGTAGTCGAAGCCGCGTGGCAGGATCACTTCGACCCCCCAGGGTTGCCCCCGCTGCCATCCGAAGCGGCGAAAATAGGCCGCGGTCGACGCAAGCGCGTCGGTCGGATCATCGGACCAGATATCGCGGCGGCCATCGCCGGTGAAATCGACGGCATACGCCTCGTATGATGTGGGGATGAACTGGGTATGCCCCATCGCGCCCGCCCATGATCCGGTCATGTTGCGCGGGATGACATCGCCGTTTTGCACAATCCGCAGCGCCGCGATCAGCTGTTGTTCGAAAAACCGCCCGCGCCGTCCGTCGTAGGCCAGTGTAGCGAGGGTCGCGATCAACGGCACATCGCCCCGGCGTTGGCCGTAGTTGCTCTCCATTCCCCAGACCGATGTGACCACATGGCCCTCGACGCCGAAACGCTGGTCGATCGCGGCGAGAACCCCGGCATGGCGGCGGGCGTTCTCGCGGCCGTTGATGACCCGTGCATCCGATGTCGCGGTCGCCATATACTCGGCCAGTGGTTTGACGAATTCAGCCTGGTTGCGATCCCGTTCGATGCTGTCGGGCAGATAACGCACATCCGCGAAAGCGGCCTGAAACGTGCGGTCGGTGATCCCCGCCGCGCGGGCGCGCCCCCGAAAAGCCGCGATCCAGTTCTGAAATCCGTTTGCCTGTGCCCGCGCTTGCGGCGCAAGGATCGCCCCTGCCATGGCGCCGAGTATGACCTGCCTGCGTTTCATCCGCGTGCTCCTGCTCTTTTTTCCGATCTTACGCGATTGCGGAAACGAGCGACATCACAACCGCGTTGCAAAGCAGGAATTTGCCGGTCGCCATGTCAGGCGCCGCGCCGGGTCCGCTTGACCTTGCGCGCGGTCTTGGCGGCCTTCTTGCGGGCGGCGCCCTGTTTGCGGCGCGGGGGCTTTCCCCGCTTGCCGGATGGACCGCGCGGCATGACCCGGTCATCCAGTGTGATCAACTCGACGATCAGACCACCTGTCGTGGGCGAAACCTCGGCCAGCTTGACCGTCGCTTTCTGTCCCAGCCCGACAAGCGTGCCCGTGTCCGATCCCATCAGGGTCTGGCTTTCCGCATCGTAGTGAAAATACTCACGCCCCAGCGTACGGATCGGGATCATCGCATCCGCGCCGGTTTCGTCGAGCTTGACGAAAACCCCGAACTTGGCGATGCCGCTGATCTTGCCCGTGAGTTCCGCGCCGACGCGATCGGACAGGAAGGCGGCCAGATAGCGGTCGGTCGTGTCACGCTCTGCCGTCATCGACCGACGCTCGGTATCGCTGATCTGCTTGGCTGTTGCCCCGAGGTGTTCGATGTCCCATGGGCTCAGGCCATCCTCGCCCCACCCGTGGGCCGACACCAGTGCGCGATGCACGACCAGATCGGCATAACGGCGAATGGGAGAGGTAAAGTGTGCATATGACCGCAGCGAAAGCCCGAAGTGGCCAAAGTTGTCAGGGCTGTAATAGGCCTGCGTCATCGAGCGCAGCGTGGCCATGTTGATCAGCTCGTCGTTCTCGGTACCCTCGGCACCCCTGAGAAGCCTGTTCAGATGCGCGGTTTTCAATACCTGCCCCTTGGCCAGGGTCAGGCCCGAGGCCTCCGCCACTTCGCGCAGCGCGTCCAGCTTGTCGGGATCGGGCTCCTCGTGCACACGAAAGAGGAGCGGGGATTTCTTGGCGATCAGCGTCTCTGCCGCGGCCACATTCGCCAGAACCATGAATTCCTCGATCAGGCGGTGTGCGTCCAGCCGTTCCTTGAACCGCACCGAAGTCACCTTGCCGTCGTCATCGATCACGATCTGTCGTTCGGGCAGATCGAGGTCCAGCGGCTGGCGTTGCGCCCGCGCCTTCATCAGGGCGGCGAATGCGCCGTAAAGCGGGGCAATGACGTCATCCATCAACGGCGCCACCTTGTCATTGGGTTGCCCGTCGACGGCGGCCTGCACCTCTTCGTAGTTGAGCGAGGCCACTGACCGCATCAGCCCGCGATGAAACTGGTGGTCTATCTTGTTGCCTGCCGCATCGATGCGCATCGCGACTGCGACACAGGCGCGGTCAACGCCTTCATGAAGCGAACAGAGGTCCCCCGAAAGCCGGTCTGGCAGCATCGGCACGACGCGGTCGGGGAAGTAGGTCGAGTTGCCACGCTTGCGCGCCTCATGGTCGAGCGCCGAGTTGGGTCTGACGTAATGCGCGACATCGGCGATCGCGACCCAGATGATATAACCGCCCTCGTTACCCGGATCGCTGTCGGCTTCGACAAGGCAGGCATCATCGTGGTCGCGCGCATCCCACGGATCGATGGTGATCAGTGGCATGTCGCGCAGGTCACGGCGCGCACCCAGTGCGGCGGGCGTCGCGGAGTCGGCCTCTTCGATAACGTCATCGGGGAAATGGTCGGGGATGCCATGCTGGTGGATCGCGATCAGCGACACGGCGCGGGGCGCTGTCGGATCGCCCAGCCGTGCGGTGATCCGCGCCTTCGGCAGGCCCATGCGACCCTTGGGCCCCGCTTGTTCGGCCTCGACCAATTCGCCGTCCCGGGCACCGCCCGTCGCGCCTGCTGCCACGGTCCACTGTTTGTCCGCGCCCTTGTCGATCGGCAGGATGCGCCCGCCTTCCGACCCGGACCGGAAAACGCCCACGATGCGCAGCGGGTTGGCTCCGATCCGACGGATCATGCGCGCCGTGTGGCTGTGGTCTTCGGTCTTGTCGACGGTCAGGCGGCCGAGGATCCGGTCGCCCGCGCCAAGGGCCGGATCGCTTTCGCGCAGCATCATCAGGATGCGCGGCTCTGCCCCTTCGCCGGTCCATTCCAGCGGCTTGGCGAAGACATCACCGTCGGCGTCGGGGCCGGTGATCTCCAGGACGGCAACCGGTGGCAGTTCCTCGGCATCGCGATATGCCGATCTGCGCTTGGTCAACTTGCCCTCGTCCTGCAATTCTCGCAGGACGCGCTTGAGATCGATCCGCGCCGCCCCCTTGATGCCGAAGGCCTTGGCAATATCGCGTTTCGCCGTCTTGGTGGGATTGTTGGAAATCCATTCGAGGATTTCCGACTTTGAGGGGATGCGTGTCATGCGGCAGCCCTAGCACGGGCCGCAACATGCGTCATCCGAATTGCGTGCGCGATCAAAGCGGGCGGAGGTAGTCGGCCGAAACATAGCCGCGCAGACCTGGCGAGCGGACAAGCGATACCTCGCACCAGCGTTGTCCTACCTCGGTCACGCAATCGTATCGATTCAATCGGGTCCCGTCCGGCAGGCCGACGATGATGCCGAACCCCAACCCCGGACCCGAGCGCAGCTTGAGCAGATCATCCGGCCCAGTGCGATGCACCTCCACGGTCTCAGACCCCAAGCCCGCACAGCCGGCGGCCAGAAGGAATAGGAAAAACGGAAGTGCTGCCTTGCGCATGATGCTCTGCCCCCTTGTGCGGTTTTTCACCAGACTAACCGGCACCGTGCAGCTTGCCCAGTGGCCCAAGCCGCAGGATCAGGCGAAATAGTCACGCAGGATGCGTGAATAGATCGCCTTGAGTTGCTGGACTTCCTCGACTGCCACACGCTCGTCCACCTGGTGCATCGTCTTGCCGGTCAGACCGAATTCCACGACCGGACAGTGATCCTTGACGAAGCGCGCATCCGATGTGCCGCCCGATGTCGACAGTTCGGGCTTGCGACCCGTTTCGGCGGCGACCGCCGCGGCGACAAGGTCGGACAGATCTCCCGGGGGGGTGATGAAGCTTTCGCCGGACACCTTCACCTGCATGTCGATCGACACGCCGAACCGGTCTGCGACATCCTTGGCCGCGTCCTGCATCCAGGCCGTCAGGTCCGCACTGCTATGTGCATCATTAAAGCGGATATTCACCGTCGCGCGGGTTTGCGCGGGGATCACATTCGTTGCGGGATTGCCGGTGTCGATGGTCAGGACCTGAAGGGATGAGGGATCGAAATGATCCGTGCCGTCATCCAGAATGCGTGATGACAGCACGTCCATCAGCCGTGCCATCGCGGGCATCGGGTTCTTGGCCCGGTGCGGATAGGCTGCGTGACCCTGCACACCCGTCACCGTGAAAAACGCTGTCATGGACCCGCGCCGGCCGATCTTCATGGCCTCGCCCATCACATCGGGGCAGGTCGGTTCGCCCACCAGACAGACAGACATGGATTCGTGATTGTCGCCCATCCAGTCGAGAAGGGCTGTCGTCCCGTCGGTCGCATCGCCTTCCTCATCGCCGGTGATGGCAAGTATGATTGCCCCGTCGGGCGGCGTCGTGGCGACGAAATCGATCGCAGCGGCGGCAAAGGCCGCGACGCCCGATTTCATGTCCGTCGCGCCACGCCCGTAAAGATAACCGTCTTTGATCTCGGCTCCGAACGGCGGCATGGTCCACGCCGCCTCGTCACCCAGGGGCACCACGTCGGTATGGCCGTTGAACCCGAAGGTCCGGTTCGCCCCCTGGCGCCCCCAGCGGGCGAAAAGGTTGCTGACGCCGCCGCGGTCGACCCGTGTGCAGTCAAACCCGCCATCCGTCAGCACCTTCTCAAGATGCACCAGCGCGCCGCCCTCATCGGGGGTGACCGAGGGGCAACGGACGAGTGCGGCTGTCAGGTCTACGGGGTCAATCGGCATCAGCGGGCTCCTTTGCACCCATGGCTAATGCCACGATGCTGGGGATGCAATGTGCCGCGCCCCCGATCAGGCGCGACACCCGTGGTAAACGCCGGTCAGCCGAGTTCCTCGGCCAGGAAGGCGGAAAACTCGTCCCAGCTCGCCATGTCGGCGCGTTCCTGATAGCGCCCGGATCCGAGTACCGTGAAGGCATGCGGCGCGCCGGAGTAGACTTCGATCGTAAAGGTGTTGCCGGCCGCCTCGAGCTCGGAGGTCAGCGTGGCGACATCTTCCATCGTGATCGACGTATCCGCTGCACCATGGAATACCATGACGGGTGGCTCATCGCCGTCCCATGCCTGACCCTCCGGTGTCGTCAGCCCACCGTGGAAGGTGGCATAACCTTCGGCTTCATCGGCCATATCGGACCGGGCCATCTCCAGTGCGACGGCCCCGCCAAAGCAGTATCCGGTCACCACGAAGCCCGGCACGTCGGTGCGGGACTTGGCCTGTTCCATGCCGGCCGTGATCAGGCTGCGCATCCGTTCGCGATCTTCATAGAGCGCACCGGTGGCCGCCATCCGGTGATCCATCGTGTCGGTCGGGGTCTCGTCACCGAACATGTCCAGTGCAAATGCATTGTAACCCATATCGGCCAGCATATCGGCACGCTGGCGTTCATAGTCGGTCATGCCGTCCCAGTCGTGGACGATCAGAACCGTGCCCTTCGCATCGTCGGCGGCGGCCCAATAGCCGGTGAATGCCTCACCATCGACCGTATAGGCCACTTCTTCGGACAAGGCGGGAGTGCCAAGCGCGGCTGCGCCAAGTATCATTGCTGTCAGTCGCATAGTGTCTCCTTCAACTTGTTGATGCAAAGGGACCTAGGACTGGCCGGATGTACCGCAAGTCCGCGCCCGTCAAGCCGCGACGGGGAAGCGATCAATGGTGTGCACGACCATTCGGTGGGTGCGAATTTCGCAGGACACGATTCCGCTTATTTTTTGTGCGCTGCTTGGAACCTGCCGCTGGCTTGGCTAGACAAGTGCCATGACCACGTTCCAGTCGCACATCACAAAGGCGCGCAAGGCGGGCTTTCGCATCACCGCTTACGTGATCGCGCGACTGATGCGGCGCGATCTTCATGACGAAGTCGCACGTCTCGAAAAGCAGCCGCGCGCGCGAAGCTATACCGAGATGGCGGCGCTGCTGATCGCCCTGTTCGTGCTGGCCGTTGTTGCGGCAAGCTTCGGTTGGGTGGGGCTCGGCCTTTATTTCGCGGTCATGCTGATCCTGTTTTACTGACCCTGCGACAGTTTGGCGCCACGGCTCCAACTGTTTGGCACTGCAGCATTTTTTCCAAGTGTGCGGTTGTATACTATTGAAAACATTGGATTTTGTGGATCCAGCGCGCAGGTCGCTGCGTAGAGACAGTAATATCAACGCAACAAGACAGATTGGAGAGACTAATGGGTTCCCTCATGGCAATGTTGGCATTCGGCAAGTTGGGTTTCGTGGCAGTTCTGGCATATCTGGCATCGCGCTCGGCGCTGCGCATGAAAGACGATCCATCCCACAAGCGCTCTACCCTCTGCGCAACCAGCGCGCACTGGGCAGCCACGCGCGAGTGATTATCGGCGGGACCGTCCGGTGGCGGTCCCGCACACTAGGTGGTGCGGCGCACGACGAAGGTATGGATCGTGAAAACCACCGCCCTGCTACGGGGCATCCGCAAGACGCACTGTCGCTCTGACCGCACATAGGGCATGCGTCCAGCCACTTCGCGTTTGAACGGCTGATGCAACTCGGCATCCACATAAGACAATTTGTTGAACCGCCACAGCGGTCGCCCGACCTGCACGCCATCGAACAGCCGCTGGACCCGCCGTGCGACATTGGCGTCATATTCCGGTACCGGCGCATGAATGCCGATCAGGGGTCGGTTCATTTTCTCCGCCAAACGCCAGTTGGCGGGAAAGCATAGTACGGCTCCGGTCATGACGTGCGCGTCGCCCTGTTTTTCCAGGATGCAGATATCTTCCTGCACAAGATGACCAAGGGTCCACAGCGGTGCATCGCGTGCAATAGCGACGGTGCGTCCATCAGGGCATACGACGTGGTCCTGATCCACGCGAAACCCCAGCCCGGGCAGAATTTTCAGAGCCTCGTCCAACACTTCGGTCGCGATGTCGCGGATGGCCGCGTCCTCGCTCAGCACCGCGTCAGGCTTCTGCGCCAGCAGGGCGGCGCGGTAAGCCATCTGAGACGCGTAGGCCTCATCGATGCGCAACCAGTCGTCAGCGGCGCAAGGCGCAGTGCCGGGCAACGAAGGGGTGCCGGCATGGGCAGGTGGCAGCGTATCTTGCAGGATCACAGGCATGACATCGTTGTAGTCGGCCCCCTGACGAATACCAGCACGAAAACCGGCTTGAGGGCCGGTGCTGGAAACGATTAGAAGCGTGCATGCTCTATCTCGCGGTCACACCTTTCGCTGTCTGGGTCGTCATTCTGCTCGCGTGCCTTGCGGTGCTGGTGCTGCGGCGTCCGCAGGGGTCTTTCATTCATACCGCCGCCCTTTTGCTGGCCATCATCCAGTGCGTGATCGCATTCATGGCGCTTGGCTTCACGCAGCGGGATTCGATCGGCGGCGGGGCCTGTCTGACCGGCTTCACCGGTACGCGGTTGTTGATCGTCGTCCTGCTGGCCGAGCTTGGCACGCTCGTCACGTTCCTGCTGGTCGACAGGCAGACGACACTTGCCCTGTTGCGGCGCGAACCGGCTTTCACCGGCGCATTCGCGGCACTTCAGTTTCTGACCCTGGCCGCGACTTTCCGTTCAGCGCTTCTGTGTACCGTCTGAGCCCGGCTCATCGAAGAACGGCGTCATCTGAGCCACGACCACGCTGTTTTCGTCACGCGCCCTTTGCATGAGCGCCTTTTCCTCGTCCGAAATGTCATGCCCTTCGGCCAGCCGCTCTTCCAGCGTGCCGTAGCCCGACACGTCAAGCGGCGCGAGGTCTGCCTGCTTGAGGATCGCAACAGTCTCCCGCACGGCCTCGGCCTCATCCACGCCGCTGGCATAGCACATCAGCGCCGCGCCCGTGGTCCCCTCGGGCAGACCGTCGCCGGTGCTGCGGCCGACTTCGACCAGCAGCGTATAGACGTGATGCGCTTTCTTGGGCTTGCTCATGTGGTGTCTTTCTCTTCCCAGCGCGACCGGACCGCCCAGATGGTGGAGATGATGATGACGATCTGCAAGGGCGCGTAGATCACCACCATCAAGAGCAGGATGCGCCAGAACAATGTCAGTTCAAGGATGATCGTCAGCGACACCGCAGGCAGAAAGAGCCATGCAAGACCCAGCGATATCGTCAGCACATCGAAAGCCACCGGAAGCCACGCCGCCTTGAACGATGGCCGCACCCCCGCCTTGATCCGTTTGCGGGCAAGGATGCGGCTGAGGATCATCAGTCCCGCAAAAGCTCGTTGATGCCGGTCTTTGCCCGGGTTCGTTCATCGACGCGCTTCACGATCACGGCGCAGTAGAGGCTGATGTTGTTCTTCGAGGGCATCGACCCCGCGACGACGACCGAATAGGGCGGCACCTCGCCGTACATGATCTCGCCCGTTTCACGATCGACGATCTTGGTGGACTTGCCGATAAAGACGCCCATGCCCAGAACCGAGCCTTCACGCACGATGCAACCTTCGACCACTTCCGAGCGTGCTCCGATAAAGCAGTTGTCCTCGATGATCGTCGGACCGGCCTGCATCGGTTCCAGCACACCGCCGATCCCGACGCCACCCGAGAGGTGCACATCCTTGCCGATCTGCGCACACGAGCCGACCGTGGCCCATGTATCGACCATCGTACCTTCGTCCACATACGCGCCGAGGTTGACGAAAGACGGCATCAGCACGACGCCGGGCGCGATATAGGCCGACTTGCGCACCACGCAGTTCGGCACGGCCCGGAATCCCGCGGCTTTCCAGTCGGCGGCCTCCCAGCCCTTGAACTTGCTGTCGACCTTGTCCCACCAGCCGCTCCCCTGCGGGCCACCCGACTGCGGTGCCATGTCCTTGATCCGGAAGCCCAGCAAGACCGCCTTCTTGGCCCACTGGTTGACATGCCATGTGCCGTCATCGTGTTTTTCGGCCACGCGCAGCTGACCGCTGTCGAGCGCGTCCAGCGTCTCCTCGATCGCCTCGCGGGTCTGGCCCGTCGTGGCGCTGGTGATCCCGTCCCGGGCCTCCCACGCGGCTTCGATGGCGGTTTCCAGAGCGGCGTTGTCAGTCGTCATGGCACGGTCCTTTCGCTGTCTGGACCTGCCATAAGAAACCCGCGCGCAAGAAGCAATCCGTCAGAGCGCTTTCAACCATCCGATTGCATCTCGGCGCGTTGCGGGGTTTTGTGGGAACCAGAGAGTGAGGCCCCATGAAAGACGATCACGTACATCCGCTGCGCGGCAGCCACGAAGACCGCGAGGCAGCGTCCCGTTACCGGGATTCACCCCAGACACGTGCACCATCCTATGCACTTGCCTTCGCGGATCCCGACTTTCTCTGCCGCGAAGAACTGCGTCCGATCCGGCTGCAACTGGAATTGCTCAAGCCTGAAATGCTGATGGACGAGGCCGGGGTAGAGTCGACCGTCGTTCTGTTCGGCGGCGCGCGCATTCCCGAACCCGCGAACAAGGACAGCGCCGGCACCAAGACGCTTGCAGATCTGACCCGATACTACGACGAGGCGCGGCGCTTTGCGCGGATCATGACAGAACGGTCGCTGGAAGGGGGCGGTACCGAAGGCATTATCGTCACCGGCGGTGGCCCCGGCGTGATGGAGGCGGGCAACCGCGGCGCCGAAGACGCGGGCGGTCGGTCGATCGGGCTGAACGTCGTGCTCCCGCACGAGCAGGCCCCCAATATCCATGTGACGCCCGAGCTCTGCTTCAACTTCCACTATTTCGCGATCCGCAAGATGCATTTTCTGATGCGTGCGTCGGTCATCTGCGTCTTTCCCGGCGGGTTCGGTA
>JGI12048J13642_10559742_pt1 | contig 42369 bp, 41 predicted proteins | sample ElkSlonscriptome_16_FD_13642 | JGI IMG/M metagenome (IMG submission 13642)
CTCAACGTCCTGAATTCGCGCCGGCTCATGGTCGAGGCCGAGCGCGCGGTCGCCGAGGCACGGCTCGGCGTGCACCGCGCATTGGGCGGAGCCTGGAAGCGCGAATGGCTGGCCCGGAGCGATGCCGATGGCTGAGGATGAGACCGACGCACAGGACGATGTTCCCGACAAGCGCAAGTGGCGCCTTATCGCACTCGGTGTGCTGCTTGCAGGGGTCGCGATCGCTGCCGCGCTCTGGTTGCTGCGTCCGCAGCAGCAGGGCGAGCAGCCGCCCGATCGTCCGCCGCTTGTCAGCGTCACGGCCGTCGAACAGCGCAGCGAGCCGATCCGCCTGACCGGGCAGGGCACGGTCCGCCCCGCGAGCCAGGTCGGGCTGGCGCTGGAAGTGGGCGGGCGGGTCGCCTGGGTGAACCCCTCCTTCCGCGAAGGCGAGCGGGTGCGCAGGGGCGAAACGCTCGCGCGGATCGAAAGCGCCGATTACGCTTCGCGCGCCGAGCAGGCCCGCGCCGAGGTCGAACAGGCGCGGGTCGAACTTGCCCAGGCGAAGGAAGCGCGCGCGACCCGGCAGGAGGAATTCGAGCGCCTTCGAGAGCGGTTGGCAAGCGACGGATCGCTCACGCCCGACCCCATCGAGGGCGATTTCGTGCGTCCCGGTGAAGCGGGGCAGGAGGAGACGACAGGTCTTGCCGAGAATCCTTCCGCGCTCGCGCTCGGACAACCGCAGGTCGATGCGGCCGAGGCGGCGCTCGCGGGCGCTCGCGCACGGTTCGAAAGCGCCCGCCGCAATGTCGCCCGCACGCGGATTGCGGCGCCTTTCGACGCGGTGGTGCGATCGAAATCGGTCGAGCGCGGGCAGTTCGTCCAGCCCGGCGAGGTGTTCGGTCAGCTTTACGATGCGGGCACGCTCGAAGTCGCGGTGCCTCTCTCCCAGCGTAAGGCCGCGTTGATCCCGCGGGTCTTCGCGCCGGTGACGAGCGGCGCGGCCTCCGGCGTGCCAGCCGAAGTGAGGGTCGATTTCGGCGGCGCGACCTGGGCGTGGGATGCGATCGTGGAAGGGGCCGAGGGCGCGATCGATCCCGATACCCGGACGCTTGAGGTGGTCGTGCGCGTTGCCAGCCCCCTGCGTGGCGGGCGCGCCGTATCGGGCGCCGAAGCCGCAGGCGAGGCGCCTCCGCTTCTCCCCGGCTTTTTCGCCGATGTCGAATTTCTGGCCCGCACACCGCCTGCCTATTTCACGATCCCACGCGACGCGCTGCGCGCTGAAAATCGCGTCTGGGCGGTGCGCGAAGGGCGGATCGCCTTTGTTCCCGTCACGGTCGTGGCGCGCGAGGGACCGAAGCTTTACGTGACAGGGCCAAAGCTTCGCGACGGGGAACGGATCGTCACCGGTGACCTTCCGAGTGTGATCGAAGGCATGGAAGTGCGCACCGGTGAAGGTCGCACCACGCCTGCAATCGATGCGCGGGAAAGTGGGGGTAAGGAACCGGCCATCGGTGGCGGCGCATGAGCGGTCCGATCGCATGGATGGCGAAGAATGGCGTCGCGGCGAACCTCCTCATGCTGCTTCTGCTGGTCGCGGGCGCGATCAGCATCCAGCAGGTTCCGACCAAGGTCTTTCCCGAATTCGCGCTCGGCGCTGTGCAGGTCCAGGTCGAATATCGCGGTGCCTCGCCCGAGGAGATCGAGGATTCGGTGATCCAGCCGATCGAGGAGAAGATCAAGGCGGTCGAAGGGGTCGACGAGATCACCGCTACCGCCGCCGAGGGGCTCGGTATCGTCACCGCACAGCTCAAGCAGGGCGTCTCCGCCTCGCAGAAGGTCGACGAGATCCAGGCCGAAGTGAACCGCATCACCAGCCTGCCCGATCGGTCCGAACGCCCGCAGGTCAGCGAACTCACCAATCGCCAGAGGGTGGTGGAACTGGTAATCTACGGCGACGCGCCGCCCGCCAGCCTCAAGGAGATTGCCTATCGCTTCGAGGACGAGCTCGCCGCGCGCGAGGCGATCTCGCTGGTCGAGGTTTCCGGCGTGCGCGACGACGAGATCGCGATCGAAATCTCGAAGGATGCGCTTCGGGCCTACGACCTCTCCCTCCCCGAGATCGCGGAGCGGATCGGCCGGAACAGCGTCGACCTGCCCGCGGGCGATGTCGAGACCGGGGGCGAAGACATCCTCCTGCGGGTCGAGGAGCAGAACTATTCCCGCAGCGAGTTCGAGGACATCGTTCTGCTCGCGAACGGCGCAGGCGCACAGGTCAGGCTCGGCGACATCGCGACCGTCACCGACGGGTTTCGGGACAGCGGCCTCGTCACGCAGTTCGCCGGCCAGCCCGCCGCTGCGGTGCAGGTGTTCCGCGTGGGCGATGAACAGGCGCTCGACATCGCGGCGGAGGTCGAAAGCTACATCGCCGATCAGGAGGCGAACCTGCCCCCCGGCGTCTCCGTAGCGATCTGGCAGAACGAGGCGAACGAGCTGCGCAGCCGTCTGTCCCTGCTGGTCGAAAGCGCGATCCTCGGCGCGATTCTCGTCATCGTCACGCTTGCGCTGTTCCTGGACCTGCGCGTCGCGTTCTGGGTCTCGTTCGGGATCGTCGTGTCGTTTGTCGGGACCTTCGCGGTGATGGGGCTTGCGGACCTTTCGATCAACCAGCTCTCGCTGTTCGGTTTCATCCTTGCGCTCGGCATATTGGTCGATGACGCGGTCGTGGTGGGCGAGAACATCTATGCCGAACGCGAGAAGGGCAAGAGCGGAATCGAGGCTGCCGTGTCGGGCGCGCAGCGGGTGGTTCGCCCGGTCGTGTTCGCGATCCTGACGACGATGACGGCGTTCTCGCTGCTCGTCTTCCTTCCCGGCACGACGGGCAAGTTCCTCTACGCCATCCCCGTCATCGTCATCATCGCGCTAGGCCTGTCGCTGGTCGAATCGCTCTTCATCCTGCCGCACCACCTGTCGGGCATGAAGGACGGAGAGGAAAAGGGTCGGATCCTGCGCGCCCATGGCAAGCTCAGGGCGTGGTTCGACGAGCGGTTGGCGCGCTTCCGCGAAGGCCCGCTCGATCGGGCGGTGCGTTTCGCCGTCGCGCATTACATGGTCGTCATGGCAGGGGTCGTCGGCCTGTTCGCGGTCGTCGCGGTCCTCTTTTCGGCGGGATACATCAAGTTCATCTTCTTCCCCCAGATCGAGGGACAGTTCGTCACCGCCGAGCTGGAAATGCCGCAGGGTACGCCCGCGCCGGTTACGCTGGCGGTGGCCGATTACGTCCGCGAGGCCGGAACGCGCGTGGCGGTGGGAATCGAGCAGGAGCGCGAAAGCAAGGACGGCGAGGCCCCGCCGCCCGTGCTCGAAGGCACCTATACGACGATCGGGCGCGCGCCGCAGGCCGGCCAGGGGCCGGGCAATGCCTCGACCCCCTTCATCCAGCCGAGCCTCGCGACGATCCGATTCAAGTTGTCCGACCCCGACATGCGCGAGATCACATCGCGCCAGTTCCAGGAACGGCTGCGCGAGGAAGTGGGCGAGGTCGCAGGCGCACGCAGCCTGTCCTATTCGGCCAGCCTCGTCTCTGTCGGCGCTCCTGTCGTCGCCGAACTGTCCGCCGATACCGAGGCCGAATTGCAGCGCGCGGTGGAGCGGGTGCGCGCGGCGCTTTCAAGCGAGGCGGGCGTCGTCGAGATCCGCGACGATCTCACCCGCGGTCAGCGCGAGCTCGAACTGGAACTGCTTCCGCAGGCGCGCAATTTCGGCCTCGCCCGGCAGGACCTCGCGCAGCAGGCGCGCGCGGCGACTTTCGGGACCGAGGCCGTACGCATCCAGCGCGGGCGCGAGGAAGTGCGGGTCTATGTCCGCCTGCCGCAGGATGAACGCGATTCGCTCGAGGACCTTGCGGATTACCGCATCCGCCCGCCCGGAAGCCCGGCAAGCATCCCCTTCGGCGAGGTGGCGCGGATCAACTACGGCTCCGCACCCTCGACCATCGACCGGCGTGACGGGAGGCGGATCATCACCGTCACTGCCGACGTGCTGCCGGGCGTGACGACCGGTTCCGAGGTGACGGCGACCCTCCAGCGCGAAGTGCTGCCCGAACTGCGGCAGGAGATACCCAGCCTCGACTGGAATTTCGGCGGAGAGCAGCGCGAACAGGGCGAAGTCGTCCCTGCCCTGCTGCGAAATCTCGTCCTCGCGCTGTTCGCGATCTACGCCCTGCTCGCAGTGCCGCTGCGCTCCTATACCCAGCCTCTCGTGATCCTTTCCGCCGTGCCGCTCGGGCTGGTTGGCGCGGTGCTCGGCCACCTGCTGCTTGGGCTCGATCTCACGATACTGAGCCTGTTCGGGATCGTCGGGCTCGCGGGCGTCGTCATCAACGACGCGCTGCTGCTGGTCGATTTCATGAACGAGCGGCGGATCGCAGGCGAGGAGATGGCGAGCGCGATCGTCGAGGCGGCGAAAAGCCGATGGCGCCCGATCCTGCTGACCTCGATGACGACCTTTTTCGGCATCCTGCCCCTCATCGCTGCGCAGAGCGTGCAGGCGCGGTTTCTCGTGCCGCTGGCGGCGAGCGTTGCCTTCGGCGTGCTGTTTGCGACCTTCGTCCAGATGCTCGTCGTCACCGCGCTGGCGAAGGCCCATTCCGATGCTCTGGTTGCGATCAAGAGCCGCCTCAAGGGCAAACGCCGCGAGGATGTCGAAGTGGTCCACGCTGACACCGCGGGGGCAGGATCCTGAGGCGTTCGGGTCCGGGAAATGGTGGGCGCGGCAAGGATTGAACTTGCGACCCCACCCGTGTGAAGGGTGTGCTCTACCACTGAGCTACGCGCCCGTCCGGTGCGTCGGACAGGGGCGCGCGTTTACTTTGTGCTCGCCCGCTTGGCAAGCACCCCCTTTGGCTGCGCGGCTACTTTGCGAAAAGCAGCATGAGGACCTCGACCCAGCCCTTTGCCGTGCGCGAAGCTGCGCCTGGCGTGTCGCCCGGGCAGGCGAGGCAATAGGCCTGCACGCCGCGTGTACCTGACAGGCGTTCCGCATCGGCGGCGATACGGGTAATCAGGCTTTCGCGCTGGCGAGCCGCCTGCGCGAAGAGATCGCCTCCGCCTGTGCCTCGGCCGGCGTTCGCCGCGGGCGCTGCGGCACCGGTCACGATCTGGCGGATGAGCGAATCATAGCGCGGCGCGGTCTCGCCGAGAAACCGCGGGTGCCAGTCGCCTTCCTCGAGCTCGGCCTGCGCGGCGACCCATGCGAGCGCGTCGTCAAGCCCGCCGAATTGATCGACGAGCCCGATCTGGCGAGCCGTGCCGCCGTCCCAGACGCGGCCCTGCGCGATGGCATCGACCCTTTCGACCGAAAGACCCCGCGATTTCGATACGAGCGCGATGAAGTCACGGTAGCTGTCACCGACCGTGGCCTGCAGGATAGTGTCGACCTCGGGCGTCAGCCCGGCGATGACATCGGGCTGGCCGGAAAGCGGCGTGGTGCGAAAACCGTCGGCAGTGACCCCGATCCGCTTTGCCGCCTGTTCGAAAGTGGGCAGCACCGCGAACACCCCGATCGAGCCGGTGATCGTCTCGGGCTGGGCGAAGATCCTGTCGCCGGCGGTCGCGACCCAATAGCCGCCGCTCGCGGCGATATTGCCGAAAGAGACCGCCACCGGCACCCCCTTGTCGCGGTATCGCTGGACCGCCGAGCGGATCCGGTCGGAGGCGAGGGCCGAGCCACCCGGCGAATTTACCCGGACGACGAGGCCGGCAAGATCATCGTCAAGCGCGTCGTCGAGCAGGCCGGCGATGCGCGTGCCGCCCGCCGTGCCCGGCCCCGCATCGCCATCGACGATATTGCCCGCGACCGTCACGACGCCGATTGCCTTGCCCGGCTGGTCGGGCGCGATGTCGGCGAGATAGGGCGCGTAATCGCTCTTGGCGAAGGCGCCGGGCCGCTTGTTCCAGCGATCCGCGCCCGCGATTTCGGCCACGCGCTCGCCGAATTCGGCGCGGCTTCCGAGCCGGTCGACCAGCTTCGCATCGAGCGCGGCGTCGGCCAGATCGCCGGCCGATGCCTCGATCCAGCCGACCGGATCGCTTGTCACGCGGTCGATCTGGGCGGCTGGCCGTGCCGTCTTCACATTGGCCTGCCACTCCTCCCACAGCGCGCCGTAAAGCGCCTCGAGATTTTCGCGCGCCTCGGCTGACATCGAATTGCGTTCATAGGGCTCGACCGCCGACTTGAACTCGCCGACGCGGTAGATCCGCGCATTGATGCTCAGCCGGTCGAGCAGGTCGGCGTAATACAGGTTGGATCCGCCCGGTCCGCTAACGAGCGCGCCGCCCATCGGGTCGACCCAGATTTCGCTCGCATGCGAGGCGAGGTGGAGGTGATCGTCGCCATAGGCAAGCGCATAGGTGAGAACCGGCTTGTCCGCCTTCTTCACCCGCTCGATAGCCTCGCCGATTTCCTGCAGGTGGACCTGCCCGCCGCCGGCGAACATGGTGAGGTCGAACACGACCGCCTTGACCCGGTCATCGCCTGCCGCCGCATCGAGCGCGCGCACCAGGTCGCGGGCCTGGAATTCCCGCACCGGTGCCTCGCCGGTAAGGATCGCGGTGAAGGGATCGGTCGGCGAGCGTTCCTCGACCACGAAGCCGGCAAGATCGATATAGAGCGCGCCTTCACGCACCTGCCCGGGATTCGGGCTTGCGGAAAGAATGCCGAACAGGGCGACGAAGAAGAGCAGCATGAAGACGAGCACGAGCCCGTCCTTGATCCCGACCAGGACCTTCCAGATCTTGCCCACGAAACTCATATGCGGCCCTTTGCTGCGTCAGCTTTCTTGTCGGCGCGTATGGTCCCTGCCGTAGGCGGAGGGACGGGACGGGCCGGTTCCTTCGGATTATGCTTTACCAGGAGGTAGTGCGCCGATGCGCCTCTTTCCATGAGAAAGCGCGAGGCGAATGGGTTGAGCGGCGCATGGCGCTCGACTAAGGGCGTTGCCTTGATGACCACGTCGCCGTCTTCACCGCAGCAACCGCCGTCGCGGGGCCGCTTTCCGGCGGGGCGGGCGGCGTTTCCGCACCGGGACCTCAACGGCATCGGCCAGCTTGAGCGGCACGAGATTCTCTACGTGCTCGATCAGGCCGAACAGTGGGTCGAACTGAACCGTCAGCGTTCGAAGCATGTCGATCTGCTGTCAGGGCTCACCATCATCAACGCCTTCTTCGAGAATTCGACCCGCACGCTTTTGTCATTCGAGATCGCGGGCAAGCGGCTGGGTGCGGACGTCGTCAACATGCAGGCCTCGACCTCGAGCCTGAAGAAGGGCGAGACGCTGATCGACACCGCGATCACGCTCAACGCGATGCGCGCAGACGCGATCGTGATCCGGCATGGGTCATCGGGGGCGACGCAGCTGATCGCGGACAAGGTCGATTGCCCGGTCCTGAATGCGGGCGACGGCAGCCATGAACACCCCACGCAGGCCCTGCTCGATGCGCTCGCACTGCGCTATGCGCTGGCCGAGCGCGGCGAGGCCGGGGAGGACTTCACCGGGCGCACGATCACGATCTGCGGCGACATCCTCCACAGCCGCGTCGCGCGCTCTTCGCTGCTGTGCCTGCAGGCGCTGGGGGCCACCGTGCGCCTGTGCGCGCCGCCCTCGCTGATGCCCGCGGGGATCGAGGCGATGGGGGCGGAGCGCTTCCACGATTTCGACGCCGCGATCGAGGGGAGCGACGTGGTCATGATGCTGCGCCTCCAGTCGGAGCGGATGGCCGGGCAGTTCATCCCCTCGGCGCGGGAATATCGCCATCTCTACGGGCTCACCGCGCGGCGGCTTGAGCGCGCCTCCCCGCACCTGCTGGTAATGCATCCGGGTCCGATGAACCGCGGGGTTGAGATCGACAGCGAGGTCGCCGACCTTGTGGGCCGCTCGCTGATAACCCGGCAGGTCGAAATGGGCGTTGCGGTCCGCATGGCGTGCCTCGACATCCTGACCCGGACGGCGCGCGGGGTCGATGGATGGGATGCGACCGAATGAAGCAGGTGCGGCCCATCACGATCATCGGCGGCAGGATGGTCACGCCGGAGGGCGTTGCCGAGGGCTCGCTGCGGCTAGTCGACGGGCTGATCGAGGCGCTCGGTCCCGAGGTGAGAGCGAAGGAGGGCGATGAGATCATCGAGGCGCGCGGACGCCTCGTCGTGCCGGGCCTGGTCGATTTCGGCGTGTTCGCGGTCGACAAGCCGGCATTCCATTTCGGCGGCATCACAAGGGCCGCTTTGATGCCCGACCAGTCGCCGCCGCTCGATTACCCGAGCCGGGTCGGCCACATCGCCAAGAGCGGCAAGCCCGACCTGTGGGTTCACCCGCTCGCCGCAGCGACGCGCTCGCTCGAGGGGCGCGAACTGGCCGAGATCGCGTTGATGAAGGAAGCCGGCGCGCGCGGCGTCGCGACCGGGAGGCGCTGGATCGGCGACAGCGGCGTCATGCTGCGGCTGCTGCAATATGCCGCGATGCTCGACCTCGTCGTGGTGAGCCATGCCGAGGATGCAGGCCTTGCAGGCGAAGCCGCCGCGACCGCGGGCGAGATAGCGACCCGGCTCGGCCTGCCCGCCGCGCCCGCCGAGGCAGAGGCGCTCGCCATCGCACGCGACGTTGCGCTCGCCGAAATGGCCGGGGCGCGGCTCCATGTCAGGCAGGTGACGACCGCGCGCGGCCTTGACCTCGTGCGCGAAGCGAAGCGGCGCGGTGTTGCCGTGACCTGCGGGATCAGCCCGGCGCATTTCATGCTTTCCGACCTCGCCACCGCCGATTTCCGCACTTTCACCCGCCTTTCGCCTCCCCTGCGCAGCGAAGCCGATCGCCAAGCCGCGCGCGTTGCTATCGGCGAGGGCGTTGTCGATGTCATCACCAGCAGCCACGATCCGTGCGGGCCGGAGGACAAGCGCCTGCCTTTCGCCGATGCGGCGCCGGGCATGGCGGGGGCGGAAACGCTGCTCGCCATGACGCTCAATCTCGTGCGCGACGGCGTGATCGACACCGCCCGCGCTTTCGAGCTGCTCGCGGCCAATCCGGCGCGCCTGCTGGGCGTACCTGCGGGTAGGCTCGAGCCGAGTCTGGAGGCTGACATCGCGCTTGTCGATCCCGATGCGCCCTGGGTCATCGACCGGCGCAGGATGGAGGCGACCGCAGACAATACGCCTTTCGACCGCCAGGGCGCCGAGGGCCGGGTGAGGATGCTGCTGAAGGGCGGTGTGCGCGTGGGCGGCGACACCCAGTAAAAAATGCCCCCGGAGCGTTGTGCTCCGGGGGCAGGCTCGCTGAATTGTGAAGCGCGCCTACTTCGTGCGCGCTGCGATCCGCACGCCGCGATCGACCGCGCCCGCAGGCGGGTTGGTCTTGGCATAGGCAAAGCAGCCTCTTCCGCCGGACTTGACCGTGCGGCACATGCTCCGCGCGTCCGACAGGCCGAAGCCAGCCGCAGCGACGCGGAAATAGGTTTTCCCGTTCACGAGGGCCTCGGTGATGACGACGTCGTGGTCCGTGAGCTGCGGGAACTTGCGCTTGAGCTTTTCCCAGCCATCCTTGGCAAGTTCATGGCTGTCCCAGCTGCCGAGCTGGACGAGATGGGTGTCCGCGCCCGACGGTTTTGCCGAAGCGGGCTCGCTCGCCGCTTCGGTCGCGGCCATGCGGCGCTGCGAAGCGCTTGCCGCGATGCGGGTGGGAGCGGATTTCGCCGTGGGCTTCGCCTGCGGATTGGCGGCGGGAACGGTTTGCACGACGGGATTGGAGACGAAACGCGGACCGCTCGCAGCGGCGACGCGCGCGGCAGGCTTGGCAGCCGGCTTTGCTTCGGGCTTGGCGCCCTCGGCTTCGTCCTTCGCTGAGGTCTTGGCCATCGCCGCAGTATCGAGCGCAGCAGCCGGAACCTTGTCCGAAACACGCGGGGCGGGCTTGGCAGCCGGCTTCGCCTCTGGCTTGGCGGCCTTGCGCGGCTCGGCCGCTGCGAAGCGCACCGGGGTCGGGTCGATCGTTTCGACCTTTTCGGCCGGCTTGACCTGCTCAACCTGCGCCACCTTTGCGACCTTTTGAGCCTTCGCGGCCTTTTCCCCGGCATCGTCGGTGCGGGCGAAGACCAGCTTCTCCGTCTCGCTCGCCTCGGCGCGCTTTTCCGGGGCCGGGATCGTTGCGGCGGCCTCGGCCACCATCTGTTCCTGGCTCGGGAAGTTCGAAAGGGCGAGCATCGCGGGCAGGCCGCTATCGGCCACGGGCGTCACGCGCAGAAGGCCGGCGACACGGGCGCGGTAGTCTTCGGGCGCCGAATTCGCGGCCCATTCGGACAGGCGCGCATCGAGCTTGTCGGCGGGCACGTCCTCTGCCGCCATGACGCGCGCCGCACGCCAGTTGCCGGCCAGGGCATAGGTGTAGGCGAGGTTCTGCCGCGCCTTGGGCGTCGCAAGGCCGGCGCGCACCGCATTGGTGAGCACGTGGATGCCGCGCTCGGGCTGTCCGGCGAGCGCATAGGCAAGGCCCAGATCGTCGCCCGGAATGGCGTTTTCCCATTCGCGCAGCGTGGCGACTGCCGTCTTCGAATCGCCCGTCGCGATGCTGGCGAGTGCGAAGCTCAGCACGGTGCGCGGGTCTTCATGACCGAGCGCGAGCGCGTCGCCGAAGCTCGTCGCGGCGCTTTCGAACCGGCCGTTCTCGAGATAGGCCGCACCCAGCATCGCCCGGAAGGCGGGATTGCGCGGCTCGGCGAGGACGGCGGCCTCGGCATGGGAGATCGCCTTGACCGAATCGCCCTTGGCAAGCGCGCTCTGCGCCTTGGTGAAGGAGGTCTCGGCGGGCGGCGCACCGGTCGAGGTGCAACCGGCCAGAGCCGCGCTGGCGAGCGCAGTGGTGACGACAAGACCGAGCTTGGGTCCGATCCCCGGACCTTTGGTGCGGTTGATGGCAGTGCGATCCATGATGTTTCCCCTGTAGGTCCTGTGATTCGGTTCGCGTTTTCGGTCGTTCGTTCGGTTCAGGTTCGATCGCGCCGCATGCGAGCGGCGAGCGCGTCCAGTTCCTCGAATTCGGCGAGCATGGCATCGAGCGCCTCGGTCACGAGTGCCTGCGCGCTCACTCCCTGCATCGTCGCGGCCAGGCGCAGCTTGAGGTGGCGTTCGGTGTCGAGGCGCAGCGTGAATGCGGCGCGCTTGCCGGCCGCGCGAGCGGCGACCTTTTGCAGCTTCCTGCGCTGCCGCGGGCCGCTGACCTGCTCCTCGGCACCGGCATCTTCGGTCTCCCCGGCGTCTTCGGCTTCCTCGAAATAGCGCGCGGAAAGGTCTTCCTCTTCCTCGCCCAGTTCGCCATCGGACCCGTCCATCGCGGCATCGGCGAGCACGCGGTCAAGCAATTGCTTCTGCTGGCGCCGCACGACCGGGCTTCGGGTGACGACCGGATTCTCGTCCGCCTGCGCGTGGCTATCCGAGAGAGTGGGAAGGATCGGCACGATGTCCGCGCCGCCATAATGATCGCTCGATTCCTCGCCTGCATCCTCGCCCATGTCGTTCCAGCCGAGATCCTCGAGCTGTTCGTCGGCGAGCGCGGCCATTTCCTCCGGGCTCTGGGCGAGCGGAGTCAGCTGCGGACGCATGGCGGGCTTGGCTCCGCCCTTGCGCGCAAGCAGGGTCGGACCGAGTGAGGCGAAACCGGCTTCGGACATGGCCTCTTGCGGTCCCTTACTGCGCAACCCGGCGGCCGAAACCGCCGGCCGGGCGATGGACTCCGTTCGCCGGAACCTGCCCGTTCGGGGCGGCGGCGAAGACGGTACGACGGAAATTCTTTTCCAGCCGATCGTTGATGTACTTCCACAGCGCCGTGATCTCGGCGGCACTGCGGCTTTCGGGATCGACTTCCATCACCGTGCGGCCGTCGATCATCGAGGCGGCAAAGTCGGTGCGATGGTGGAGCGTTATCGGCGCGACCGTTCCATGCTGCGAAAGCGCAACGGCGGCCTCGGAGGTGATCTTTGCCTTGGGAGTGGCGGCGTTGACCACGAACACCAGCGGCTTGCCCGCGCGTTCGCACAGATCGACCGTGGCGCCGACGGCGCGCAGGTCGTGCGGGCTCGGCCGGGTCGGGACCACGATCAGCTCGGCTACGCCGATGACCGACTGGATGGCCATGGTGATTGCCGGCGGCGTGTCGATCACGGCCAGCTTGAATCCCTGTTGACGAAGCACCGCGAGATCGTTCGCGAGGCGCGAGACGGTGGTCTGGGCGAAGGCCGGATATTCAGCCTCGCGCTCGTTCCACCAATCGGCCAACGAACCCTGCGGGTCGATGTCGATCAATACGACCGGGCCGGCGCCTGCGCGCTGGGCCTGGACGGCAAGGTGTCCGGACAGGGTGGTTTTCCCCGATCCGCCTTTCTGCGATGCCAAAGCGAGTACACGCAACGCCTCAGTCCCCCTGGATTCAACCGTGTGATGCCGCTTGTCTGCGACGGGATGAGACGAGGCTTCGCAGGATACCCCTAATTTTGGGTTAACGCAGCAGTCTTCCGAAGGATGCGGCGCCGCGCATTATCTGCCGATCGTCGAGCCGTTCATCGCGCGGCATCGGGGAGATTGCTGGCAACGCTTCGTGACAAGAGATGTGGCAACGAATTCCTAACGCTTCGTTCACTATGGTTCCTTTCCGGATGGACGTACGCCCGGCACCGCGCGAATCTCCCCTTGGCGAGGGCGGGATGCGCCCGCGCCCAATCTGCCGAGCAATGTCAGAGGTTCGAGGATCAGAAAATGCACCTGAACAAACGCCTGCTCGCCCGTTCGCCCGTCGCCGTGCTCACTGCTGCGATGGCGCTCGCCTCCGCGCCCGGGCTCGCCAGCGTCAAGGAGGGCGTTGATGCATGGAGCGCGGGCGATTACGCCCGCGCCGTCGCCGAATGGCGCGGGCCTGCCGCGAATGGCGATGCGGATGCGCTGTTCAATCTCGCGCAGGCCTACAGGCTCGGCCGAGGGGTCGAAGCCGACATCGCCCGGGCGCGCGAACTCTATGCCGAGGCGGCGCGCCAGGGCCATGTGAAGGCAGCCGACAATTACGGCCTTTTGCTGTTCCAGCAGGGGGAGCAGGAAGACGCGATGCCGCTGATCCGCAATGCTGCCGATCGCGGCGATCCGCGCGCCCAGTATGTGCTGGGGCTGGCCCATTTCAACGCAGACTACGCGGACAAGGACTGGGTGCGGGCCTATGCGCTGCTTACGCTTGCCCGCTCGCAGGGCCTGCCGCAGGCGACGGAAGCGCTGGCGCAGATGGATCGCTACGTTCCCGAGATGCAGAGACAGGAGGCACAGGCGCTCGCCCGGAGGCTGGAGATGGAATCGACCCGCCGCCGCGCGGCCGAACTGGCCGCTGCCGATCTTGGCGGTACCGATCCCGGCGCCCGGCCGGTCCTGATGGCACAGAGCTCTGCCGCCCCTCCTGCTCCTTCCTCCGCTTCGCCGGACTTCGGGCCCGCTTCCGGCGATGCGATGCGGCCCATTGCGACAAGCGAGCGCGCGCCAGCTGCGCAGCAGGCGGCTGTGCGCGTTGCCGCGCCGCCGGAGAAATTGCCCGAGCGGATGGCAGCTTCCGCCAACCCGCGCGGTGAATGGCGCGTGCAGCTCGGCGCGTTCGGCGTGCACGGCAATGCCGAACGGCTATGGTCGAAGATCTCCGACAATCCGGCCCTCGCGGGAACGGACCGGGCGCTCGTCCCGGCGGGTCGGCTAATGCAACTGCAGGCGGTCGGCTTCGCCAGCCGCTCCGATGCCCGGGCCGCGTGCCTTGCGCTCAGGCGCGAAGGTCAGGCCTGCATCGTCGCCGCGCCGCCTTCCTGAACCAAGCGTCGCAAGCAGTGGCCGATGCGGAAGTGGTCGCTTCGCGACGTAAGGCTTCCCCTCAGCCCCCTTGCTGCTAATGTCTCGTCCTTGGCGACAACGGCGCGAGGGGGATCGGTCTGTGAGCAGCATTGCGGGTACGGGATCCACGCCCGATACACCGGGGAATGCGGCGGGCTTTTCCACCGGTGAGACGAGCCTCGCGCCGATCGCGGCATCCGAGCGCATCGAGAGCCTCGATTTCATCCGCGGCATAGCGGTCATGGGCATCCTCGCCGCCAATATCGTCGCGTTCGGCCAGCCCTTCGCCGCCTACATGTATCCCTCCGCCTTCCTGACCGATCACGGCGCGACCTCCGAATGGATGTGGATCGCGCAGTTCGTCCTCGTCGACGGCAAGATGCGCGGACTGTTCACCCTGCTTTTCGGTGCTGGGCTCTATCTCTTCATGGAGCGTGTGTGGGAACGCGGCGGGACGCGCTGGCGGCAGATGTGGCGATTGTTCGTCCTGATGGTCTTTGGCCTCGTCCATTTCATCCTGATCTGGGCGGGAGACATCCTGTTCTATTACGCCGTCTTTGGCTTTCTCGTCGTGCCCTGTCTCAGATGGAGCGCCAGGGTCCAGCTTTGGGTCGGGCTGGTCGGCTTCGTCCTGGGGGCCGCTTTCTACGCGCTCAACATGACCTTCCTCTACGCCGTGGCGGACACCCCGATGGGCGAACAGGACGATCTGGTCGAGGTGCGCGCGGGGCTTTTGGAGGGCAAGGCCGAAGTGCTCGCCGACGATGCGATCGTGACGGGGCTCAAGCAGGAGGGCGATTATGCGGGGCTCGTCGCTTATCGCGCGGCCGAACACTGGATGGACCCGCTCGTCAATCTCACATTGTTCGCGCTGGAGACGATCCCGCTGATGCTGATCGGCGTGGCGCTTTATCGCTTCGGATTCTTCTCGGGCGCGTTCGATCCGCGGCGAATGCGGTTCTGGGGTTGGACGGGCGTGATCTTCGGTGCCGCCCTGCATCTCGCCATCGCTTTGTTCGTGCGCGAAGGCGGTTTCACCTATTACATGACGCTTGCGGCTTTCGTCGGCTGGAGCCCGCTGCCGAAGCTCATGATGGTGCTCGGCCTTGCCGCGCTGATGGTCGAATATTCGCCGCGCTGGACGGGCGCGCTGGCCGAGCGCGTGCGTGCGGCGGGGAGGGCGGCGTTCACCAATTACCTCGGCACCTCGATCCTGATGCTGTTCGTGTTTCACGGCTGGGCGCTGGGGCTGTTCGGACAGCTGACGCGGCCGCAGCTCTACATCGTCGTCGTGCTGACCTGGGCCTTCATGCTGCTGTGGTCGAAGCCCTGGCTCGAGCGCTTTCGCTACGGGCCGCTCGAATGGCTTTGGCGCTGCCTGACCTATGGCCGGATTTTTGCACTGAAGCGGTGACGTTTTTCCTTGCTATTGAGAATGGGTCTCATATCTTGGTTCTGCAAACGACTCGCAGGAGAGATTCTTCGCATGTATATCTGCATCTGCAACGCGATCCGCGAAGACGACCTGCGCCGCGCCGCGCTGGGCTGTGCGGGCGATGCCGAGGCCACTTATGCGGCGCTTGGCAAGCGTCCCAATTGCGGCCAGTGCCTTGGCGAAGCTGGGAAAATCATCGAGCAGGAACGCGCGCTTTCGGCTTGCGAGAAAGTCGCAATCTGAACAGGCGCGCCGCTATTGCGAGTGGCTTGCAAAACCCTGATTTGCAACGGAAAATCTGACGCGCGCGGCTTGTAAACCCCCGTTTTCCGCCCCATATTGCATCGCGACATGAACAGGGGCCGTGCATCTCGCTCGGCGCATGCAAAGGGGAATGAGCGCCATGAAGGGCGATCCGAAAGTCGTGGAGTTCCTGAACAAGGCGCTCACCAATGAACTCACCGCCATCAACCAGTACTGGCTGCATTACCGCGTCCTGGCCGATTGGGGCCTGACCAAGCTTGCCGATTACGAGCGCCACGAATCGATCGAGGAAATGCAGCACGCCGATCGGCTGGCAGAGCGCATCCTGTTCCTCAACGCGCTCCCCAACTTCCAGGCGATTCACAAGCTTAAGGTCGGTGAGACGGTCGAGGAGATCCTCAAGGCCGATCTCGCGCTGGAACACGAGGCAATCCCGCTCCTGCGTGAAGCGGCGGCCTATTGTCAGGAGGTCAAGGACTTCACCTCGGGCCAGATCTTCGAGGACATTCTCGCCAACGAGGAAGAGCATGTCGATTTCCTCGAAACTCAGTTCGACATGATCGAGCGCATGGGGCTCGAAAATTACTGCCAGCTGCAGAGCGTCCCCGCAGGCGAGGGCGAAACCGGCGCGGGCAAGTAGTCGGCTAAGCCCGGGCGTTTGGCGCCACCCTGCAAAGGCCCGCGCCGCCCTCCGGCAGCGGGCCTTTTCGCGCCTGCAATTGACACGCCCGCGCGAAGCGGGCAGGCATTCGGTCGGGAGCAAAAGGCGCGTGGGGACTTTGACTGGGGTCGCGCCTATCCGACAGATCTTCTGCTTCCATTGCTCGGGTCGCCCGAAAGGCCGTGCGCATGCCGCGCCCGGCCGAGGACCGAACGATGGAGATGCACATGAACAAGCTTAGCACCATGATTGCCGCCGGACTTGCCGCCGCAAGTTTCGCCGCCGCCGCCCCGGCCGCGGCGCAATTGCAGCTCTGGGAGGACTACGAGCCGTCCGAGGAAGTGATCGAAATGACCCTGGTCAAGGTCGAGGAAGGCCAGCTCGACACCTATCTCGAGGGGCTCAAGCAGACCTGGGTCAAGGCCAACGAGGTCCAGAAGGAGATGGGCTATATCAAGGGCTACGGCATCTATGGCGTGCCCTACGGCGAAGGCGAGTTCAACCTGGTGCTCACCATCCGCTTCGCCAATGACGAGGCGCTGACCCCGAACAAGGAGCGCTACATGGAATTCATGGAGGCGTGGGGCAAGGCGAACATGGACGCCTCGCAGGAGACGGTGCGCGAGCTCTATAACGAGATCCGCGAGATCCAGGGCACCTACATGCTGCGCGAGCTCAAGATGAAGATGTGACCTGCATGCCCTGATGCGAAACCGGCGGGCGGGGCAGCGATGCTCCGCCCGTCTCGCGTTCGCATCGGCCTATTGCCCGGTCGGGACGACCAAGCCTCCGGGCGTTTCGCTCAGGAAGGCATCGATCTCGCTCGCGGGCATTGGCACGAGCGGCGTTGTCTCCGCGTCGAGCAGAGCGAGCCGCGTCCCGTCCGGCCGATAGGTGCGGGTGATATAGGTGCCATCGTCCCGCTTTTCGTAGACGGTGCAGGCCTCCTCTCTCGCCAGCTGGTCGATCAGCGCGAAGTAGGTCGCAATCTCGATGGCGGTCTGTTCCCTCCATGAAGCGACCGGGCGATCGCTGTGCAGCGTCACCCCGATATAGCCTGGATAGCAGAGCGCATTGCCTCGGCGTTCGCGCTGATGGGCGGTTTCCAGCCAGATACCTGGGGCCGCGCCGAGAAAGACGCGTTCCGCGACGAGGCCGACCGGTTCGGGACGAAGCGCGTAGCTTTCGAAGCGCGCAAGGTCGGGCCGGCTGCGCGCGAACAGGTCGACCGCGCTCAGCACCTCGGTATCGGTATCGCGCAGAAGGAAGGCACCGGGACCTCCCTCCATTGCGGCCAGATCGGCGAGGATGTCGATGCCGGCGTCCTCCCAGCCTTCCTCCATCTCGCCCGGCTGCATGATCTCCTTGACGAGCGGTTCGAGCGCAGCCGCGATTCCCTCATCGGCGCTGAAGAGGGTGAAGAACTGGATCACCTGGTCGGGGGTTGGGTCGCTCCCGAACGGGCTCGCGGTTTCGGGCGCGGCAGGCTCCTGCGCTGCCACGCTCGCGGCCAGGGGTAACCCGGCGGGCATCAGGACCGCCAAGACAACGGCCAGCGATGGGATGAACGCGTTCACTCGGCCTTGCCGTATCCGCGCGCCGCGAGGCGGGTTTCGTGGAGAAAATGGGCGAGGCCGGTCACCAGCAGCAGCATGGTCAGCACCCACAGGAACGCGATCAGGCTGCCGATCTGAGCGGTGATATAGGCCGAGACGAACACGAGGCCGATCACGAGGCTGATATTGACCGCCGCCGCCGTCGCGAAGCTAATCGCCCGCTGCGCCGCGCGCCTTCGCCGGCCGAGCCAGGCAAGTTCGCGCACGGCGCGCTCGGAACGCGCTTCGGCGTCGCTCTCCTCGAGCCGCTCGATCCTTCCCGCGATCCAGATCATCCGGGTCATGATGACATTCATGATCGCCCCGATCGCGCCGAGCAGGAAAGCTGGGGCTAGGCTCTGCTGCACCACTGCCTGCACACGCGGGGTCGAGGCAGTGCGCTCGAGAAGGTCGAAGGCGAAGGGCTGGGCGGCTGCGAGAAGGTCGAACGTGCTCACCGGTCCTTCCCGCCGTATGGATTTTTCGGACTGCGCAGGTTCACCCGCACCGGAACCGCTTCGAAACCCAGATTGTCGCGGATCGAATTGACTAGATACCGCTCGTAGCTCTTGGGCAGGGCATCAAGCCGCGTGCCGAACACGACGAAGCGCGGCGGGCGCGTTCCGGCCTGCGTGATATAGCGCAGCTTGATCCGCTTGCCGCCGGGCGCTGGCGGAGGATTGGCTGAGAGCGCATCGTCGAACCAACGATTCAATGCCGCGGTCGGCACGCGCTTGGACCAGCTGTCGCGTAGATCGAATGCCGCCCCGATCATGGCGTCTAGCCCCTTGCCGGTCTTCGCACTGACCGCGAGTAGCGGCAGGCCGCGCACCTGCGCAAGGCCATCGTCGAGCGCATGGCGCACGCCGTTGAACAGATGACTGGCATCCTCGGCCACGTCCCACTTGTTGATCGCGACCATCAGCGCGCGGCCTTCCTCTAGCACGGCGGAGGCGATCTTGAGGTCCTGATGCTCGAGGCCCTGCGTCGCGTCGAGCAGGAGGATCACGACTTCGGCGAAATCGACCGCGCGGCGGGCATCCGCGACCGAGAGCTTTTCCAGCTTCTCGGTGACGTTGCGTTTCTTGCGCATCCCGGCCGTGTCGATCAGCCGGACCTGCCGGACGTCGCCCGTCTTCGGATCGGTCCAGCCCCAGTCGATCGCGATCGAATCGCGCGTGATCCCGGCTTCGGGCCCGGTCAGCAGGCGGTCCTCGCCCAGCAGGCGGTTTATGAGAGTCGATTTGCCGGCGTTGGGCCGTCCGACGATAGCGAGCTTGAGTGGGCCGAGCGGGGCCTCCTCGTCGTCTTCCTCAAGCTCCTGGGGTTCGTCCGCCGCCTCGGCCTTGGCGCCGATTATCGGCCACAGCCCGCCGAACAGGTCCGCGATCCCCTCTCCGTGTTCGGCCGACAGGGCGACCGGTTCGCCAAGGCCCAGCGAATAGGCTTCAAGCGCACCCGCCTCTCCGGCGGCGCCTTCGGCCTTGTTGGCGACGAGGACGATCGGCACGTCGTGTTCGCGCAGGTAACGTGCGATCTCGGTGTCGAGCGGGGTCAGGCCCGCGCGCGCGTCGATCACGAACAGCGCCGCGTCCGCGCCTTCGAGGCTCGCTTCGGTCTGCTTGCGCATGCGCCCGGGAAGCGAGAGTTCGTCCTCGTCCTCCCAACCGGCCGTATCGACGATGGTGAAGCGCAGGCCCGCGATTTCGGCATCGCCCATGCGCCGGTCTCGGGTCACCCCCGGCTGGTCGTCGACAAGGGCGAGCCTTTTGCCCACCAGCCGGTTGAACAGGGTGGACTTGCCGACATTGGGTCGGCCGATGATGATGACTTGCGGTTTTTCCGGCTTTTCCATGGCTGCGGCCTCAAGTGGCCGCTCGGCCCGGGAATGGCAAGGTGCGTCGGTGTGCGGGGTCAGCCGTCCTTCTTCGCAACCGGCGGGTCTTCGCCAAGATCCTCGAACCATGCCTCGACCGGGCCGGAGAGCTTGATCGTGAGCGGATTGCCCTTGCGGTCGACCGTCTTGCCCGCCTGCACCCGGACCCAGCCTTCGGAGATCGAATATTCCTCGATGTCGGTGCGCACGCGGTCCTTGAACCGGATGCCCACGCCGCGCTGAAGCACTTCGGCATTGAAGTGCGGGCTGCTGGGATGGACCGAGAGGTGGTCGGGCGGAACGTCGCGCCCGGGCGCGGTTTCGGCGGGTTGAGGGGTTTCGTCTGTCATGTCAGCGCCGCCCGTAATCGCGCATGGGCGCGCTGACAATATGCAATGCTGCGTTCAATCGGGAGGGAAGAGCGTTTCCGGGCGCATCGAATCGAGTTCTTCCTCGCCCGCTCCTTCCTGGTCCTCGCGCCTGCGCTGGCGTTTCTCGAATTCCTCGCGCGCCTCCTCGTCCGTGCCCTTGCTTTTTTCCTGCTCCTTGGCATCGGCGTCAGAGCGGATCACGGGCGGCGTACCCTCCGGCGTCTTCGGCGTGTCATAGTCGCGGGCGGTCTTCGGATCGGGACGGCTTTCATCGGCCATGACGGCATTCTCCTTTGCCAAATCAAGCGAGCCGCGCTGGCGATTGTTCCGCGCGAGGCGCCCTATCCGCGGCAAACCGGACGAGACCAGGCGACCCCGTGCCGCAATGCCGCGCGCGGCACGAGCGGGATGGCCTAATCGCCGCGCGCGGCACGAGCGGGATGGCCTAATCCTTCGCCTGGTCGGAAACATGGTCGGCCAGCGTCGCCGAATAGACTGGGCTGCCGGCCCCGCATTCGGCGAACCTGTCGCTGAAGTCGAACTGCGAACCCCGGGGCTGTCATTGCCATCGAGCTTGCACACCATGCACTGACGGGCAGCGCCAATCCGTTCCGACAAGCCTGAACCGGTGGGGGAGAGTTCCCCGATTGCGTCGATCACTTCCTGTTTCAACGGTGTCCCCTGCTTTGCTTGAGGCTGCGAAGACCGGGACCCGTCCAATAACCGGCGCAACTCTCAGGCGTTAGAGCGGGATTTTGGCCAAAAGGGAAAACCGGATAACCCTTACGTGTCTTTACCGAGGGGTTTCCCGATGCAGTCCGGCAGCTCCCCGACCCTTCGGATCCTCAAAGCTTGCCCTTTCGACCGGCAAGATATAGAGGCGCGCTGATACGCGCGGGGGACCGGACGGTTTCCCGCGCGGCTTCGTTCAGGCTCGCGGGCGTGGCGGAACTGGTAGACGCGCCAGGTTTAGGTCCTGGTATCGCAAGATGTGGGGGTTCGAGTCCCTTCGCCCGCACCAGTTCGCCCCGCGCCCGCCGCATTCACGTTTTGCTCTAGAAGGCTTCGATACCGACCCCATGCAGACCAAGCAGACCACCAATGAAGGCCTCAAGCGCGGCTATGTGATCACGATCCCCGCCGCCGACATCGCGGCCAAGATCGACGCCGAGATCAAGAAGATCGCGCCGCAGGTGCGCATGCCCGGCTTTCGCCCCGGCAAGGTCCCGGCCAATCTCGTCAAGAAGATGCATGGCGAACAGCTCCACGCGCAGGTCGTCAACGACACGATCCGCGATTCGGTAGACGAGCTGATCCGCTCGGAGGAACTGCGCCCGGCGATGCAGCCTGCCATCTCGCTCGGCGAGGATTATGACGAGGGCAAGGACGCCGAGGTCACGGTCGAACTCGAAGTGCTGCCCTTGATCGAGCCGCCGAAGACCGATGGGCTCAAGCTCGAAAAGCTGGTCGTGCCGGTGACGGACGAACAGGTGATGGAAGCGATCGAGGGCATTGCTGGCCAGAACAAGAGCTACAAGGACGCCGCCAAGACGAAGAAGGCGGCCGAGGGCGACCAGGTCGTGATCGATTTCGTCGGCAAGCTGGATGGCGAACCCTTTGAAGGCGGCGCTGCCGAGGATGCGCCTCTGGTGCTCGGGTCGGGCACGTTCATCCCCGGTTTCGAGGAACAGCTGGTCGGCGTGAAGACGGGCCATGAAAAGACGATCACCGTTACCTTCCCGGAGGAATACCAGGCCGAGCATCTCGCCGGCAAGGAAGTGACCTTCGACATCACCGTGAAGGCCGTAAAGGTCGAGAGCGAGACCAAGGTCGACGAAGATTTCGCCAAGAACCTGGGTCTCGACAGCCTGGACAAGCTCAAGGAACTGATGCGCGGCCAGCTCGAACAGCAGACCGCCGGGCTCACCCGCACGCAGATGAAGCGTGCGCTGCTCGACCAGCTTGCCGCGGGCCACGATTTCCCCGTGCCGCAGGGCATGGTCGAAGCCGAGTTCGAGCAGATTTGGGCCCAGCTCCAGCAGGAAGCGGCGAAGGAGGACGATCCCGAGGCCGCTCTGAAGCAGATCGAGGAAGAGAAGGACGACTACAAGGCGATCGCCGAACGCCGCGTGCGGCTCGGCCTGCTGCTGTCCGAGATCGGGCAGGCGAATGGTGTCGAGATCACCAGCCAGGAAATGTCGATGCTGATCCAGCAGGCCGCCTCGCAGTATCGTGAGGAGGACCGCGAGCGCTTCGTCCAGTACGTCCAGCAGGAGCCGATGGCCGCTGCCCAGCTGCGCGCGCCGCTTTATGAGGACAAGGTCGTCGACTTCCTGTTCGACAAGGCCGAAGTGACCGAGCGCGAAGTCACACAGGACGAACTGCAGGCCGCCATCGAGGCGGACGAGGACGTCGAGGCGGAAAAGGAAAAGGCCAAGGCCGAGCCGAAGAAGAAGGCTCCGGCGAAGAAGGCGGCTCCCAAGAAGGCTGCGGCGACGAAGAAGGCAGCCGACGCGGGCGAGGAAAAGAAGCCTGCGGCCAAGAAGACTCCCGCCAAGAAGGCCCCCGCCAAGAAAGCTGAAGCCGAGGGCGAGGGCGAAAAGCCTGCCGCCAAGAAGGCAGCGCCCAAGAAGGCCGCCGCCGCCAAGAAGCCGGCGGCCAAGAAGGCTCCGGCTAAGAAGACCGCTTCGAAGGACTGACCTTGGCGGCCGGTTAGTCGGCCGACCAGCGTTTGAATGAGGGCGCGGGCAGCACTGCTGTCCGCGCTCTTTCATATGCGGCGCCCGTTTTGAGAACCTCGTGATCGGCCCATTTCGGCCCGATGAAGCTGATCCCGACCGGGAGCCGTTCTACCGCCCCCATCGGCACGGTGAGATGCGGATAGCCCGCGATCGCCGCCGGGCTGCCGAAACCGATCGAGCCGCCGAAATTATCGCCGTTGACGAGGTCGCTCGTCCAGGCCGGACCGCGCGTGGGGGCGATGAGTACCGCCACATCATGCTCCGCGAAGAGCTTGTCGAGCGTTTCCGGCCCGGCGATCCGAAGGGCATTCGCGCGCGCTTTCTCATAGGCTTCGCGATCGGTGGTCGCTTCGGCTTCGAGGAAGATGTCCTGCCCGAACCAGCGCATTTCGCTCCCGGCATTGGACCTGTTGAAGGCGATCAGATCGGCAAGACTGCGGGGCGTCCGTCCGCTTTCGAATTGCGGGATCGAGGCGAGATAGCGGCTCATCTCCTCGCGCAGTTCGAATTTCAGCACGGTGAAGCTGTCGCGATACATCTGCGGGTCGGGTTCGAATTCGATATCGACCAGCACTGCGCCCGCCGCTTCCATGTCGGCAAGCGCACGCTCGAACACCTCGCGTACATCGGCGCGGCTGCCGAGTTGCTGCCGCATCACTCCGATCCGCACGCTTTCCAGCGAATGGTCGACAAGACCATCGGTGTAATCGTAGGTTCGCACCGCATCCAAAGTCACCGGATCGGCCGGGTCCTCGCCCGCAATGGCCGAAAGCAGCAGCGCTGCGTCGTGGACGGTGCGCGTCATCGGCCCGGCCGTGTCCTGCGTCGAGGAGATCGGCACAACATGGGTTCGGCTGACGAGGCCGACGCTCGGCTTGAAGCCGACAATGCCGTTGACGCTGGCCGGGCAGGTGATCGAGCCATTGGTTTCGGTCCCGATTGCGCCCCAGGCCATGCCCGCCGCCACCGCCGCGCCGCTACCCGAGGACGAGCCGCAGGCGTTACGGTCGATGGCGTGAGGATTGCGGGTGAGCCCGCCCACCGCGCTCCACCCGCTGGTCGAGAAATCCGAGCGGATGTTCGCCCATTCGGACAGGTTGGTCTTGCCCAGCACGACACCGCCATTGCGGCGCAGGTTTGCGATCAGCGGCGCATCGCGGCGAGTGAAATTCTCCGCCAGCGCGAGGCTGCCGGCGGTGGTCGGCCATTCCTCGGTCTCGATATTGTCCTTCACCAGGACACTGCGGCCTTTCAGGAGGCCGACCCCGACCTGATCGCGCGCCTTGAATCCGGCCGTGTGCGAATAGGCGATTACCGCATTGATGCCTTCGGGGCCGTCATCATACTGCCTGATCCGCTCCACACGCGCGCCGATATCGCCGAGCGCGTCGAAATCGGGGGTGGGGCCGCGCTGGGCCAAAGACATCGGAGCGACGGCAAAAGCGCAGAGCGCGGCGAGCGAAAACAGGGTCCTGGAGCGCATGGATTCATGGATTGCCCGGATCGCGTGTGCGGGCAAGACCATTTCGGACACGAAGTTTCGGAAGGGCGCGTGGTCAAACCCCTTGAAATTGCCCCCCACACTCCGACATAGCGAGGCCGGAACAAAGGGAAGGACTTCACGACGATGATCGATCTGCTCGGCGACAAGGGCGAAACCTTCGGCACTCAGGGCCAATTCACGCGCGATCCGCTGACCGGCGCGCTCGTGCCCGTCGTGGTGGAGCAGACCAGCCGGGGCGAACGCAGCTTCGACATCTTCTCGCGCCTGCTGCGCGAGCGAATCGTCTTCGTTACCGGTCAGGTGGAAGACGGGATGGCCTCGCTCATCACCGCCCAGCTGCTGTTCCTCGAAAGCGAGAACCCCTCGAAGCCGATCAGCATGTACATCAACTCGCCCGGCGGGGTGGTGACGGCCGGCATGGCGATCCACGACACAATGCAGTACATCAAGCCGCGGGTCTCGACCGTGTGCATGGGTCAGGCCGCCTCGATGGGCAGTTTCCTGCTGGCGGCGGGCGAACCGGGCATGCGGATCGCGCTTCCCAATGCGCGGATCATGGTCCACCAGCCGTCGGGGGGCGCGCGCGGCATGGCCTCCGACATCGAGATTCAGGCGCGCGAGATATTGCGCATCAAGGCGCGGATGAACGACCTCTATGTCAAGTATACGGGGCAGAGCCTCGACGAGATCGAGAGGGCGATGGATCGCGACACTTTCCTCGAAGCCGAGGAAGCGCAGAAGTTCGGGATTGTAGACAAGGTCTTCGAAACCCGCCCCGAATCCGAGGAAGAGGGCGACGCGGAAGGCTCGGGCGGCGCTCCGGAATAAGCCGGAGTCGCTCCCTCACTCCGCGTCGCGGCGCGACGACAGGCGCCGCAGGGCGGGGACATGAACGAAAGGGCGGAGACGCGTTCCGCCCTGGCACGCACAGGCGGACGCCATGCCATCGGTGCGGCTCCGTGCGGATTAACTCCACCTGTGTGGATGCAAAATCATCGCCGCATGTGTTGATTCATGCGCGCGGACAGATACACTCGGCGAATCCTCACGCAAAGAACCGCTTTCGCGTGCGGCGCCCAGGACGACAGGAATGACCAAATTGAGCGGATCTGACAGCAAGAGCACCCTCTATTGCAGCTTCTGCGGCAAGTCGCAGCACGAAGTTCGCAAGCTCATCGCCGGCCCCACCGTGTTCATCTGCGACGAATGCGTGGAGCTGTGCAACGACATCATCCGCGAGGAGACCAAGGCCGGGATCGCCGGAAAGAAGGAAGGCGAGGTCCCAACCCCGAAGGAAATCTTCGAGACGCTGAACGATTACGTGATCGGCCAGAATAGCGCCAAGCGGAACCTCGCGGTCGCGGTGCACAACCATTACAAGCGGCTCAAGCACTCCGGAAAGGCGGGCGAGGTCGAACTTGCCAAGTCGAACATCCTGCTTGTCGGGCCGACCGGGACCGGCAAGACTTTGCTCGCCCAGACGCTGGCGCGTACCTTCGACGTGCCGTTCACCATGGCCGATGCGACCACTCTGACCGAGGCCGGTTACGTGGGCGAGGACGTGGAGAACATCATTCTCAAGCTGCTTCAGGCGTCCGACTACAACGTCGAAAAGGCGCAGCACGGCATTGTCTATATCGACGAGATCGACAAGATCACCCGCAAGGCCGAAAACCCCTCGATCACCCGCGACGTGTCGGGCGAAGGCGTGCAGCAGGCCCTCCTCAAACTGATGGAAGGCACCACCGCTTCCGTTCCGCCGCAGGGCGGGCGCAAGCATCCGCAGCAGGAATTCCTCCAGGTCGACACGACCAACATCCTGTTCATCTGCGGCGGCGCCTTTGCGGGTCTGGACAAGATCATCGCCGATCGCCTGCAGAAGCGTTCGATCGGCTTCGGCGCGCACGTCGCCGATCCGGACAAGCGCAAGGTCGGGGAGCTCCTTGAAAAGAGCGAGCCCGAGGATCTTCTCAAGTTCGGCCTGATCCCCGAATTCGTCGGCCGCCTGCCGGTGATCGCGACCCTTCACGACCTCGACGTCGATGCGCTGGTGACGATCCTGACCGAGCCGAAGAACGCCATCGTCAAGCAGTACAGCAAGCTGTTCGAGCTCGAGGACGTCGACCTCACCTTCACCGACGACGCGCTCAAGGAAATCGCTGAACGCGCAATCAAGCGGAAGACGGGTGCGCGCGGTCTGCGCTCGATCGTCGAAGCGATCCTGCTCGACACGATGTTCGACCTGCCCGACATGGAAGGCGTGTCCGAGGTCGTGATCGACGCCGAGGTCGTGAAGGGCGAAAAGGCCCCGATCCTCGTTCACGAGAGCGAGAAGAAGGAAGCGGCTGCTTAAGATGGAGGCGGGGCTGCCGATTGCCACGGCGGCGCCGTTCTCTTTGGCAAGCTGGGGCGTGGCGCTCGCCGCTGATCGCGAGTTCCGCCACCACGACCGCCTTCCCGGCCTGTTCAGCCTGACGGGACGCCCCGTCCGGCTCGACCCGCGCCCGCTCGCGCTGTTCCTCCCACCGATGTTGTTGATGTTCATCGCCGGTGCTGCCATCGCCATCGCCCTCCTTGTCGAGGGCGAGGCAGCGAGCGGAGAACCCACCATCGTCGTCGTCGGAACCGGGATCGCCATGTTCATAAGCCAGATTTTCGCGCTGCGGCTTACCCGGCGCTGGGATCGCTCGCTGCGCTGACCGCCGCCTGATGCGCACCATCGGCATGATCGGCGGGATGAGCTGGGAAAGCTCCGCGCAATATTATGCTCTCATCAACCGCGCCGTCCGCGACCGCCTCGGCTCACCCCATTCGGCGCGCATCGTCATGGAGAGCATGGATTTCGGCGAGGTGGAACCGCTGCAGAGGGCAGGTGACTGGGACGCACTCGGTGAGATGTTGGCCGCAAGCGCACGCCGGCTCGAAGCGGCAGGGGCCGATTTCCTCATCCTTGCCACCAACACCATGCACAAGCTTGCCGATCGGATCGAGGCGGCGACGCGGCTCGACCTGCTGCATATCTGCGACCCAACGGCCGAAGCGATCCGCGCGGCAGGGTGCGACCGGATCGCGCTAATCGGCACCGCCTTCACGATGGAGCAGGCGTTCTATCGCGAGCGGCTCGAAGCTGCGGGGCTTACGGTCATTGTGCCAGAGGCCGAGGATCGCGCCGAAATCCACCGCGTCATCTACGAGGAACTGGTGGCAGGGCTTTTCCTCGAAAGCTCGCGCGCAGCCTATCGCGCGGCGATCGAACGGCTCGCCTCACGCGGGGTCGAGGGCGTGGTGCTCGGCTGCACCGAAATCGCGCTGCTGATCGGCCCCGCAGACAGCGCGCTCCCTTTGTTCGAGACCACCGCGCTGCACGCCGAAGCCGCGGCACGCAGGGCCCTAGGCTGACTACAGCACAAAGACGACGCAAAAAGACAACCCCGCCCGGGCCGTTCAGGCCGGACGGGGCTGCATTCGGCGCCGCCCTCAGGGGGGGGAGGGGGGGAACAGGACGACGCCTTTGGTCCGTTCCGTTTCTGCTTTCCGGCTCACCAGTGGAGGCGTGCCGCCTGTCCGTTCGTCAGACGACCGCGTCGGCGATCAGGTAGACTGTGCCGACGGTAGCGGCGTTGAAGAATGTCTTGACGGTCAGGGGCAGCAAGATCGCAATGGTCCTTTGTATGGGTTGGCAGGCGGCCTAACGCCGCCCTTTCCCTATCAATGCATGGGCCCCTGTAAGGGTTCAGACCTGCTTAGGCGCCCTGCCGCGCTCTTCCCACCACTCGGCGCGGTTCGGGGTTCCGGATGCAGCCACGGGCGCGGCTGCGAAACGAAAAGGCCCCGCCCGGCCTGGAGGAAAAGCCGGACGGGGCGCGGTCCGCGTCGCCCCGGGTGGGAGGTAAGGGTGAGGCGACGCAAGCCTTTCGGGTCGGTCGATCAGCCGGGCAGGAAAACGCCGTCGGTGACATGGACCACGCCGTTCGAGGCCTCGACATTGGCCTTGACGACCTTGGTCTGGCGTCCGCGCGCGTCGGTGATGACGATGTTGTCGCCCATCGGCATGGCGGTGAGCGTGCCGCCCTGGACGGTCTCGATCGTGGCCGAGCCGCCGCCTTGGCGGATAAGGTTCATGAGATCGGCGCTGGTAACTTTCCCCGCCACCGCGTGATAGGTCAGTACTGCCTGCAGCGCACCCTTGTTTTCGGGCTTGAGCAGCGTTTCGACCGTGCCGTCCGGCAGCGCGGCAAACGCATCGTCCACCGGTGCGAAGACGGTGATCGGGCCGGGACCGGATAGGGTCTCGGCAAGCTCGGCGGCGACTACGGCCTGCACTAGCGTATCGTGCATGCCGGTGCTCTTGGCGATGTCGACGATCGTGCCGGCTTCCTTTTCCATGTGATGGTCGGCTGCGGCCGGGACGGCAGTCACGGCGGCGAGGCCGGTGGCCGAGGCGACGGCCGCAAAAGCGGCGGCTTTGATCGTGCTGGGGATATGGCGCATGTGAAACTCTCCTTGTTTGCGCAAGCCCTCCCGATCTTGCGCGGAATCTACGCATCGGGGGGCGGACCGGATGCGGCCAGCGGAGAATTCGTCGGGAAAATCGGGGATTTGCGCGATGCCGTGTGTCTCATTCGCGCCCGGCCGTGCCGGGAACGGATCAAACTTCGGTGAAGGAGCCCTGGGCGACAACAGGTCCTGCGTCCATGCCTTCGGGCTTGCCGCCGATCGGTTCGCGGGTGAGCACCAGCCCCGCTCCTTCGGCGAGGTTGCGACCGATGGTTTCAGGCAGTTTCATGCTGCGGATCTCGCCCGGGGCCACGACGCCCAGAGATTGCAGGTCGCCTCCGTCCGGAGGGGCGAGCCACAATTCGTGGTCATGCACGCCGTCGGCCGAAAGTCCGATCGCGGCGATGACCATGCGCTCGCTTTCGGGGATGTAGGTCACGTCGAGCCGCAGGCCGGTGTCGCCGATCGGCACGGTCGCGACCAACGGATCGGCCTCGGCAAGGGCGGGAGCTTGCTCTGGCGCAACAGGGCCGGGTGCGGGCGCATTATCGGGAGAGAACACGAGCAGTGCGAGCGCAACCGCCGCGGCGAGCGAGGTCAGCCCGGCCGTCCATTGCCAGCGGCGCGCGCGGTCCTGCAATTCGACGACATTCGCCGCCGAAGCTCCGCCACCCGCGAGCTCGGCCTCGGCCTTGACGGCCTTTAGAGCGTTCACCCGAGCCTCGATCCGCTGCCATACCTCGCTCGATGGCATGGCGGCGGGCACCTCGTCGAGCAGCGGGGCGAGACGTTCCTCCCATTGCCGGACGGCGGCGGCGAAATCGGGATCGCTCGCCACGCGACCGCGCGCGGTGAGCAGCGCTTCGCCTTCGAGCAGGCCGAGCGCATATTCCGCAGCAAGCACCGGCTCGCCTCCGGGGGCACTGCCGCGCATGGTTTCCCCGGCGCTCATTCGCTCTTCTCCAGACATTCGCGCAGGCGGATGAGGCCGCGCCGTATCCAGCTCTTCATGGTGCCCAGCGGCACGCCGGAGCGATCTGCCAGTTCGGCATAGGTGAACCCGTCGAAAAAGGCCGCGCGGATCTGCGTTGCCGCGTTCTCGTCGAGCGTTTCGAGGCAGGAATGGACTCTCGCCGCGCGTTCCGCATCGATGAGAAGATCGTCGGCAAGCGGGGTCTCGTCGGGAAGCGGTGCCGCCTCCTCCACGGGTACGGCCCCGCCGCGCACCTTGCCCGTGCGCAGCCGGTCCACCGCGCGGTTGCGCGCGAAGGTGGCCAGCCACGATATCGGGCTCGCGCGGGTCGGGTCATAGCGGTCGGCCCGCTGCCACAGATTGACATAGACGTCCTGCAAGGCGTCCTCGGCTTCCTTTCTGTCGCCCAAGATACGCAGGCATATCCCGTATAGCTTCACCCGTGTCGCAGCGTAAATCTCCTCGAGCGCCGCGCTGTCACCATCGGCGAGGCGGACCATCGCCGCGCGCAGATTTTCGCGCGCGATCGCGGCCTCGTCTTGCGAAGGCACGCGCCGCGCCATCAGCAGGGGTGCTCGCAGGCGGCGCTTTCGTCGCGCTCTACCTGGATGGTCGAATGGCCGATGCCGAAGCGATCCCTGAGCGAACGGGCGGCCTCGCGCAGGAAGCTGTCCGAGCCTTGCTGGCGCGGCATGACGAGATGGGCGGTGAGCGCGGTTTCGGTGGTGGACATCGGCCAGACATGCAGGTCGTGCACCGCTTCCACCCCGTCGAGCGCGCGCAGATGGGCGCGCACTTCATCGACATCGATATTCGCGGGCGCGGCATTGAGGCCAAGCTTCACGCTGTCGCGCGCGAGCCCCCAGGTTCCCCATGCGATCACCGCGAGGATGGCGAGGCTGGTGAGCGGATCGATCCACCAGAACCCCGTAAAGAGGATCGCGAGCCCCGCGATTACCACTCCCAAAGAGACGAGCGCATCGGCCGCCATGTGAAGATAAGCCCCCTTGATGTTCAGGTCTTCCTGACCGCGCATGAACAGCAAGGCAGTCAACGTGTTGATCGCAACTCCGATCCCGGCGACGATCGCCATGACCATGCCCTGCGGCTCGGAAGGTTCGAACAGGCGGTGGGCGGTCTCGATAAGGATCGCCCCGATCGCGATGGCGAGCAGCAGCGCGTTGGCGATCGCGGCGAGGATCGTGGAGCTCTTGAAGCCATAGGTAAAGCGGCCCTGCGGCGGGCGCTTCGCCGCCTCGGCGGCGGCCCAGGCAAGCAGCAGGGCGAGCACATCCGACAGGTTGTGCCCCGCGTCCGCGATGAGCGCCATGGAATCGTAGAGCCATCCGGCCGCCGCTTCGACCACGACGAACACCGTGTTGAGTGCGACGCCGATCGCGAAGGCGGCGCCGAAATCCTTCGGCGCGTGGGCGTGCGGATGCCCGTGCCCGTGCCCGTGCGAATGCGCATGACCGGCCTGGCCGTGCGAATAGTCATGTGAGTGTGCGAGACCCATCACGCTCATTCATAGACGCAGGCGGCGAGCCCGTCACGCTTCACGATCACGATACGCCGCTCGATCGAATTGCCATGCCGGGCGAGCCAGCCGCCGGGATTGCGGACCTCGCGCTTTTTCGGACTGGGAAGCGCTGCGGCCATCCGGCTGGCCTCGTCCGGGGTCAGGCGGGCGGCGGGATGGCCGAAATAGCGCTGCGCCCCGGCCTCCGCGCCGTATGTGCCGATCCCGGTCTCGGCGACGTTGAGGTAGACCTCCATGATACGCGCCTTGCACCATACAAGCTCGATCCAGAAGGTGAACCACGCCTCGAACGCTTTCCTGAACCAGCCGCCGCCCTGCCACAGGAAGACGTTCTTCGCGGTCTGCTGGCTGATCGTGGAGGCCCCGCGCACGCGCCCCGTTTCCTCGCGTTCCGCCAGCGCCTGCTCGATCGCTTCCGTGTCGAAGCCCGAATGTTCGCAGAACTTGGAATCCTCCGCCGCGATCACGGCGTGGACGAGGTTTGGGTCGATGTTGGCGAGGGTTTCCCAGTCCTTCGTGATGCCGTGTTCATCCATCACCATGGTCGCGGTGACGGGCACCGGGATCCACTTGAAGGCGAGCACCAGCAGCAGCGTGAGCGCGATGAAGCCGGCGATGATCTTCGCGACCAGACGCGCTAGGGTTAGAGCCATGACGAGGCAATAGTGCGGCCCGCACCGCTTTCAAAGACAAAACCCTCCCCGGCGCGAACCGGGGAGGGCCATTGTGTTTCGGCGTCCGACGAACGCTTACGCGACGCCTGGAAGCAGGCGCTCTCCCGCGATCCGTTGCATCGCCTTCTGCAGCTTTTCGAAGGCGCGCACCTCGATCTGGCGGATGCGTTCGCGGCTGACATCGTAGACTTGGCTGAGTTCCTCGAGCGTCTGCGGCTTTTCCGTCAGGCGCCGTTCGGTGAGGATGTGCTTCTCACGCTCGTTCAGCGATTCCATCGCCTCGATGAGCATCTCGTGACGCACGTCGGCTTCCTCGGCGTCGGCGACGAGTTCGTCCTGCAACGGGCCGTCATCGGTCAGCCAGTCCTGCCATTCGCCCGAGCCTTCCTCACCATTCCTCATCGGCGTGTTGAGCGAGCCGTCGCCGCCCATCATCATCCGGCGGTTCATGTTCACGACTTCCTGCTCGGGAACGCCAAGATCGGTTGCGATCTTCTTCACGTCCTCGGGGCTGAGATCGGTGTCCTCATAGGCTTCGAGCTGCTTCTTCATCCGGCGAAGGTTGAAAAACAGCTTCTTCTGCGCCGCGGTCGTGCCCATTTTCACGAGCGACCAGCTGCGCAGGATGAATTCCTGGATGGACGCCTTGATCCACCACATTGCGTAGGTCGCGAGGCGGAAGCCGCGATCGGGTTCGAATTTCTTGACGCCCTGCATCAGCCCAACGTTTCCTTCGGAAATGAGGTCGGAGACGGGCAGGCCGTAGCCGCGATAGCCCATCGCGATCTTCGCCACGAGCCTCAGGTGGCTCGAGACCAGTTGCGCGGCGGCTTCGGGATCCTCATGTTCCTGGTAACGCTTGGCCAGCATATATTCCTGCTCGGCCGTGAGAACAGGATACTTCTTGATCTCGGACAGGTAGCGGTTGAGGCTCTGCTCTCCGCTGAGCGCCGGGACCGACTGGGTCTTGGTAGTGCTCACGTTTGACGGACCTTTCTGTTGTCGACCGCTTTTGCCGGACCCCTGATGGGCATCCGGCCGATTGGGTCACGAGGGCAGGTTATACACGAAGAATGCGCGATTGTGTGCGCTTTTCATCGATCAAAACGATCCAATTCGTCGATCAGTTCCTGCATGTCGGGCGGCAAATCGCTCCTAAACTGGACGTTTTTGCGCAAGACCGGGTGCATGAAACCCAACTCCGCCGCGTGCAGCGCCTGGCGGGCGAAACCAAGCCGGGCGAGCAGGGGTCTTAGCGGTCTGGGAGTGCTCCCGTAGAGTGGATCTCCCAATAGCGCATGGCCGATTGACGCACAGTGAACGCGCACCTGGTGGGTGCGTCCGGTTTCGAGCCGGCATTCGACGAGCGCCGCGTGCCCCAGCCCTTCGAGTGTCTGGTAGTGCGTCACCGCATGCTTGCCGCGCGTCGATTTCGGATCGAGCGCCGCCATCTTCTTGCGATTCGCGTCGGAACGCCCGATCCGCCCCTCGATCGTCCCCGCCGCAGGGCGCGGATGTCCGGCGGTGACGGCGAGATAGCGGCGATGCACCGAATGCTGGGCGAATTGCGCGGCAAGACCTTCGTGCGCCGCGTCGGTCTTAGCAACGACGAGAAGCCCGGAGGTGTCCTTGTCGATCCGGTGGACGATGCCGGGGCGCGCGACCCCGCCGATCCCTGACAGGCTCCCGCTGCAATGGTGTAGCAGCGCATTGACGAGCGTACCGTCTGCATTTCCGGCGGCTGGGTGGACCACCATGCCGGCGGGCTTGTCGACGACGATCAGATGATCGTCCTCGTATGCGATGACGAGCGGGATCGCCTGCGGGCATGCCTCTGCCTCGGCGGCAGGGGGCAGGGCGATGCGAAACGGCGTTCCGGCGGCGACCTTGGCCGAGGCGCTGGTCGCCGTCGCGTCGCCGATTTCGACCGCACCTTCGCCGATCAGCGCCTGCACCCGCGCGCGCGAAAGCCCGCTCGCCTCGGCAAGGGCCTTGTCGAGCCGGGCGGGAGCGGCAATCGTGCCGGTGATGATTTCGCGCTTCGACACGGCTAGGGCCATGCGCCATGGGACTTGAGGTGACAAGAGAGGCGGCGGACGCGATGCTGGCAGCGGCGCGTGCGGCGCATCCGAACGAGGCCTGCGGGATCCTGCTTGGTGCTGGCGAGCGGATCGAGGCATTCTCGCAGACGGCCAATGTCCATGATCGGCCCGCGCGCCGGTTCGAAATCGACCCGCAGGCGCTGATCGACGCACATCGCACCGCACGCAGCGGCGGTCCGCAGATCGTGGGCTATTTCCATTCGCACCCCGTAGGCCCTGCCGAACCCTCTTCGACCGACCGCGCCCAGGCGGCATCCGACGGCCGGGTGTGGGCGATCTGCGGTGAGGGAGAACTCGCTTTCTTCCGCGCGGTGGAAGGCGGTTTCGAGACGCTTTCCAGCACGATAATCGATGGCTAAGGTCGCGCCTATGATTTCGCAGACCGATCTTGCCTCTCTCCTGTGTTCGCGCCTTTGCCACGACCTGCTCTCGCCGGTCGGAGCGCTGTCCAACGGGCTCGAACTGCTTGCCGACGAAAACGACCCGGAAATGCGTGAACGCTGCGTCGAGCTGCTCGAGGCGAGCGCGAAGATAAGCACGGACAAGCTGAAGTTCTTCCGCCTCGCCTTCGGGGCGGCAGGCGGGTTCGGCGACAGCGTCCCGATCGAGGAGGCGCAGCAGGTGATCAGCGCGCTTGCGGGCGATGCCAAGAAGATCGAGGTCAACTGGGCGATGGCCGAGAACACTCTTCCCAAGCCCGCGATCAAGGTCCTGCTCAACCTGGCCCAGATCGCTCTCGATGCGCTGGTGCGCGGCGGGCGGCTGGATATCGGGGCCGAGCGGCTCGAGGGCAATGTCGAGATCGTGGCGCGCGCGACGGGGCCGCGGATCGCCTTCGACGAGACGATCGGACGCGCTTTGCAGGGCGAACTCGGCGCGGGCGAACTCACCAGCCGGACGGCGGCCGCGCACATGATCGCGGTGCTCGCCGAGGAACTCGGCGGGGGCCTGCAATACCGCCTTGCGGACGACGCCCTGGTGCTGGGTGCGGTGATTCCCGAGCCCGAGGGAATGATCGGATGAGCGCCGCTCCACCAGCCCCGCGCGGCAGCCTTCCCGAAGGCATGCGCGAAGGGGAACTGGTCCATGCGGTCGTACCGTCTCCCAATTTCGGCAAACGCCAGCTGCCCATCACTATGGTCGTGCTGCACTATACCGAGATGCAGCCGGTCGAACAGGCGCTGGGCAAGCTCATCAATCCCGAAAGCGAAGTCTCGGCGCATTACCTCATCAGCGAGACCGGGACCGTGACCCAGCTCGTGGCGGAAGCCAGGCGGGCCTGGCATGCGGGCGTTTCGTGCTGGCGCGGGATCACCGACGTCAATTCGGCGAGCATCGGGATCGAGCTCGATCATCCCGGTCATGCAGGGGGGTACCGCGAATTCAGCGAAGCGCAGATCAATTCGCTCGTCCCGCTGCTGGCGGCTATCATCGAGGACTACGACATCCCGCGAGCCAATGTGGTCGGCCATTCCGATGTCGCGCCCGCGCGCAAGCTCGACCCGGGCGAGCTGTTCCCGTGGGACCGGCTGGCGGAATATGGACTTTGCCTGCCGAAGCCGGAAAAGCTCGAGCTCGGCGACCCGTTCCAGAATGACGGGGCCTTCATGCTCGCGCTCGAGCGGTTCGGCTACGACATCACCGATGCGACCGCGGCGGTCGAAGCGTTCCAGCGGCGCTGGCGGCCCGAGATCATCGACGGGGTGATCGACGGGCAGGTGGGGGCGATCCTGTTCCAGCTTCTGCTCGACCGCGACCGCGGCCTGACCCGATAAGGGCCTCCGAAGCGCCAAGGCCCTACCGCCCCGCGCATTTTCCGCCTATATGAGCCTTGTCAGGGGGCCAGGCAGCCGCGTACCGCGAGGTGCGAGGAAAGTCCGGGCTCCACGAAACGAGGGTGGCGGGTAACGCCCGCCGGGTGTCGGTCTTCGGGTCGACATTCAGGGAAAGTGCCACAGAGAGTATACCGCCGATGGCGCCTAAAGCGCACAGGCAAGGGTGAAAGGGTGCGGCAAGAGCGCACCGGGGCTCCGGCAACGGCGTCCGCATGGCAAACCCCACCCGGAGCAAGGCCAAATAGGGGCCTCGTGTCCCGGATCGATCCGGGACAGGGGTGTTTCGCCCCGAGAGGCCCGGGTTGGCTGCTAGAGCCGTCCGGCAACGGGCGGCCCAGATGAATGGCTGCCACCACGCGGCAGGTTCCCTTGCGGAATACCGCGCGCGGCACAGAACCCGGCTTATCGGCCCCCTGATATTTTGCTTTTTCGTGCTGTCGTTCCGGTGCGCGATGCGCCATCGTGCCGCCATGACAAGCCTTGCTCCCCCCACTCGCCCGCTCGTCCAGCGCATTGCCGTGATCCTCGCGGTGGTGGTGCAGATCGGGGCAACCTTTCTGCCCGATCTGGGCTTTGGCGAACAGATCGGTGATCGTTCGGACAGCGTGCGCACGCTGATCACGCCATCGGGCTGGGCCTTCGCGATCTGGGGGCCGCTTTTCCTCGGCAGCGCGGTCTTCGCGATCTGGCAGGCGCTGCCCGCGCATCGCGACAATGCCCTGCTTGCGCGGATCGCCTGGCCGGCCGCAATTGCGCTCGCCGCACAGGGCGTATGGGCGACCTACACCCAGTTTGCCAATCTCACCTTCGTATCTGCGGCGATCATCCTCGTTTCGCTTGCCGGGCTGCTTGCCTGCCTGCGCGCGCTTGCACTGGCGAAGACGCTGTCGGCGGGCGAGCGCTGGTTCGCAGGCCTCGTGCTGAGCGCGCTCGCAGCGTGGCTGACGGCCGCGAGCATCGTCAACATCTCGGCGAGCCTTGTCTATCACGGCGTCGGGGGCGGCTTCGCCAATCCGCTCGCAGCGGCAGTCATGGTCGGCATCGGGGGGCTGGTCGCCGCATTGGCGATCGCACGCAGCAAGGGCAATCCGTGGTACGCGCTGGTGTTCTGCTGGGCGCTGTCGGCGATCTATTTCCGCGGCGGGCAGCAGGCCGAGATCATCGCCATCGCCTGCATGGCAAGCGGCGCGCTCGTCCTGGCGGTGACCCTTGCGAGCCTAGCGCGGCCCGGCAACCGGCGCCACTGGCTCGGTCTGTAGACCGTGGGCAGCTAGAGGCGCCCGACGCTGGTATAGGCAAACCCTGCGGCACGCACATCCTCGGGATGGTAGATGTTGCGCAGGTCGACCAGAACCGGCGCATTCGCTAGTTCTCTTACCCGCTTGAGGTCGAGCGCGCGAAAGGCATCCCATTCGGTTACGATCACGGTCGCATCCGCCCCGGTGATCGCCTCATAGGGATCGGCGCACATCGTCACCTCGGGCATCAGCGGGCGGGCAAGTTCCATGCCTTCGGGATCGAAGGCGGCAAGCTCGACCCCGGCATCGCTCAGCGTCTGGGCAATCGCGATCGAGGGCGAATCGCGCATGTCGTCCGTGTTCGGTTTGAACGTCAGGCCAAGCAGCGCGACCTTCCTTCCACGAGCGGCTTCGGCCCCGCCGAGCGCCTCGAGCACCTTGCGGCCCATCGCCCGCTTGCGGCTGTCATTGGTCTTGACCACGGCCTCGACGATGCGGGTCGGGCTGTCATAATCCTCTGCCGTCTTGAGCAGCGCAAGCGTGTCCTTGGGAAAGCACGATCCGCCATAGCCGGGCCCGGCGTGGAGGAATTTCGGCCCGATACGATTGTCCATCCCTATCCCGCGCGCGACATCCTGTACGTTGGCGCCGACCTTCTCGCACAGGTCCGCCATTTCGTTGATGAAGGTGATCTTGGTCGCGAGGAAGGCGTTGGCGGCGTACTTGATCAGTTCGCTGGTGCGGCGGCTGGTGAAAAGGATCGGCGATTCGTTGAGGAAGAGCGGGCGATAGACCTCGCGCATGATGTCGCGGCCGAAATCGTCCTCCGCCCCGATCACGATGCGGTCGGGGCGCTTGAAATCGCCGATCGCCGCGCCTTCGCGCAGGAATTCGGGATTGGAGACGACGCTGAAACGGTGCGAAGTGCCCGTCTCGCCGATGATCCGCTCGACTTCGTCACCGGTTCCGACCGGCACGGTCGACTTGGTCACGATGACGGCATCACCCGACAGGTTCTCGCCCACTTCGCGCGCGACCGCATGGACGAAGGTCAGGTCGGCGTGGCCGTCGCCCCTGCGGCTCGGCGTGCCGACGGCGATGAAGATGGCACTTGCGCCGGCAATCGCTTCGGCCAAGCTGGTCGTGAAGGAGAGCCTTCCGGCGCGCACGTTGTTTTCGACCAGCGCGTCGAGCCCGGGCTCGTAGATCGGCATGATCCCGTCATGCAGACGGTCGATCTTGCTCTGGTCCTTGTCGATGCACACGACATCGTGTCCGAAATCGGCGAAACAGGCCCCCGACACAAGGCCGACATAGCCCGAACCCACCATCGCGATTTTCATCGAATTCGTTCCCCTCGGCGCGACTGCCGCGCCCGCGTGTCGTCCGTGCCCTGCGCTCGCGCCGTCTGCGCGCCGCTAACTTGCCCGGTCGCCGTGGAAGGTCTCGATCGGCCCGTCATCCTGCTGGCAGGCCTGCATGATTCGCTTCTGGTCGGCTTCGAGCACCAGCGCCGTAAGCACACCCGAGCGGAAAGCGCCAGTATCAATCCCGATCCGGTTGCCGCAATCCATGACCCGGTCGAAAATCGTGTGCCCGTGCACCACGACCTTCTCGAGCGGGCCGTCGTGATCGAGGAAGCGATCGCGGATCCAGAGCAGGTCACTGCGGTTCTGAGCCTCAAGCGGCTTGCCGGGGTCGACCCCGGCATGGACGAAGACATAATCGCCCGCGACGATCATTTCCTCGAAGGAGGCGATATATTCCCGCTCCTCCGGCGGAACGAGGCGGGGCAGCATCGCGAACAATTCATCGAGCTCGAGCGTGTTGAAACGCTTGCGCGACAGGCCGTAGGACAGGATCGTTTCGCGTCCCCCATGCTTGAGGAAATGGCGCAGAATTTCCGGCTTTTCGAAGGCCTGGAGGAACATTTCCTCGTGATTGCCGGCAAGGACGCGGACATTGCGCCTGCTCTGCCATTCGCGCGTCGCTGCGATCACGCCGGCGCTGTCCGGTCCGCGATCGACAAGGTCGCCGAGCAGGATGATGCGCGCCTCGGCATCGCCGTCCCGCGAAATATCCGCCTCGATCGCGTCCATCATCGCCTCGAACAGGTCGAGCCGCCCGTGAACGTCGCCGATGACGTAATAGCGCGTTCCAGCCGGAACGCGCGGGGCGGTGGGCGAGGGAGCGGATCGGAAAAGGTCCTTGAGCGCGTTCAGCATGGGTCCTGGCGGCAGATGGGATTTCGCGGAAAACGATTGCGGGAGGGCTGGGCAAGCGGACGCAAAAGCTCCCGCCCGGGTGCCCTGCCGGATGATATGGGCACAATCCCTGGGCGCTCGCCCCGTTTCGGGCTAGGGGGTAAAGCAGCCGGATCGGATCGTGTGGTCATGCACGGCCATTAGGCGGCATGCGGCTTAACGGCAACTGAGCAGGGCGTGCACTCGCCCGCACGGATCGCACAATTCGTCGCTGAGCAGGGTCTGCAAGGCCACGTTCTCTCTAAGCGCATGCTAAGGGCCCGTCGGGGCGAAGAGGATTGTGAAACAGGGGGATGGGTCTTGAGGCGAGATTCCGGAAATCGGTCGATGAACCTGAAAGGCCGGGCGAGCGCGCCGGCGCGAGGCGGGGACTGCGCGGGGCGCCCGCTCGGCGCAGCACAACGGCTGGTTGCAGCCGCCTTCATTCCCATGGCTCTTGCTGCGGCGCCCGCCTTCGCCGCCCCTGCCGGCGAGGAACTTCCGCACGAGGGGCCGGACGCCCAGGACCCGGTTATCCCGATCAAGGCCCGCTCCGGCATCGGTGAGGGTCGCGAAGCAAACAATACGGCCAGCGCGATCTCGGGCCAGGGTTTCACCATTACCGCCAATGCGACACTGGCGAGCGAATACCGGTTTCGCGGCGTCGATCTTTCGGGCGGCGACCCGGCAGTGCAGGGCGGGATCGACCTGTTCCACGATACGGGCTTTTACGCGGGCACCTTCGCGTCCACTCTCGATGACGAGACCACCGGCTATGGCGGGCTCGAACTCGATTTCTATGCCGGCTGGAGCGGCGATGTCGCGGAAGGGCTGAGCGCCAATCTGGGCGTGATCGCCTACACCTTTCCCGACGCGCCGGAGGGCGATTTCGACTATCTCGAACTCTACGGCTCGGTCGGTTTCACGCTGGGACCGGCGCAGGCGACGGTCGGGGCAGCCTGGGACGTGGGCGAGGACGGGCTCCAGTTCGGGGGCCTCAGGCGCGACAACCTCTATGTCTACACCGACCTGTCGGCAGGGGTGCCGGGGACACCGGTGACAGTGAACGCGCATCTCGGCTACACCGACGGGGCGATCGATTTCGCGGGCGAGAGCGTGTCATTCGACTGGTCGCTTGGCGCGGACTGGGCGATCCGTGACACCCCGCTGGTCCTGGGGGTCGCCTATGTCGACGCGGCCGACGATGTCGCTTCGCCCGGCGCATTCAATCCGACTTCGGGCACGATCCTCGGCACGCTGACCGCCTATTTCTGAACCGCTCAGTCGAGCGTGAAGCTGACGGTCGTGACCACGCGGACCTTCTTGTAGGGGCTGTCAGACTGGCCCCAGCCGCCGCTCTCGCCGTCGCGCGCCTCGATCGAGAAATAGCCCTGCGTCGCGTCCTTGATCGAGCCGACCCTCGCGCCCGAATCCTGGGCGAATTGCTGCGCGGCGGCGCGGGCGTCTCGGGTCGCTTCTGCGACCATTTCCGGCTTGATGTCGTTGAGCCGGGTAAAGGCATAGCTCATGCCCGAACCTTCCTCCAGGAACACCCCGCGCCCCACGAGATCGAATTGCCGCGCGACAGCCTTTTGCGCGCGGGCGATGTCGTCGGTCCGCAGTGCAAGGCGCTGGCGCACCGTGTAGGTGGTGATGCCGTCATTGGTGTAGCTCGACACGTTCGCCCCGGTCGGCTGGAGCGCGTCTTCGGAAAAGCCGAGATCAGCGAAGAAGGTTTCGATCGCATCGGTGTCCGAACGCGCCTTGGCCTGCGCGCTGGCGAGACTGGTGGAGGAGGCTGAATAGGAGATCGTCCAGGTCGCTAGATCGGCAGTCACGTCGCGCTCGGCCAGTCCGCGCACGGTGACCGAACGTTCCGCCTCTTTCGCGCGCAGCAACCCGTCGCCGAGCAGGTAGCCGCCTGCCATCATGCCGAACGCAGCGATCGCCGCCGTCCCGAACCACCGCCTGTTGGCCGAACCCGTCAGCCCGTTTCCGCCCGTCTCGTCGCACATCCTGTCCTCCCTGAGTATCTGCGACGAGTTGTGCAGGATCGTCGATGAACCGTTTTTGAATGAGTGATAGAGAGGAGCGGCAAAACCATCCGAGGAAGCCCATGACCAAATATCTCCATTCGATGATCCGCGTGACCGATCCCGATGCGACGGTTGCCTTCTTCAAGCTGATCGGGCTGGAGGAAGTGCGCCGCTTCGATGTCGAGCAGGGCCGCTTCACCCTGATCTTCCTCGCCGCGCCCGGGCAGGAGGGGCTGGCCGAGGTCGAGCTGACCTGGAACTGGCCGCCCGAGGACGGGAGCGAGCCGGAAAGCTACGAAGGCGGGCGCAATTTCGGCCATCTCGCCTACCGGGTCGAGAACATCTACGAGACCTGCCAGAAGCTGAAGGATGCGGGTCACACTATCCATCGCCCGCCGCGCGACGGCTACATGGCCTTCGTCAAATCGCCGGACGGCATTTCGGTCGAATTGCTGCAGGAAGGCCGGCTCGAACCGGCTGAGCCCTGGGCCAGCATGGAGAATGTCGGCAGCTGGTAACGGCCCTCGCGCTCCCTCCGATCCGGAACCCCCGCTTTGGCCCGGTCGTTCGGGAAGTGGGGGAGCGGTAAAGCGAGAGGAGAGAAACCATGCCGGCACAATCCAAGGCACAGCAGAAGGCGGCGGGGGCGGCCCTGTCCGCGAAACGCGGCGAGACCAAGGTCTCCGACCTTCAGGGCGCGTCCAAGGAAATGTACGATTCCATGAGCGAGGACCAGCTCGAGGACTTCGCCGAGGGCAAGCGCAAGGGCAAGCCTGAGCATGTCGACGACAAGGATTGAAGAGGGCTAGCTCTCGTCCCGGGTAAAGGTCGCCCAGCGGTCGCGCTCGGGCAGGCCTTCGCGGATGTCGTCGGCTGGATTGGGGTCGATGTAATTGCCCTGCCGGTGAAGATGCG
>JGI12048J13642_10201989_pt1 | contig 42359 bp, 31 predicted proteins | sample ElkSlonscriptome_16_FD_13642 | JGI IMG/M metagenome (IMG submission 13642)
ATTATTCGGAGGCAATATTGACGTGGAAAACACAGATAACCTGTCGATAGGAATGTCATCCAGGGCTGCACAAACCATCAAGGGTGAATACTATATAACCGACATGAAGGTAAGACCTTATGTAGGTTTCGGACTCGGCAGGTTTACCCAGGCCAATATTGGTGCTTCCGGTTCAGGGGGAGCGAATATCCAGGCGGATGTTAGTTTTGGAGTAGCCCCTGAAGTAGGACTTGCCCTCGGCAACTTCCGCCTGTCAGCAATCTATAATATCGTGCCGGGCACCAACCTGGTTGAGATCTCAGCAGGCGATGCACTGGAGATCTCAAAAAAACTACCTGGTACTGCAGATGAGCTGGAAGATCTTCGGTATCCGTTAGAACTGCTCTAACATAACAATGGACGAATAAAAGTCCCATAAGCTGTTGATTTCCAGCTAAAGGGAAACTGATGCGCTATACTGAGAATAAAATGAAGGAACAGCTGCTGAATGAGATCTCAATGAACACGTCGCGTTCTTCCGGCCCGGGCGGACAGCACGTGAATAAGACCGAATCGAAGGTTGAGCTGCAATGGGAGCCGGCTGCGAGTGAAGCTTTGAATGAATCGCAGAAAAAGCTGCTGCTGGAAAAGCTGGGACATAAACTCACTCCCGCCGGGATATTGATCATTACTTGCCAGGAAAGCAGGTCCCAGTTCAGGAACCGCGCACTTGTGCAAAAGAAGTTTCTTGAGCTTGTCGAATGGGCCCTTCGCAGACCCAGGCGTCGCATTCCAACGCGACCGGGTCGCAAAGCAAAAGAGAAACGATTGCAACAGAAAAAGCTTCATTCTGAGAAAAAGCAGCGGCGGAAAAACGACTTTTGACCTGACCCCTCTTACGGATATTCCAATCTTTTTCCTACATTTATTGGCGCTAACATTTTCAAAAAATATACCAATGAAACGACGTGATTTTCTCCGCGGTACAGCCACGGCAGCAGCGGCAGCATCAGTAGCTCCCGTAATGGGCGTATCGGGTTCCCCCGCGAACCACCCTTCAAAAAAGAAATCTTTCAACCTGAAATATGCTCCTCATTTCTGGATGTTTAAGAACCTGGCAGGTGAGGACCTCCTGGACCAGCTTCAGTTCGTGGCCGACCAGGGTTTCACAGCGCTGGAAGATAACGGAATGAAAAATAAGGAGGTGCCGATGCAGGAGAAGATCGCATCAAAAATGGCCAACCTGGGTCTCGAAATGGGCGTTTTTGTCGCCCACACAATCTATTGGAAAGAACCAGGTCTTGCCAGCGGTGACAAGGACCAGTTGAAAGAATTCCTGAGTGAGATCAAAGACTCTGTTGAGGTGGCAAAAAGAGTAAATGCCAAGTGGATGACGGTCGTTCCGGGACATATCGATCCGAGAAAAGATATGGGATACCAGGAAGCAAATGTTGTTGAGGCATTGCGCCGGGCTTCAGATATCCTGGAACCGCATGACCTGACCATGGTACTGGAGCCATTGAATTTCAGGGACCATCCCGGCTTGTTCCTGAATAAGGCCGGACAGGCATACGATATCTGCCGGTCGGTTGACAGCCCTGCTTGTAAGATCCTTTTTGACATCTATCACCAACAGATCCATGAAGGGAACCTGATCCCGAACATCGACCTTGCATGGGATGAGATCGGCTATTTCCAGTGTGGCGACAACCCCGGGAGGAAAGAGCCCACCACCGGCGAGATCAATTACCTGAACGTGTTCAAACACATCTACGAAAAAGGATTCAAAGGGATCGTGGGGATGGAACATGGTAATTCCATAGACGGAGCCAAAGGAGAAAAAGCTGTGATCGAAGCCTACAGGCAAGTGGACGATTTCCTCTCATAGCTGGTCTTCATCTGCGCAAAGCTGACAAATTTTTTTTATGTGGCTTTCAATTGCTGAGATCGCCCTGTTGATCATTCTCCCCCTGACGATCTTCTTTCAGAGATCAGGATGGCAACCTAAATCCTATATACCGGCAATATTATTGCTTTACGTTATTTGGTACCTGTCTTATGCATTCCTTCATGAAGCCAGCCATCTCCTGGGAGTATGGGTAACGGGCACCAAGGTGGAAGGGTACCAGCTGATCCCACATTTCTGGAAGGGAGATTTCAGTACAGGCTATATCAGATCAGTATACGATTCTAAAAGCGATGAATTCATCGTTGTGATCTTCGCTTACCTGAGGGACCTGGTATTTTTAACGGCCGGATACTTTATACTAAAGAGAATGAACACAACCCGGACCCTACTTACGGGCCTTATACTGGTGGTTTTCATCCTTAGCCCGGTATATGATATCATTGATAATTACCTGGCTTTCCTCGTGGGTGCAAAAAATGATTTTAACGCCCTGATAGTTATATCAAATAAGTTTACCGTACATACGATCGGTATCTTGATGCTCAGCTATTCCGTATTCATATCACTCGCTGTTGTAAAGCAAGCAGGTATTATCAGACAGACGGTCAAAAAATGAATCCTGTGGCTGCCCTGATATTCTGAATATTTCCCACCACATTCACGCCTTCCAGCACATTCTGGTGTATGTATCCGGCTTCGAGGAATAGTGCCCCGGATGAGAAAAGTGGAATCTCGATACCGAGGTTTGCAGAGAGCCCAAAGCTCATGTCAAACAAAGGATCCCTATAGACCGGATCATAGTCTATCTCAATATTGTTAATGACAAACTCGTGGTAAGATGATGACCTTGAAAAATATTTTTCTGTCAGGATGTCGGCGTGCGCATACAATCTTGCCCTCTCCCCCGAAGTGAGGAACTTCTTAAGACCGGCCGTCAGCCCCAGAGCCGAACCGGTTTCTTCCAGGTCATACAGCTGTCCGCCTCCTTCCACCGTTCTCAAAAACTCATAGTTCGTGTATCCCAGGCTCACCAGGATTGCTGTCCTCCTGCTCGATTGCGGCAGTGTAATCTCGATCCCGGCACCAAAAACCGAGCGCAGGTCGGAATTATACCTCATTTTCTCTGCATGGTCGTATGCGGTAAACCCCGTATAGGTTGATTGCCTGAATGCATATACCGGGAAATATCGAAGTTGTGCCCGCTCCTTCTCCTTTTGATAGATCATACATTCTCTGTCCGGACAGGTTAATTCATGATATTTCCTTGTAATATTAATAAGTCCGTCATGATTGAATTCCGTCTTATTGATTTTATCCCACAATTGCTGTTGATCAGAAAAAACATAGGTGAGTGCTCCTGTATATTGCTTGCTCTCCTTTAATTTCATTATTGGATCTCCACCTGGATAGTTTTGCTTCCAGATGGTGTCAATATCATTTTCCAGCTCAATTCTTAAAGTATCCTTCTGAATGAAATATCGGTTCCTCTGTTTATTATCCCGGTAAAAATAGAGGTCAACTTCTTCTGCATCCACAAGGTATTCAGCAAATATCAGGTGAGGATCTTCTGCTGTGCCTATATTCTTCGTTACGTAGTAATATTCTCCGGTTATCCTGTAGCCAGCAATTTCACCAGGCCTGAATTTAATACCCTCTCCATCCTTTTCTTTCCTGAAATCAGCAATAACAGTGTTTTTTCCAAAATCATTATGCCTTAGGTATCCGGTGAGAGTATCCCCCTGATTATTTATCACAAAACCTGGTTTAAAAGCGGTCTGCTCAATGACAGCACTGTAAGAGATTGACAAAATGATCAATAAAATAATTTTCTTCATATCTAAAAATGTATTAGCAGACCTGTAGTAGCTTTGAGTTCATCAATCTTTGATCCATGGATATTCCGGATCATTTCATACCCACCTTCAGCGAAAACACCTATCCAATCAGTCAAAATAATCTCTGCCCCGATGCTCAGATCAACATTGAATCCTCCGCGAAGAAATGGTTGCTCAGGATACTGTACAGGTTCAGAGGTTCCCAGGTCAGCACTGAAAACCCGAGCAAATTGAGCATGTTGATTACTTAACCGGTTTATGGATATATCGGTGGCTGCGTAGAAATTTAATTTAGTGCTTTTGAACACCGAATAAGAAGCACCCAACCCAACTGCAATGGACCGTGCAGATTCAGATATTTCCCAGTCAAATAATTCAAATGATTCAGTAAAACTAAAGCTATAATCAGTAATTCTGACACGTAGCCGGGCGGCGATTCTCTCCTTTGTTTGGGGTATTATTGCCCTGACCTGAACTCCATACTCTGTTGCCATGCCTGAATTATATCTTACATATCGGTCCACTGCCCCATAATGTATCCCATAGTAGGATGGCAAAGAAAAACTTACCAGGGGGCCAACAGAAAATTTTACCGACTCACGCTTCTTGAGATAAACGATGCATGATTCATCCGGACAAGTGGCCCGATGGTATTCCTTGGTGAGTTTCACCAGGGACCTGCTGTCGAAATTGGTCCTGTCGACCTTGCTGACAATATCCCACTGATCGGAGAAAGCATATTTCAATACTCCGGTGTACTCCTTATTCTCCTTCACCTTCATCACATTGCCTCCACCATCTGTCTGCACATATACCGTATCCAAATTATTTTTAAGCTCCAACAGTGATTCCCCTTTCCTCAAATAGTATCGATTTGTCTGGTCATTCTCGCGAACAAGGTAAAGATCCACTTCTTTACCTTCCAACAGGTATTGCGCAAATATGATTTCATCACCTGAGGGAATCACCCGGTTAAGGCTCACATAATACTGGTCTTCAGAGATTTTGTAACCTGCAATCTCTCCTGGACTGTACCTGATGGTTCGGCCCTGCAATGAATCCCTGAATATGCAGACTTCAGAACTTTCTGAATAGGAGGTGTTTTTAATTTGACCGGCCAGCGTATCATTTTCCAGGGTAATGACGTATCCCGGCTTAAAAGCTTGCTGTCCAAACGAAACCGAGGATATACAAAAAATGATTAAGGCGAGTGAAATAGCTCTTCCAATTGTAGTCATTGTTGGGTTGAATTTGGTTATATGAAAATAGGAAAAACTAATTAAAGAGATCCATGATCTCCTCTTTTTTCATATTTCGAAGTGGGTTATTTGAGGTTACGAATGTCTTGGCCAGTTCAGATTTTCGCTCCTGTAGCCGCTGGATCTTCTCTTCCACAGTACTGTTCGAGATGAAGCGATAGACAAATACATTTTTATCCTGACCGATCCTGTGTGCACGGTTCAGGGCCTGCATCTCTGCAGCCGGGTTCCACCAGGGATCCAGGATAAATACATATTCTGCTGCAGTCAGGTTCAACCCCACCCCACCGGCTTTCAGGGAGATCAGGAATATCCGGCATTCAGGGTCCTCCTGGAACATCTCTACCTGTGCCGCCCTGTTGGTTGTCGACCCGGTAAGCTTTGCATATTTCCATCCAAGCTCATCAAGCTGATTTGCATAGAGATTGAGATGCTTGACAAAGGAGGAGAATACAAGCACCTTGTGACCTTCCATCACCACACTCTCCATATTCCGGAATACCTCCTCGTATTTTCCAGAGCCATATTCATAATCCTCCTCAACCATGGCAGGATGATTGGAGAGCTGTCGCAGGCGCGTAAGCGCTTTCAGTACCATCATCGTTGATTTCTCCAAACCGATCTCCTCAAGATTTTCCAGCAAGGAATTCCGCACCGTTGATTTTTCCTCCTCGTATAGCCGTTCCTGCTCTTCGGTCATATCACAGAAACGGTACTGTTCATACAGGGGAGGAAGTTCCTTTGCAACCTCCTGTTTTGTGCGACGAAGTATAAAAGGATTGATCAGCTCCTTCAATCTTTGTTCCTGCTCCTTGTTCTTCTTTTTCTCGATGGTCTTAACAAATTGCTTTTTGAAAAAATTCAGACTTCCGAGCAACCCCTCATTTACAAAATTGATCTGTGACCACAGGTCGGTAAGTGAGTTTTCAATAGGAGTACCCGTTACCACCAACTTATGTCTCGCCTGTAATTCCGTCATTGCCCGGTACAACTTGGAATGGGGGTTTTTGATCATCTGGCTCTCATCCAGGATGACATATAGAAATTCATAATCACGAAAAAATTCTATGTCCTGGCGGACGGTATGGTAACTTGAGATGATCAGGTCGTAATAACGGAAATCTGATGTGTCTCTCTTCCGGCTGATCCCTGCATGTACCATGGCACGCATGGAGGGAGCAAACCGCATGATCTCATTTTCCCAGTTCTGAAGGATCGATGCCGGAACAACGACAAGAGAAGTAGGTGTTTGAACATCACTGTTGAACAGCGACAATTGCCCCTTCTCAGGAGTATCTTCATTGGTGACTGCCACGCGCTGTTCCTTGTTAAGCTGCAGAACCGCAATCGCCTGCAGTGTCTTTCCCAGTCCCATGTCATCTGCAAGACATCCTCCAAAACCGTTTTCCTGGAGAAACCACATCCAGGCAAATCCTTCCTCCTGGTAATTTCTCAAAGTTACCTTCAATCCCCTGGGTGGTTTTATCTCAGGCAATCCATCCATCCTGTTCAGCTTTTCAAGATGATCGATGGTGGATGCATGTTTCTTCCGCAAAGCTTCGTCAACTTGTGAAAAGTGTTGTTTATGTATCCTCAGTTTATCCCCTTCTACTTTTCCAAACTCGAAAACCGACCTGTACCTGGTAAACCACTCTGCAGGGATCACGGCATAGGTTTTATCAGGTAACCTGAACAAACGTTCATCGTTCAGTATATGATCCCTGAGTGCAATAAATGGAAAAGTGAATTCACCGAATCTTACAATTGCAGCCAGGTCAAACCAGTCCTCCTTTTCACTGGACTTCACATCCAGGTCCACCCTTTTGATATAATACTCCCTGTCCAGTTTCTGCGCCAGTATAAAGCCCGATTCCGCCAGGAAATCATAGTGATCATTCGTAAACTTAACTGCCTCATATACTTTGTCATGTATACTCTCACCTGACCATTTTCTTAAATAATATAGATTTCGGTCCCTGCTCTTTAACCCGACCTCATCCAGGGCGACTTCAAGTGCTTCTTCCCATTGTTGATCCCTGGCGAATCTTTCAAAGCTGAATTGGTCATTATGATCACTGAAGTTGACAAACCGTTTCTGACCGGAACCGGGCTGAATGTTATAATTGTTATACCTGAGACGAACTACCCAGACCGGCTCCTGGTTGATTCCCTGCTCAAGGGTCAATGTAGCAGACTTTTCAGGTACGATATCATGAACTTCAAATCCTTCCGTCTCTACTGAATCATGTTCTTTCAGGGTGTTGGCAATAAATGTCCTGTAATACTTCGCTTCAAAAGACTGTTGTACAGAAATATGTGATTTTGAAAAGAAGGGGGTGAGTTTCACTCCATCAATGTCATCTAAAAAATAAACCTCTTTGTCAAGCAGAATGGAAGCCGGTGAATTACTGATCACTTCAGCCCGCTCATGAATCAGATCCACAGGTCCGTTCGCCCTGAGGATGGAAAGTTTATATAAGGTATTCTCCGGGGTCCTCCGGAATTGAAAATAGGGCCTGGCATGCCGCTTGTGCAGGGTCAGGAAATCATCCGCGAATATATTTTGCCTCGATTTCTCCTTAAAGAACAGGTGAAATCCATTCTCAGCAGCAATCAAAAGGACGGCATGCAATCGCTTTTCTATATAAGGTCGTACATGCTTCTTTACTATCTCCTTATCGATGGTATCCATGAATTCCTTGACCGTCTTCTTTTTGGAAAAAAGTTTGTGCAGTTGCTGGTCGTTGTATTCATCGATCAGGCTCACCACCTTCTTTTGCATGGGGGTGAGCCGCCTGAAAGAGAGAGAGTCTTCGTTTTTCAGGAGAATTTCCCCGGTGACAAAATAGAGCGATTGCTCATCCTTCTCCAGCAGTTGCGGAATCAGAATGTTCCCCCATAATCGGTGGGGAATGTATCCTAGTGCAAAAAAATATTTTTTCATCCTGGGAATCGCCTCACATTAAGACAAACTACAAGTTTGGCAAATCCCGGCCATATTTCAAAACAATGTTTATAAATTCTTCAGAGGATCACCTGGCTCAAGCATGGTATGCTTTTTGTTTTTTACATCATTACAACCAAAACCCTGCATCATGAAAAAAATATATATACTCCTGCTGCTCATTCCGCTTCTGGTCTGTTCCTGCGGAAGCAGCAACAAAATCTTTATAACCCAGGATAATTTCAAGGAAAGAACCACGGTAAAACTAAGTCATTCACTTAAAGGTTATTCCGACGAAAGAAGAAGGGGACATCACGGTCTGCCTGATTACTATGTAAGTTTCAAATATATCTGCATTGAAAACCATTCTTCATTAGCTGAGGATACTGTTGAGATGGATGTTACGTTGAGAACACGGGTGCGCCCCTATGAGGTGGAACCTGTTATCTATATATGCTATGGAGATCATATGACGGAAATTCCAGCCCTGGAAAATATAAATAAGATGTACCAGAAGGGAAGCAGCTCGAGCTCATCTTCAACCAGTACTACAACGGAAGAGGATCCGGATGATGAAGATGCTGAAATAACGAGCTCAACAACCACATATACGACCAGCAGCAGTCATAACACATACCAGCTGATGCATCTGCGTTTTTCGATGGATAAGCAGTTTCTTAAACAGATGGCTGCTGCAAGGGAGATCATCTATAGGGTATACATTGATAATGAGATTGTCGATATGCCGCTTAGAAGAAAGGACCGGCGAAAGTTCAATGCCTGGGTGAGGGCCATCAGTGAGATCTGATACATTGATCCGAATCACCTGAGTTGATACTGATCCCTCCTGTCCTTACGTTTCACCTCGGTTTCGCCATCCTTGCTGTAAATGGTGACCGGCATGAATTTCTGTGCCTCCATCTCCCGGACCTGCTCATCTTTCGATTCCTTTGGTCCTGTAAGAAGGTTCCACACGGTTTCCTTCACAAGGTCCCAGGGGACCCTGGCAAGGTATAAAAAATCGCCATCCAGGTATTGTGTTCCCTCAAGCAGAATAACTCCGAGTGTGGATTCAATCTTCATCAAAGGAACATCAATCTTACCGTCTGACAGGATAAATCCACGTGGATTTGACAACTTACCAAACTTCAGGTTGGTCAGTTCTTTTTTTCCTGTAAATCTTGAAAGCTCCTTGAGGGGTGCGAAATTCTTTACCCGCCCATCTTCCAGCGTAATGTAAAACATCGCTGTACTCAAATCAATATTCAGTGAAAGATCTGGATTGATAAAAAACTCAGCCAGTCCCTTCGCACTGAGGATACCATTGAAATTCTCTTCCAGTGAATAAACCGAATCCCCGATGGTGATTGGCAGGTCAAAGTCACGCACATTTACCGTGTCAATTTCAAGATTCGCGCTTAAAATATAATGTTCAGGATCAATAAGGTTGAATTGCCCATCCAGGCTAAAAATACCGCCGGTTTCTGACCTTACAGAAAATTTGTCGAAATAAACAACCTTAGATGGTTTGAGTTGGACCAACCCTTTCATTTTCTGCATGCTGTTCCCTTTAATTCTCAGTTCCCTGATATCAAGGTTCAGATCCAGGTCAGGGAATTTTATCTCATCCAGGTCCAGGGAACCTTGGGATGTTTCGTTGTCCTGGTCGGTAGTATTGTCTGCTTGAGTGGTGTCAGCAGAAGGTGTGCCTGATGTTTGATATGCTGCAAGCCTGTCGATATCCAGCAGATCAGACCTGACCGAAAGTTCACCGTGCCGCCTATCAATTGAATCAAACAGATGGTAGATCCTGGAACTGATTTCAAGATTGCTCTCTCCCACACGGCCCGACAGGTTTCTCACATGTAACAAACTATCTGACTTTTCGATGTCGAAGGTAAATGCTGTAAACGGATCCGGGTAGTTCTTCAGCTTCCATCTTAACTCTTCGGAATGTATATTTATATTCGGTAATCCACTATAATTTAACATATCCGAAACTGTTGTCTCAATATTTACTTTAAATAACAGATCCTGAACTTCCTCGTTGGCAAATTGTGTATTCTCACCCTCAGGTTCATCTTCCGGCTGCAGCAAATCACTCGCCCTTAGTCTGTCTGATTCGACCTTTAGACGGGCATATAGCCGCGCAGTACTGTCTTTTTGAAGAAATGCATTGTAATTTCCGACCTCCCCGTCAATATCAAAGTCACTCTCCCCGATTTTTCCCCTGAACCTGGAAAAATTAATCACTGAATCATTGGTGTTTAACATGCCCTTGACCCTGCTAAAGGGAGGTAATCCTGGAATATCGGCCTGGAAATTCTGCAGGGCAATGCGCAGGTCAGGTATTTGGGCATCTTCCCCCAATAGTTTCTTAAAGTCACCTGCCCCGGTGGTGATATCCACCCTGAATCCGAGATCAGTAACTGGTCCCTGGAAAATAGTATCTCCAAGAATTCTCTCAAGGTACAGGGTTTCAGATTCCAGCTCCACCGTCGCACCTGGTACGACTGCGAAATCCATCAGGTAGGGAAGGAAATTCTCAAGCTGAAAATCCACCTGAAGGTTGTTGTTGTCCAGCTGCATCTCAACATCCCTGACCCCGGTATATTTCTCTTCTAAATAAAGCTCCCCGTTGAGATCAGCTATTTCATTTTCAGGAAGTGAAAGGGAGACCCCCTTCATAAATACAGAAAGTGCGCCTGCATCTTCAAGAAATTTGCCGGAAGATTTGTCAATCACCCCGTCAATTCCACCTGCGAAACGCAGATCCCCCTTCATTTTTCTGATCTGCTTTGTGTCGATGATCTCATTGATCAGGGAAAGATCGGCATCTCCGTCCCATTCCAAACTGACGGAAGGATTGACAAAGTTCTCCAGCGCGAGATTTGCATCAATAGACCCCGTTGGAAATCTTACCTGGAAGTCCTGCAACTCCATGGCAGCCTCCGACAAGTCTGCTTTTGTACCATTCGTAAAGCTCCCCCTGAACCTGATGTCCGAAACAGACTGCCCTACCGAATGGATCCTGAATCCAACGTCCTGGGCATTTACATCCACCCGGACCACGGGAATATTGTCCTTGAACGACCCCATTGCTGTGCCCTCCAATGTAATTATTCCTTCACCGGTTTGTTCAATGGCATCCATATCGAGTACCCCGCTTAGAAGAAAATTAAGCAAGTCTATTCCTGTATTGCGGGCAGTGAAACCCACATTGATCATTTGCTCCCGCACATCGATTTCTCCATTCATCTCAAAAATCGCATCCGCAATATCCAACATGCTCTGCTCAAGGAGTACCATCTGGGTAACCCTGTCATAATGTAAAGAACTGCCGAATGATACAGATCGCGGTCTGTCCAGTTTTACACCCTTGAGATGCACATTACTCAATTCCGTTTGTAGCATCACTTCCACGATAATCTGTTCCGGATAATAGGAGAAAGCACTTTCGAAACCATTCAAGTGCAGCCCCACGGAATCCCCCGTGGTCATATCGGAATAATGTATTGCAAGATTCCTGATCTCCAGGCTTTCCAGATCGAGATAGATCTGTGATGTATCGCGGGTATCCTGATCAGTCTCTTCAATGTTGTCCAGCCCGAGGGCTTTTTCAATATTCGAAATGGAATCTGCACCAACAATGTAATTCATCTGACCTTCGCCCAGCCTTATCTTTGAGACCTCATATCTTCCGCGGATCAGCTGCACCACGTCAAGTGATAAAAACACATTATCGATCTGCAGAATTGGTGCCGCATCATTTTCCCGGGTAGAATTGGCTTCAAGGTAGGTCACTTCCCTGAACCTAAGCGATATGTTTGGAAAATTCAGGAAAGGCCGCAAGTTCAGCCTTTCAATGGATATTTCACCTGCCTGCTGTTCATTGATGATCTGCAGCGCTTTATCCGTGATGGAACCCCTGAAAATCTGAAATACAATTACCAGTATAGCGATCAGTGAAAAAAAACCGATCAACAGTCTTATGATCCATCGTCCTATCCCCCGGAGCAGTTTTTTCATAGTAATAAAACTCTTCTGTGAAGCAGATGTTTAAATTTCGCTCAAAACTGACAATTCCAATGCCAAATTCGGAATTTTTATTGACAACCTCTTAAGTATTATTTCAACAGTCATAGAATTCCCTTGCTGCCATATTCATTGTCGCACACGATAAAATAATAATGCAGATTCATTACATTGCAAAAAACTCCTGCAATGAAAAAAAACCTGATCCTGTTCCTGTTGCTGTCTGTATACACACAGGCAGTCCCTCAGCGCAACATCATCAATGTTCCCGATATTCCCGGGTATAGAACGATGGTATGTGATTTTCACCAGCACACCGTATTTTCTGATGGTACCGTATGGCCCACCGTGAGGGTTGATGAAGCAATCCGTGAAGGACTCGATGCCATTGCCATCACGGATCATCTTGAATATCGTCCGCATGAGAGCGACATGGCTGCCGATCGAAACCGCTCCTGGCAGATCGCAAAAGAATATGCGGCAGACAGGGGCCTGATCGTCATCGCAGGGACCGAGATTACAAAAGAGATGCCTCCCGGACATTTCAATGCACTGTTTATACATGATGCCGAACACATCCTCAACAAAGACTTCAGGCAGGCATTGAAAACTGCAGCAGACCAGGGTGCGTTTATCATGTGGAACCATCCCGGCTGGAAAGTGCAGCAACCAGACTCCACTGTATGGTGGGATGAACACACCTACATATTCAACCAGGGATGGATGCACGGAATTGAAGTGATCAACGGCCCGGAAGTATCGCCGGAGGCGATCTCCTGGGCAAATGAAAAGAGCCTGGCTATGATCGGAAATACTGATCAGCACGGCCCATTTATGTTCGAGGAATTTGATCCGGATGATCACAGGACCTCCACACTCGTATTTGTTGCGGAAAAATCAGAAGGAGGAATCAGGGAAGCCCTCTTTAACGGACGTACGGCCTGCTGGTACAAGCATGGTGTCATCGGTAAAGCGCCTGTTATCAGGGCGCTTTTCCTTGCCTCTGTCACGATCAGGCCCCTTGATGCCGAAAACGGACGGTATCTCTTTTACAATCCAACTGATCTTGATCTCAGGATCACGCTTTCCAACACTGTATATGAAGACTGGTCAAAGGAGTTAAAGCTCTCCCCAGGGAGCAAGACCAGTTTTAAAATTCCACCTGGAGCGTCCGTGGAACAGATCGGGGTCAGGGTGAACAATATGTTCAGTGGCGTTGATAAGCCCCTTGAAGTTCCTTTATCAATGATTCAACCTGTTCATCAATAATCGATTGAAAATCGATGAAAAATAAGTAATTTAGCAACAGTTGCAACCATCTTATGATGCAAAGGGTTATATTACCAGTACCCAAATCTCAAATATACTGATATGAAAAGAAAAATACTCCGCTCATTTGTAGGACTCGTGGTACTTGCTGCTTTCACACTCCCTTCCTGCGAATTCCTGGAAGATTGCGCTACTTGTGAATCAGTGACTGATGATGGATCAGGTAATTATACATATGGTACTCCTTTGATATTTTGTGGAGAAACGTTGGAAGAAAAGAGAAATGAGGTTGTTGAAGTTGGTAGCACAACTACTTATTGGAGCTGTAATTGATAAAGGACTTCGTTACTTCTTCTCGAAATCATCTCAGGCCTAATATCGTACACCTATTACAACCACATCATCGATCTGCTCAACATCCGCCTTGTATTCTTCGAATATTTCGTCGAGTCTTCTACCCTGACTGATCATGTCCAGCTCCTGTAGTTCCAACAGGACTCTCTTGAAATTCTTGGACATGAACTTTTTCTGTTTTGGTCCGCCGAACTGGTCGACATAACCATCAGAGAAGGTATAAAATGTATCTCCTTTCTTAAGATCCAATGCAACCAGGTTGAAATCATCCATACGTTCGTGAATCGCCACCGGCATTTTATCGGCCTTGAACTGCTCCAGCTCACCATCCCTGATCAGGTAGAGGGGATTGTTTGCACCGGCATAATACAGTTTGTCCTCGTTGAAATCGATTACCGTTACGGTCATGTCCATTCCGTCTTTGATCTCTGTTCCTGCCTGGGCTTGCCCGAGGGATTCAATGACCATCTCCCGTAAGTTATTTAGGATCTCATGTGGTGCAATAATGTTCCTGTTCAGGATGATCTCATTCAGCAGACTTACACCCAGCATGCTCATAAAAGCGCCGGGAACACCATGACCGGTACAGTCGGCCGTTACGATGATCTGCTTATCCTCCACCCGGTCTACCCAGTAGAAATCACCGCTGACAATGTCACGGGGTTTGTAAAGAACAAAATGATCAACCTCATCGGTAAAGAGCTCCAGTGATGGAAGGATAGCACGCTGTATTTTCTGTGCATAGTGAATGCTGTCGGTGATATGTTTCTTCTGATAAGCTATCTGATCCCGCTGATTTTCAGCAACCTCCTTCTGTCGCTCTATCTCGTCACGCTGCGCCGTGATCTTCCTGTTCTTTTCCTCCAGCAGCTCATTTGCCCGCTTCTTATTCCGGTAATTGAGAAAAATAAAATATGCCAGTCCGATCAGCAATACCAAGGCAAAAACACCTGCAATGATCACAATCTTTTGTTTCTGGATCGCATCCAGCTGCAGGGCGATCTGATCTTCGTTCTGTGCGATGGTCCTTTCGCTCTGCAGAATTTTCTCCTGCTTTTCCTCCAGCGCAAAGGCAGCATCCTGGTTCTGCTTTATCAGCTCACTGTTCTGCTGTCTCTGCTTTTTATTCTCTAATTGCAAGCCTTTGATCTCTGTCTCCCTGATGGTGATCTGACGGTTCTTATCTTCCAGTTCCCCTTCAGTGGTAAGCAGTTGTTTTATTTTACTCTCCAGCTCCTGCTCTTTCTGCAGGATCTCCCTGCCCAGCGCTTTCAGCCTGGCAATCTGCTCCCTGATCATTGAGTCCTGCTGTGCGATTTCGATCTGCTGTTGCCTGGTGATCTCCTTCTCTTCCTGTAGCTCTTCATCTGTAGCTTCATAAAGTTGTTCCCAGTCTTCCCTCGTCTTAATTGCCTGCAAAAGAAACAGGTCACTCACATTCAGTCCATGTTCCTTCATGAGCTCTTCGTTGGCTTCAAAACGAGGTTTCCCCTCAACCACGAGGAAATTGATCATTGATTCCCTGAAAGGATACCCTTCGGTAATCACCAGGGTATTCTCCTCTTCGATCTGCTCCAGTACCTTTTTGATGTTGTAATCATCCTCGCTGTTCAGGTAGACCACCTGCGCCTTGTTCAGCATTTCAGGCTTTGGTACAAGGTAGACCCTGATGGGTTTCCCCTGAACAAACTGTCGCTCACCTGCCATCCTCTCCAGGGGCCAGTAGAATTCATCATCGGTATCGAGCACCGTAATTGCAAATTCCTCCAGCTTATCGAAGCTTTCATCATATTCGACATATTTTGCAATATCGAGGATCAAAGTCGCCCTGGTATTGTCGTCCATGACTTGCTGGTCCTGCGCAGTAAGCGCATTGGAAAAAAACGGGATAAAAAACAGAAACGAGATCAGAAATAGTTTTTTCATTGATTCAGGGTTCGTGGGTTATCAGAACAATCCGGTTCAAGTTAGTTATTTCCTCAGAGTCAAGGAAATTCGAGAAACATTTTTATTACTATTGCATTAAAATCGGTTAACGGATGCCAACGATCTACTGGACAGTTTCAATAATGTGTACGGGTTTTCTGATAATTGCCTCCATAAGCAGCTTTATTCATCGCGAGAACAGGGCCGGTGGTATGTTCCTGTTTATATTTGCTGTCCTTTCTGTATTATACCTCCTTCCTCTCCTTTTCTCCGGTATTACAGTACTCTACAATACAATCATGTTGCTTTTCACCCTATTCACCATCACGATTTTTCTCTTTCCGCTTAAGGGACCTGGCAGGATGCCGGAAGCCAGCTATGGCGTACGTTTTCATGAGGCAGATTCGGTCCTCTCCAGGCGCAGGCTGGTCCCTGGTACGGAAGATTTCAAGGCATACTACAAGGAAAACCCGCAGTTCAGGGAGGCTGATGACAAAGCCAGGAAGAATCCCGGACTGTTATCGCCTGCATCACACTATTACGAACCGGTAACATTTGCTGCTGCCGCTGCCAGCTTCCGGGTCACCGAACACCTCCATGAGCTTGACGGGGTCCCCTACGGAGAAAGTGTGATACAGGTTGACGACCACAAGATCACGAATTTCATCAGGGACTGGCTCAAGAGGTCCGGTGCATCTGGTGTGGGCTTCACAAAATTAAAAGAACACCACCTTTATTCCCACAAGGGAAGGGGCGAAAAAAGGGGTGATGTCATCAGGAATGACCATCCTTATGCCATTGCATTCACCGTCGAGATGGATCCGGGAATGATGCAATATGCGCCGGCCGGACCCACAGTCATGGAATCGGCAGGATGTTACCTCTCCTCAGGCACCATGGCCACCTCCCTGGCACTGATGATCCGCGAACTTGGTTATGCAGCGACGCCACACATTGATGGTAATTATGAAGTGATTTGTCCGCTCGTGGCATCAGACGCCGGACTGGGCGAGATCGGCCGTATGGGTCTGCTCATGACCCCCCGGCAGGGTCCGCGGGTCAGGATCGCCGTCGTCACCACAGACCTGCCGCTTGTCATCGGCAAACCAAAAACAGACCCCAGTGTGATCGATTTCTGTAAAAGGTGTCGGAAATGTGCTGATGTATGCCCTGCTTCAGCGATCCCATCGGGTGATATGAAACATACTGCCGGGAGTCTGAGGTGGCGCATCAACTCAGAAAAATGCTATCATTACTGGACTATTTCGGGAACCGACTGCGGCAGGTGTGTCATCAGCTGTCCATACAGTCACCCCGACCACTGGCTGCATCGCTTTACAAGGTGGGGCATCAAAAATAATTTGCTTTTCCGCATAATGGCTGTTAAATTGGACGATGTTTTCTACGGTCGGAAACCTTTCATCAAAGGATTGCCCGACCGCTATAGTTTTAGAACACAATCATGACGCTATCAGGATATATTGCCATTGCCGTAGTGGTCCTTATGATCATCGCACTCCTGAAAGAGGTCATGCGACCCGGACTCGTGTTGTTCACCGCCCTGGTGATCTTCATGGTCGCCGACATCATCTCCTCCGATGAGGCTTTATCGGGATTTTCCAACAAAGGAATGATCACGGTCGGCATCCTGTTTTTGGTCAGCGAAGGCTTCAAACAAACAGGGGCGCTGTCGAAGCTCGCCGGCGTGCTGCTTCCAAAAAAACGGGCACCCATTCCCCGACTGATCCTTAGGCTCACCATTCCAATTGCAGGGGTGTCGGCTTTCCTGAACAATACGCCCATGGTCATCATTTTTGCACCCATGATCAAGAAATGGGCAGAAAAACTGGGACTGCCCAGTCAGAAATTTCTTATCCCCCTCTCCTATGCCACGATCTTTGGCGGCACCTGCACTCTGATCGGCACCTCCACCAACCTGGTGGTACATGGTATGATGCTGGACCGCGGAATAGAGGGCCTGGGCTTTTTTGAACTGGCCAAGGTGGGGATATTCGTTGCCATCATTGGATTCATCTACCTGAACATATTTTCCAACCGTCTTTTACCTGGAGAGATCATTCCCAAACACAGTTTTCCCAACGATATCAGGGAGTACTATTTTGATGTGAACCTTACTGAAGGAAGTTCGCTGATCGGCAAAGAGATTGAAAAAAGAAGACTTCCCGGACTGTCGGAATTTGTGGTAAAAACCGTGATCCGCAACGAAAAACATATTCGCATATCCAATACCCCCTTCCTAATTGAAGAGGGGGATGAACTGATCCTGGCGGGCAAGTCCGAGGATGTCGGATTTCTCCTGCAACAAAGTGGCATCACACTCAAATGCCTGGAGGCCGATGACCCAGCTTTTATGAACCAGGACCTCAAGCTGGTGGAGGTGGTGATCGCCCCCCGCTTCCCAGGGATTCAGAAAACAATAGAGGAATTTGATTTCCGGGGACACTACAATGCAGTGGTAATGGCCGTGCACAGGAATGGTGAACGGATCACCACGAATATGCAAAATGTTGAGCTGAAATCGGGAGACAACCTGATGCTGATCACTACAGATGATTTTACCCGTTACTGGGGTGAGTCAAGGGCTTTTTACATGGCCTCGGAGATCGGCGATATGGACAGTTCAAAAGACAAAAGAAAAAGATGGCTTGCCGTCATCATCACCCTGCTGATGGTGACCGGTGCAACCCTGGGTGGACGGCTTCCAGGTTATGGAAATGTGGAACTGGACATGTTCTTCTTTGCTGCCATTGCGATGGTGCTCATGGCCTCCATGAAGATCTTCTCTGCAAAGAAATACACCAAGCCGATCAACTGGGACGTGCTCATCACAGTGGCAAGTGCATTCGGGATCAGTCGTGCCCTTCAGAACTCAGGCGCTGCTGATGTTATCGCCCATTCAACCATCAATATCTCAAAGACACTTGGTCCATTGGGGGTGCTGGCGGCGATCTATATCATCACCAATATATTTACGGAGATCATTACCAACAACGCTGCAGCGGCACTGAGTTTTCCCATCGCATTATCGGCCGCCACCCAACTTGGGGTTGATCCCCGACCGTTCTTCATTGCCATTGCTGTTGCAGCATCCTGCAGTTTCTCCACACCCATCGGGTACCAGACCAACCTCGTGGTGCAAAGCATCGGGAATTACAAATTCGGGGATTACTGGAAAATAGGACTGCCTCTGAACATCCTCGCCTTTATTGTCAGCATGATAGTGATCCCTATCTTCTGGAGCTTCTGATCATCGAAACCAGCTCAAGCAACTTCCGCGACCAATTGGAGCTCCTCCCGCGAACGAAGTGAGCTCTTCCCTACCACCCTGCCGCCTGTCCGTCCTTTCTTGATTCCGAGGCGCCATAAAGCACTCCTGTTTCAGGGTCCCTCATGATGGCCTGGTATCCACCGAAGCCTCCAAAGCTGAATTTTACCTTGTGTCCCATGCCCATCAATCTCCTGATCTCTTTATAGTCAATGCCGGATTCGAGATTGAGTACTCCCCCGTCCCGCATCTCTTCCCCGGTTGGCTGAGAGGACCCTGAATGCCTGATCCTCGGGGCATCCCCTGCCTCCTGGAGATTCATCCCAAAATCGACAATGTTGACCACGACCTGGGCATGACCCTGGGGTTGCATCGATCCCCCCATCAAACCGAAACTCACCAGTGGCTGTCCGTCTTTTGTAATAAAGGCAGGAATGATCGTATGGAAGGGGCGTTTCCCCGGTTCATACACATTGTAATGTCCCTCTTCAAGGGAGAACAATTCCCCCCGGTCCTGCAGAATAAAACCCAGTCCGGGCGGACACATCCCGGAACCCATTCCACGGTAGTTCGACTGGATAAGCGATACCATGTTACCTGCTTCATCAGCCACAGTGAGGTAGATCGTATTCCCCTGCTCGATCTCTCCTGCATCGTAGGTACGTGCGGCCCTGTCACTATCCAGTAGCTCTCTTCTTTGCGCGGCGTATTCATCCGATATCAGATTCCTGAAATCAAGCGCATTGAAGGCCGGATCGGCATAATACTTCGCCCGGTCTTCGAAGGCCAGCTTCTTGGCTTCGGTAAAATGGTGGATGTATGCGGCGCTTCCAAAACCCATTCCTGCAATATCATACCCTTCCAGGATCTGCAGGATCTGTAACGCGGCAATCCCCTGGCCATTCGGTGGCAGCTCCCAAACATCGTATCCGCGATAATTCGCCGACATCGGTTCCACCCATTCGGAAGTGTGCGAGGAAAGGTCCTCATACCCCAGGAATCCACCCTGCTCCTTGATGAAATCACTGATCGTATGGGCAATCTCTCCCTTATAAAATGCATCCCTTCCTTTTTTAGCGATGGTCTCAAGCGTGTTTGCAAGTGCGGGGTTCCTGAAAATATCCCCCTTCCCCGGAGCCTCTCCCCCGGGCATATATACATCGGCTACATTGGGGAATCCTGACAGGTACCGGGCATTGCGGCCCCACGAAAAGGCAATGACCTCTGTCAACGGAAATCCATCCCGGGCATACCCGATCGCAGGAGCAAGCACCTTTTTCATTGGCATCTTCCCGAACCGGCCGTGCAACTCGAACCAGCCATCAACACATCCCGGCACAGATACCGGGAGCGGACCTGTGGATGGAATGTGGTCATATCCATTCTCGATGAAATAATCGAGGGTCAATGATTTCGGAGACCTGCCGCTGGCATTCAGTCCGTACAACTGCTCACTTTCTGCATCCCACACAATGGCAAACAGGTCTCCCCCGATGCCATTTCCTGTTGGCTCTACCAATCCGAGCACCGCATTCGCGGCAATTGCCGCATCAATGGCGTTTCCCCCGGCTTTCATTACATCAAGCGCAGCTTGCGTGGCAAGGGGCTGACTTGTACAGGCCATCCCGTGTGTGGCAATTACTTCGGACCTGGTAGTAAATGTCTCACCCGTAAGACGATCCTGTCCGTACAAATTGATCCCGGCCATGACCAGGCAGATCACTATCATTGATTTTTTCATCATCCTATTTCATAAAAAAGACCGCAAAAGGGTTTCTTCTGCGGTCTTACATTTCAAGTTTCTATATCAATCCTGATCCTTCAGCTTGTAGACCCTGATCCAGTCGATCTCCATTGCCGAGGGCAACCCATTGTCAGATGCCCATTGCTTGAGTCCCGCACTGAAGACCATGTACATCTCCTCCTGTGGCACTCCGCTGGTCTGGGTTTTGAATACCTTGTCATTGATCCTCCATGTGAGTTTGCTCGGACCCCACTCAAGTGAGAATATGTAAAAATTGTTTTTGTACCTGGATCCACCTGTCCTGGAGATGGATTTAGAGGGGGGCTGCTGCTCCCTGGATCTCCAGAAATAGCCGGCATGCATTTTCCCTTTCTCAAGTTTGGCCACATCGATGTGCGGAACAAGGCCATCACCCACCATCCAGAAGGCCTGGGTCATATCCGTATCGGACATCCTGATCTTGGCTTTGAAGATGCCGAATTTCTGACGAAAGCTCTTGCCGGTACTGATCAGTGCCGAGGTATACTCAAACGAATCATTCAGGAATCCGTGTATGGGGTCCCATTTTTTTCCATCTACCTCTTCCGGACGTGTCACCAGCCGAAGTTTCTTATCATAGAATTCCACATTCTTGCCATCCGTCGGAAAACTCTTGTCATCATACATGGTATAAGGCTCATCCAGGATTGCATCACCCCAGAAATATCGGGTCATCCATCTCTTAGTGTCCAGGCTCGTTCCCGAGAAAGACTCATTAAAAGTCTCCTCCCACCTTGCAATCTCTTTGAATGGATTCTTCTTCTTGGTCTTAAAATACCAGGTGATCTTTTCTGACTTTTTCAAGACCCTGTATTCTTCCTCCTTCTTGAATTCCCCGGAATTTTTGTATTCATTTTTCGGAATATTCTTCTTTCGAATGGCAAAGTCACTTGAATTCACCTCTTTTTCAAGGTCCAGGAAATGCTTCAGCTCTTCCGAATTTTCGAATTCCTTGAAAGCCGCATAGTCAGCGCGCAGCTGATCATCTGCACTTTCCACCTTTTCCGTGCTCGGGATCATTCCGAACAAAAATGCTAAACTTGCCATAATTCCAGGTTGAATGATGAATGAATCAAGTCATTAATGGAATAAAGATAAAAAAAATTGAACAGTCCTCAACTATCTGTAAGAATATCCTCTTCTCCTGCTTCTTAAATAATATACGGCATGCACCTGGATCACAGGGGTCGACAGGGGAGCAACCAGAAATTTCTCATCCAGGGCCGGATCCCCGGCGCGTAAACCGGTAAAGCTGTAGCGGCCGGAGACAATAAAATCCCAGTAGGAACTCATACGCATCTCCAGCGTAAGCCCTACTGTAGGTCCGAACCCACTGAGGGTAGAATCCACGGGCATTTCGGGTACTGTAACCACAATTTCATTCCTTGAGAGGATGTGCGTATAATTCATACCAACCAACCCGTTCAACTTAAGAGATTTCTCATGAAAGAGCGTGTACTGAACATCCAGATCCCCATGAAACATATATGTGGTGGTAATATGACTCACGTGGTTGATCTTGTGTGGGTTGAATACTGAAACGGAGGGAACTATATGCAAAGTCTTTCGTTTGTCAACCGGTATCCAGGTCCTGAGATTCAATCCCGGGTTCCCCGTATCTCCGCCATTGAATCTCTTTTTCACCGTAAAAGTCAGACCGGCACCGAATCTTTCCGGCTGTGCCCATATAAGAGACGGAATCCCTATTGCCATCAGGGTCAGAATGAGAAACCTTTTCATGTTCATCTTAAGTTAAAGTTAAAAAATCTTGCATGTGAAGGCCTTCATCCAGCTGTCATTCTCCAGCTGCCAAATATTGTATGCTGAACCGTTGTCTCGAGACGAGCTCATGAGACCGTAAGTCGAATAATGTTTACGTCCAGTGAACCGACACATGCTTAACAAATGTAAAAAAATATGGTGCGAGATGAAAGAAGCTTTGACAAGAGCCTATGATTATGATGATAAAATGCTAAATTTGTCTCTTTCATTATACGAAACAGGTAATATAAAGTTCCATGTCACAAAAAGGAAAAATCATCCAGGTCATCGGACCGGTTGTAGACGTTAGTTTTGAAGATGCGTCCGCTGATCTGCCAAAAATTCACGATGCACTGGAAATACCCAGAGAAGATGGCACAACCCTGATTATAGAATGCCAGCAACACGTAGGAGAACACTCCATCCGTACCATTGCCATGGACTCTACAGACGGACTTCAAAGGGGGATGGAAGTAAATCCCACAGGTTCTTCCATTACAATGCCCCAGGGGGAGCAGATCAAAGGGCGGTTGCTGAATGTTGTGGGAGAAGCCATTGACGGCATCGGGAAAGTTGATAATTCAACAGGATATCCCGTGCATAATGACCCGCCGAAATTTAACGAACTCTCCACTGAAACCGAAGTATTGTTTACCGGGATCAAGGTGATCGATCTGCTGGAACCATATGTAAAAGGAGGGAAGATCGGTCTGTTCGGGGGAGCCGGAGTAGGGAAAACGGTACTGATCATGGAGCTGATCAATAACATTGCAAAAAAATATGAGGGCCTTTCCGTTTTTGCCGGCGTTGGCGAGCGGACCAGGGAAGGAAATGACCTGCTCAGGGAGATGATCGAATCGGGTGTCATAAAATATGGCGAAGCTTTCGAGAAATCCATGGAGGAGGGCTCCTGGGACCTGGACAAAATTGACGGGGAACTGCTGAAGGAATCACAGGCCACCCTGGTATTCGGACAGATGAACGAGCCACCTGGAGCGCGTGCGACTGTTGCACTTTCCGGTCTGACCGTTGCAGAATCCTTTAGGGATGGTGCCGGAGAAGAAGGCGGCGGAAAGGACATCCTCTTTTTCGTCGACAATATTTTCCGTTTCACCCAGGCCGGATCAGAAGTTTCAGCCCTCCTGGGACGAATGCCATCAGCTGTAGGTTACCAGCCAACACTTGCTACAGAGATGGGGGTCATGCAGGAAAGAATCACCTCCACCAAAAACGGATCCATCACCTCTGTACAGGCCATCTATGTGCCGGCCGATGACCTTACCGACCCTGCGCCTGCAACAACATTTGCTCACCTGGATGCAACAACGGTACTGAGCCGTAAAATTGCTTCACTTGGTATCTATCCTGCGGTAGACCCACTGGATTCAAGTTCGAGGATCCTCTCTGAAGATATCGTTGGAAAAGAGCATTACGAAACAGCCCAGCGGATCAAAATGCTGCTACAGCGCTACAACGAATTGCAGGACATCATTGCGATCCTCGGAATGGATGAACTTTCTGAAGAGGACAAACTCATCGTTCACAGGGCAAGAAGAGTACAGCGTTTCCTTTCACAACCATTCCATGTGGCTTCACAGTTCACAGGACTGGATGGTGTTTTTGTCTCTCTTGAAGATTCGATCAAGGGCTTCAATATGATCATGGATGGTGAAGTAGACAAATATCCGGAGGCTGCATTCAACCTTGTTGGTACCATCGAAGATGCCATAGAAAAGGGAGAACGTCTGCTTGAAGAATCAAAATAGAAGAAATACACTGAACCAGGGAGAATATCATGTTGCTTGAAATCATATCACCTGACAAGAGTCTGTATACCGGGGAGATCCTCAGTCTGCAGGTGCCTGGTTCGAAAGGATCATTCGAGATTCTGAAAAACCATGCCCCCATCATTTCCACCCTTGAAAAGGGAATGATCAATATCAGGGACAAGGAGGGCAAGCAACAATCTTTCGAAGTGGATGGTGGTGTGATCGAAGCAAAAAACAATAAGATCATCGTTCTTGCAGAAAAAGCAAAATAGCGGCGTGACCATCGGGTTTCGCCGGCTTCAGCTGATCATTCTCATGATCTTCCTGTGGTCCGGACAGGTTCTGAATGGTCAATATGACAAAGAAGAGATCTCCTTTTTCGCCTCCGACAGCCTCCTGGTAACAGCCGATCATTATTTTACCTCCGATACATTACCCTACATTGTGATGATCCACGAACAGGGTTCAAGCAGGGGGGAATTTTCCAGTATCATCGACCGGTTCCAGAAAATGAATTTCAATGCCATTTCTGTAGATGTGAGAAATGGAGGGAATACCAATTTCGTTGCAAACAAAACAGCCAGGAGATCCAGAACAGGAGGATATGACAGGGGTGCAGAGAATATCGAAGCTGATATCAGGGCAGCTGTGAATGAGGCCTGGAACCATTCGGAAAAACCTGTGATCCTTTTGGGTGCCGGGGCAAACGGATCGCTGGCTCTTAAAGCTGCCAAGGAGATGGAACAGGTGAAGGCTGTGATCGCACTCAGTCCGGGAGAGTATTTCCGCCCCTCGATCAGCATCGAAGATACCATCTCCGGAATTGATAAACCCGTGCTGATCACCTCCACCAGCCTTGAGTATCCATATATGGAGCAGATCGCGTCGGGTATCGACGAATCAATCCTTACGATCTTTGCCCCTGAAAACTCAGAAGGAGCAAGAGGAACCCGTGCCCTGAGACCCGAGAATCCGTCAAACGGCGAATACTGGCTTACCCTGCTCCTCTTCTTTAAGGATCTCCAGTAATGGTTAAATTCCTTGTAATCAGATTCAGTTCAATTGGTGATATCGTCCTGACCACTCCCGTGGTGCGCGGACTCAAACAGCAGGTGAAGGATGCACAGGTGCACTTCCTCACAAAACCCGCGTTCGTATCGATCCTCCAGGAAAACCCCCATATCGATAAAATTCACAGTTTATCCGGGATTCAGAACGAAACGGTAAACGGATTGAAGCAGGAGAATTTTGATTATGTGATCGACCTGCAAAACAACCTGAGATCGTTGGACATCAAGCGTTCCCTCAAGAGAATGTACTTCACTGTAAACAAACTGAATGTCAGGAAATGGTTGCTGGTCAATCTCAGGATCAACATGTTGCCCGAAAAGCACATTGTTGACCGATACCTTGAAACGACACAATTGTTTGATGTGAAGGATGACGGATTGGGTCTTGACTATTTCATCCCGGCGGATGAAGAAGTGACGCCGGATCAGCTCCCGGGAACACACCAGGAGGGATACATTGCAGTGGTGATTGGTGCAAACCACCAGACCAAGAAGATGCCACTATCGAAACTTACCGCGCTTTGTGACCGCCTCGAACACCCATCCGTTCTAATTGGAGGACCTGAAGACAAGGCGCAAGGTGAGCAGCTGGCAGCATCCCAGCCTGGTAAACCTGTGCTGAATGGATGCGGGTCCTGGAGCATCAACCAGTCAGCCTCGGTCATTCAAAACGCAAGTGTTGTAATCACCCACGACACAGGAATGATGCACATCGCCTCAGCATTTCGAAAACCGGTACTTACCATCTGGGGCAATACCGTTCCCGCATTCGGTATGTATGCATACAAGCCCGGAAGCGGGTCGGATCATTTTGAGGTAGAGGGACTTTCCTGCAGACCCTGTTCAAAGCTTGGAAAACCAGCCTGCCCTAAAAAACATTTCAGGTGCATGGCAGACCAGGATACCGATAGCATCGCACGGAAAGCCAACGCAATCTTCCGGCAGGGAAACCATTTCACTGCGCAATGAACTGGTAGGTGATCCTTGCCGTCTGCTCTGAAGGTGCATTGTTGTCGCTGTAAAACCTCGAAACCTGTGCTGCATTTTTTGCTGCTTCTGTAAAGCAATCCGGATCCATTGAGGATTCAACGCTGATCACCTTAACATTCGATACGGTCCCGTCCCTGCGAACACCCACCTCAACCTTCACCAGGGCAGCGCCTTCGCACTTGTAAACAGGAATGGACAGTCTGCGTTTTTTCCTGTCAACAGGAGGATCAAGGAATTCATAGGTGATCGTTGTGGGTCCGGTAAAGGGCTCCTCATCATCAACCCCTGGCGGCGTGTCTGCCGACTCCTCCTCGTAGACATATGTCGAGATGATCTCTTTCCACTTTTCCCTGTTTTCCAGGAATTCTTCGTCTTTTTGAGATTCCAGATCATCAAGTAGCTGGTTGACATAATCCTCGGTGGAGATCTCGCTGTTGATCCTGTCGTTCACATTCACCGCCCTGTTGCTCGCCTGCTCCCTGGCCTCAAAAACCTGGTCTATCCATTCCGGAGGGAGTTCAACATTTTCCTCTTCCATCAGATCTTGCAGCGTAACCTCTTCGGTGAAATCCAGCATCACACCCACCTCCTGGTCTTGCTTTAACCCCTCAACCTTCACAAGTACAAGGACAATCGCGATCACAAGGTGAAAGATAATAGTATACAGAACAGACCGGTAATTCCTCTGTAAAAACTCCCTGATACTTTTTGGTCCGTATGAAAATAGCTCTGTCACTTCAGCTGCAAAATTATGATCTTCTGTTGAACAAGGAAATATTGTACATTTACTTAACGAAGATAAGACAAATAACATTTTTTAAACGAAAACCTGTACCCATGAAAAAAGTCATCGCCATTGCCATGCTTTTTGCCACCCTGACAGGCTGCAGTATTTTGTCGGAACTTACAGCACTTGCAAAATGTGAATTCAGCTTCCATTCAGCCCAGGATCCTGTTGTCGCCGGCGTGGATGTCATGAGGGTGAAGACCTATTCCGATTTGACCTTCATGGATGGTCAGCGGATTGTTTCAAATATAATTCAGCGGAGACTTCCCTTTGGCATCACTGCCAATGTTGAAGTAAAAAACCCAGGCATGACCACAGCAGCAGTAAATTATATTGAATGGATCGCGTTTATCGATGATGTAAGAATCTCTTCCGGGAAGATCGAGGATCGCATTGAGATCCCTGCCGGGGGTGGAACAAGCATGGTTCCTATCAGGATTGAAACCGACCTCTTTGAATACCTGCAGGGAGATAATCCGAAAACCATGCTCAATTTTGCATTGAATTTAGTCGATGCCGGTGGTCAGCCCACACGGCTGAGTATGAAGATCAAACCCTCTGTGTATGTCGGGGGTTCCCTGGTGGCCTATCCCGACTATTTCACGATAAGCAAGGAGTTCCGATCAGGCAATTAAGTCAGGTCGGTATGACCGGGGTATCGCATCCCGTCACAGGTGCTGCCTGCCATGCATTATTACAGGAATCCGGTAAGAAACAGCATCTCCGGGATAAACTTGCCGGTTTCGGGAAGGTAGCTGACACGCAGGCCCATGGAGAATTCTGTAAAAATCCTCAGTACATGCAGGTCAAAGAGCAGATCGGCACCTGTTGAGAGGTAATTCCTGTCCTTCAATGATGGAGTCGGCTCATTAATGAGCATATCTCTTCCTTCCATATAATCGATCCAGAGATTGGCCCGGATTCGCTTGATGTAAACAACCGGCTCAAGATTCAGGTCGGGATAAAGGATCGGAAAAGAGGTTTCTGCACTGTAAAATCTCATATCCAGTCCGGCCAGGTTACGGAATCCGCGCGGCAGCTGTATATTATTCCCGAAGAGGAACCGCACAGGGTCCTGCTTCTGAACTGAATACCTGAATTTGAAAGATTGGTGTCTGAGCAGTCCGGGCAGATAGATCGTTGCACCGGCACTCTTCATTGTGCCAAAATTATAGGCATCGAAGGGTGCATTCCTGAACCCTGCAAAAGCTGTGATCCCCAATCGGGGTAAAATATCCAGCCTGCCTTTTCTAAGATATGAACTGGCATAGAACCGGTAACGAAAACGGTGGGTACCTCTCTGGTAACCCGGGCCGCTCTCTTCCGGAAACAGGTCGGATGAATAATTATACCCGACCAGTGGCTGCATCTGTGTAATGTATTTTCCTGTTGGCAGCCTGAATGGGACATAGATATTGGACCCGAATGTGAGCCTGCCGGGACTTACATCAACAATGTCCGACGACTCCAATGCATATACCTGCGGCAATCCCCCATAGTTCAGGCGCAGGTCAACCACAGGGTACCGGCCTTTCAGTACCATCCCGGTATGTAAGAAGTGCATTCCGTCCCGGTATTCATATCCGGCCATTCCCACCGCAGTACTCAGCAGGTTCTGACTTACAAGGGTGAGCCCGGGACTTATCGGTAGCGTTTCAGGAGAAAGTGCTGATTCAGGATCTAGGTAATCAAAATAGAGGGGAATCCAGGAGTGGATATTGATAAGATTCAATAATTTCCGGTAGGGTTTTGGTTCGTATGTTCCCCGGGGCATCTCGAAGGCACCTTCAACGATGCTTCTCTCCTCGGGTGTTGGTTCAGCATCAAGTTGCTCTGTGTGTGTCGTCTCATCGCTTACGACCTGCAGATCCATTGAATCTACATTCACTGATGCCAACCTGTAACCATCTGCGTGGTAATCAGAAAATAACAGGCGGCCTGACTCATCGGTCGGTGCCGGGTCAAATGCACCGAATTTCGCTGCTGTGACTTTCTCCATTGTCTCGTCCACCGTGTTGAATCGGTAGATGTCATTGATCCCTCCAAAAGTTCCGCTGAAATAGATCCCGTCTTTGCTTGCAGAGGGAAAGAGAATGTCGTCATACCCGGAATGAAACAACATATGCCACTGTCGGTTCTCAAGTGACCATGCATAAAGAAATTTGCCTTTGTCACCGTTTGCAACCACCATCACGGCACTGTCCTGCTCCATCCATGCAGCATGCTGTATGAACATGTTTCCAGGGGAACGCACTGCCTCTTTCAGGTTTCCTTCAGTATCGAGGATGACAAGTCGAAAAGAATGATCGGTCCCTTGTTCGGTGGCTGCGATCATCTCTCCATCGCTGGAAATTGCGGGGGCATAATACCTGGTCCGCTTCCCCAGGTAGCTCACCTTCCCGTTTTCCAGTTGCATGATACGGAGCACTGAATAATTCCGGTTGCTCCAACGGAGGTCCGGCACCCATTCATCCCACACTAGCTTCCCGTTGCCATAGCTGAACCTCCCCGAATTCAAAATTCCCGGACGGAACAGGCGTTTTTCAGTACCATCATTCCCTACCTGTACCAGTTCCGGAAGTTGGTCGATCCCGTTTTTCAGGGCGATGACCGTCGAATCGTCAATCCGGTGCGGGAATCGATAATTTGTATAGAACCGTTTGTCCTCCGTGGTGATCTGTTCCGTTTCATTAACCGCTCTCTCCCCGAGTGAATGTTCCCAGTGATTGCCGTACAGCTCCATGGTCGACCTGTAAAGGGCAAGTTTCGACCTGACCCCGTACTTCTTCATACTGAAATAGGTAGGGACGATCAGGTAGGGCCGCCTGGCCGCATAATCCTCCATGTCGGTCCAGAATTCATCTCCATAGGTGCGCCTTCCATACCTGACCATCAGGTAACCCAGTTCATAATGATTGGGGATGTGATCCTTATAGGATCCCAGGAGCGCTTTGGAGAAGTGGTAGGGTTTTTCATTTTCCAACAGGATCGCCTTCATTCCCATCTCAAATTCAGGAAGCCTTCCCCTGCCACTATAGGTAAACCGTGTCTCAGCATCCACTGCATCACCTTCAAGATACCACATGGGGAGGAATCCTGTAAATGCACCCACAGCCTGTTCTCCGGCAATCACCGAAAGCGCCCTGGCAAATCCCTGGTTGAGCTTTGAGACCTGGAAAGCATGCCTGCCCTCGTGGAGTGCAAGCTCCGTCATCCAGTCCTGCGGGTACCCGTTTGGATCGGGGTTGGTAAAAACCTCCAGCCTCTTCGGTGCCCAGACAAAAACACCATTGGAAAAACTGGATTCATTATGGAATATCACCGGTATTTTTTTATGCTCATGTTCCATCACCCTGGCCTGATAAGGATAGTAGTATTCAAGTTTATCGGCAAAGTCCATGGCCAGGCTGTCCATCCCCACCGGGTATATCACACGGTAATGGTCAGATGAAAAATGACTCCACCGGATGGTTCCCCGGTCCTGGCCATACTCATAAAACTGCGCATTTATTACCTGTGAAAAAAACATGAGGAAGAAGAGCAGGAGAAGGCGGATGGCCGGGAATCGACTGTTCAAACCGGTAATGTTATGCAGAGGGGGCAAACGCAACCCCGAAACCATTTCCGCGGAGAAATACAAAGGCTCTTTTTCGTACATCCCTTTGAAGGATGACATCATACATGTGTGTGGATCCACAGGTCCTGCACGCTCTTGATAATTCCTGCTCAATTTTGATCAAATCTATTCGTTTACCAACAAATCCCGTTATGGTCGTTACCGGGGCTCCATCGATTTTCCGCTTGTTCAGCGAAATAACAAGCCGCTGCTCTTCTGGTTTCAAAGTCTCAGGTTCGTGAATGTTGGCATATTCATACTCAAATTCCGGATGCGTGGTATAGATCGCTTCATCGGGAACCGACAGACGTTTATTCACCATGACAGTTCGGTTGGTAGAAAGGCAAATATATGTCACTCCGGGCAATCTGTCAATTATTTTACCCGTTTTCCTCCGGGCCAGTCTTCCACCTGGAAGGGATTGGGGTCTGTATCTCAAGTGATCAGGGCCTTCGGGAACCCCTGCAGATCATCGACCAGGACCATTCAGCAGGCAGTCTCCGGCACCGGGTCTGCCTGCAGTATACCCGGGAAAACATTCAGTTGGGAGGGATGTGTGGATAGAACATAAAAAAACCTTAAATTCGAATCCTTGAAATCAATTTTCCCGTACCGCATGAATAATTTCAGAAAATATAATCTCATACTGGGCTGGTTCAGCTTCCTGGTTGCCCTTGTAGTTTACCTTTTAACCATCGAACCATCGGTGAGTTTATGGGACTGTGGTGAATTTATTGCCAGTTCCTATAAACTACAGGTCGGACATCCTCCCGGGGCACCGCTCTATATGATCCTTGGAAGATTTTTTGCCTTGTTTGCCTCGGATCCTGCAAATGTGGCGAAAATGTACAATGCAGTCTCTGCCGCCAGCAGCGCATTCACCATCCTGTTCTTGTACTGGACCATCTCCCACCTGCTCAGGAAGATCTTTATCAAAAGCGAAGAGGACCACAACATCACCAACTATATCCTCGTGATGGGAAGTGCACTGGTCGGTGCCATGGCCTATACTTTTTCAGATACCTTTTGGTTCTCAGCGGTGGAGGCTGAAGTTTACGCCACCTCCTCGCTGTTTACCGCAGTGGTATTCTGGGCGATACTCAAGTGGGAAAACATTGCGGATGACCGGAACGCCAATCGCTGGCTGATCCTGATCGCTTACCTGATCGGTCTTTCAATCGGGGTACACCTGCTCAACCTGCTTGCCATCCCTGCCATCGTACTGGTCTACTATTTCAGGAAATACGAGGTGAACCGTAACGGGCTGATCAAGGCGATCCTTGTGGCGGTTGCCATCCTTGGATCGATCATGTACATCATCATCCCGGGACTGGTCCAGGTTGGGACCTGGTTTGAACTTATTTTCACCAATACATTCGGATTACACTACAATACAGGGTTTGTCCTGTACGTCCTGATCCTGATCGGGGTGCTGGTCTTTGGAATTTACAGGACGCAGTTTAAAAAGAAAAATGTTCTGCTGAACACTATCCTTGTAAGTGTGACAGTGATCATCATTGGATATTCCTCCTATGCAATGATCATCATCCGCTCCACAGCACAGCCCCCGATGAATGAGAACAGGCCTGACAACGCCTTTGCGCTGCTCTCTTACCTCAACCGGGAACAATACGGAGACCGCCCCCTGGTGACCGGGAACCAATACAATGCTGAATTTGAATCGGTGGATTACAAAAAGCCGGTCTATACCCTGAACAAGGAGGAGAACCGTTATGAGGTTGTATCACGGAAACCGGTGATCACCTATAAACAGGGCAAGATCCTCTTCCCGAGGATGTACAGCCGCAATGCGCAGCACAAGCAGGCCTATATTCAGTATGGATCCATCAAGGACCCGAAGAATCCAACCTACCTTGACAACATTGAATTCTTTCTCAGCTACCAGCTCGGACACATGTACTTCCGCTATTTCATGTGGAATTTCGTGGGACGTCAGAATGATGTCCAGAGCCATGGCGGGATCCTGGATGGACGGGTGGTAAGCGGTATCAAGGGAATCGATGAGATTTGGCTGGGAAACCAGGACAAGCTCACCGATGATATGCTGAACCACCCTGCACGAAATACCTATTATTTCCTTCCGCTCATCCTGGGATTGATCGGGATGTTCTTCCACCTGAAGAGACACCTGAAAGATTTCTGGATCATCATGTTCCTCTTTATTTTAACCGGGATCGCCATCGTGGTGTACCTGAACCAATCGCCCTTCCAGCCGAGGGAGAGGGACTATGCCTATGCCGGATCATTTTATGCATTCTCGATCTGGATCGGGATGGGTGTGGCCGGACTGGCCGCCTTCCTGCACCGGTGGATGTCGATGCGACTGGCCGCCATATTCAGCTTTGTCATTTCCTTGCTGGGAGCACCGATCCTGATGGGCGCCCAAAACTGGGACGACCACGACCGTTCCGGAAGGTATGTCGCAAGGGATATCGCCAGGAATTACCTGGAATCCTGTGACAAGGATGCGATCCTCTATACTGTCGGGGACAATGATACATTCCCGCTGTGGTATGCCCAGGAGGTGGAAGGGATCCGGACCGATGTCAGGGTTGTAAACATGATGCTCTTCAATACGGAATGGCACATTGACCAGATGAAGATGAAGGCATATGAGTCAGAGCCGTTGCCCATTTCCCTGCCCAACGCAAAATACCGTGAAGGGATAAATAACTCCCTGCTGGTAAGGGAAAATGAACGTTGGGCTACGCTTGACTACATCGCCAATTTCATAAGGAGTGATGATCCGCGATCAAAGCTTCCGCTCAGGAACGGGGATAAGGTTGACTTTATTCCCACACCAAATCTTGTGCTGCAGGTGGATTCTGCAACGGTTGTTGACAATGGGATCGTTGCCCCGTACGATGCCGACAAGATCGTCGAAGATGTTCGCTTTCAGCTCACGCCCAACAGCCAGATCCTCAAGGGCAACATGGCACAGCTGGATATCTTTGCGCAGAACGACTGGAAGCGTCCGATCTATTTCACAGCGGGTGGTTTTGACGGCAGCATGGGACTTGAACCCTATTACCAGCTGGACGGTATGGCTTACAAGGTAGTCCCGATCCGCACCCCCCAGGAAAGCATCCTGGTAATGGGCCGTATCGACCCGTTAAAAGCATATGATATCGTGATGAACAAGTTCACCTGGGGAAGAATGAACGAACCCGATGTACATATGGATTATTACTCCATTCGTACCCTCTCGGTAATCAGGTTCAGAAATCTGCATGTTCGCCTTGCAATGGAACTGCTTGGCATCGGTGAACAGGAGAAGGCCATCGAGGTACTTGACCGTTGTATGGAGCTGGCGCCGCATTCCGTATTGCCATACGACCAGTTTATCGGCGGACTGACCTTCCCGCAGCAAAACAAGACCATTCACCACGAGGGAATCATCGAAGCGTATTACCTGTGCGGAGAGACGGAGAAGGCAAATGACTTGTTGAGGGACTATTTTGAGATCCTCAACCAGCGATACATCTATTTCCAGTCTCTGAAACCAAAAAGGGTGAACCAGGTGGAGCAGGACCGGTATGAGACCATGGCCCAGCTGAATGAGTTGAGAACCCTGGCCACGAACTATGAACAGGATGATCTGCTGCTGGAACTGAACCTGTAGTTATTTCTTCCGCTCCATCAGTGACTCGGCAAATGCAAAGAGCTCGGTCTTTCGCTCTGCCGGGGTGTTCAGTTTTTTCAGGTTTTCAAGGGCAGCCTGGTAATAGCTGTTGATCATTCTTTCGACTTTTTCTTTTACATGAAGCGCATCAAAGATCCTGATGACCGCATCCACCTTCTCTTCGGGATCAAAATCACTTGCTGTGAGCCATTTTTTCAGTGCTTCGCTTTGTTCCGGTCCGGCCGCTTTCAGTGCAGTGATCATGAGGATGGTTTTTTTATTGTCGACAATGTCCATCCCGGGTTTTTTACCAAAGATCTCGGGGTCGCCGTAAGCGTCCAGCAGGTCGTCCTGCAGCTGAAAAGCAAGGCCCAGGTCACGTCCAAAATCATAGAGGTGCACTGCATCGGTCTCTGACGAGCCTCCCAGCATGGCCCCGATCTTCAGGCTCGCTGCAATCAACACTGCGGTTTTCAATTCGATCATCCGCAGGTATTCCTTTTCTTCGACCATGAGGACTTTTTCATAATTCATGTCGAGTTGTTGTCCTTCACATACCTGGATCGCGGTGCGTGTAAAGACATTGTGCACATTGCGGAGGACTGCACCCGGGGCTTCATTCATAAAGCTGCTGGCGAGAATGGACATTGCGTCTCCGGACAGGATTGCAACGTTTTCATTCCACTTCACGTGGACGGTCTCTCTACCGCGACGAATTTCCGAGCGATCCATGATGTCATCATGCAGCAACGTGAAGTTGTGGAAGATCTCGATGGCTGTTGCCGGATGAAGGGCCGAATCCACGGATCCTGCAAACATATCGCAGGACAGCAACACGAGGGCGGGACGAATTCTTTTTCCGCCCGTGGAAAGGATGTATCTCACCGGGTCATACAAATCGGCCGGTTCCTCCGGGAATTTAATGTTTTCCAGGTGCTTTTCAATGAGCTTCTGTGCTTCTGTTAAGGTATACATGGTCTGTTTATTGAATGAACTTCCGGCAGGTGCCGGTTGAGGTATCTAAGGTAATCTCATTTTTAGCTTGTACCAAGAATTAAGATGTGTTTTTCTGTGCGCATACCGAACTTTGGCACACCTGTTGTCGTTCTAAATTGAAATCACCTCCGTGAAGGTTATTGTCTTATTATGATTAAATTTGCAACTTCAATATGAAAATGATGGCAGAAACGCGCAACTTACGATACTTTATTATTTCCATCCTCCTCTTCACAGCGGGCACCACCTTCTCACAGGGCTACCGGATCAGTCTGGATGCACCTGATTTCGCCGGGCAGGACGTGATCCTTGCAGAATACTTCACAGGCCGGATGGTTCCGAAAGATACCGCAGCAATAAGTCTGACCGGTAAGGCAGTCTTTGCGGGGGAAAAAGCATTTGATGGTGGATTGTATGTGATCTTTTTCAATCAGAATTACTATTTCGATTTCATGATGGATAAGGACCAGGAGTTTGCCATTAAGACCGACTCCTCCGACCTGGCCACAAAAACCAAATACAGCGGTTCAGAGATCAATGAACTGTTCTATACCTACAAGAATTACCTGGCCGCTCAGCGTACGCGCCGTTCAGCATACGAATCTTCACTTACTGCAGCCGGATCAAAAGCTGATTCAACACGTATCATGGACCAGATGAAAGCGCTGGACAAGGAGACAGGTGAGATCGTTGAGAAGATGATCGAAGCGAACCCGGATACATTCTTTGCCACTTTCCTACTGGCAATGAAGGAAAAAAGGGCTCCGGAGGAGTTGCTTACCGGCACAAAACACCAGCAGGATTCGACCAGGTATGTCTACTACAAGAACCACTATTTCGATAATTTTGATGTTTCGGATATCCGCCTGCTGCACACCCCTATTTATGAGCCCAAGATCAATACCTACATCGGGAGGGTGGTCCCACAACATCCCGATTCGCTGATCCATGCAGTGGACATGCTGATTGGGAAGTCCCGGGCCGATGAAGATATCTTCAGGTACATGCTGATTACGCTGTTCAACCATTTTGCAGAAAGTAAAATGATGGGCATGGACAAGGTTTATTTCCATATTGCCGAACAGTATTACCTCCCCGAAGCTACATGGAGCAGTGAGGATTTCCTCACCAAGCTGAAAGAAAACCTGGATAAGAGCAAAGGAACCTTTATCGGTGAAACAGCCCCCGATTTTGAGCTGAAGGGGATTCCTGCAGAACATTTCCAGATGGCGGAGATGGATACCGCGATCAAACAGGACCCGCATGTGGGCTACAATTTTATGCTATCTCAGGTTCCTGCAGAATATACGATCCTCTATTTCTGGGAGTCCGATTGCGGACATTGTCAGAAATCCACACCAAAACTGTACGAGGTATTTCAAAAATACAAGGAGCAGCAGGTCCAGGTGGTGGCTGTCCACGTGATCAACTCAGTTGAAGGAAAGGTCGAGTGGGTCGATTTCGTGAATGAACACCAGCTGTATGAATGGATCAATTGCTGGAGTCCGTACAAAAACGATTTCAGGCAGATGTACAACCTACAAAGTTTTCCGCAGCTGTTCCTGCTTGACAAAGAGAAAAAGATCATCGCCAAATCCCTCAGCCCTGAACAGGCCGATGACATCCTGAACAGGTTTTTAAATTAATATTCAATCACAACCGGGATTCTATGAAACATAAGAAAATTACACTTAAACTCGAGGATGGCAGCACATTTGATGGTTATTCATTTGGTTATGAAGGAAGTGTTGCCGGGGAGGTTGTGTTCAATACCGCGATGACCGGTTATCCCGAGAGTCTGACCGACCCCTCCTACCGGGGCCAGATCCTGACGCTTACCTACCCGCTGGTCGGGAATTATGGCGTGCCTGATGACGAGAAAGAGAACGACATGCACCGGTTCTTTGAATCACACACCCTGCACATATCGGCCCTGATCGTAAGTGATTATTCTGAAGAGTATTCCCACTGGAACGCACAGCAGAGCCTGGGTGACTGGCTGAAAGAGAACAAGATCCCGGGTATTTATGGGGTTGATACCCGTATGATCACTAAGCTGCTCCGCGAAAAAGGATCCATGCTTGGAAAGGTGATCTTCAATGATGATGAACCGGAATGGTATGATCCGAACGAGGTGAACCTGGTGGACCAGGTATCGATCAAGGAGAAGCAGGTATACGGATCGGGGAAACACCGGATCCTTCTGATCGACTGCGGGGTAAAGTACAATATCATCCGTTACCTGTTGCAGCGCGACACAACTGTGATACGTGTACCCTACGACCATGACATCTCCGCCGAAGAATATGACGGGCTTTTTATTTCAAACGGACCGGGTGATCCCAAGCAATGTACGGCCACCATCGGTCAACTTGCAAAAGCATTTAAAAATGATGTTCCGATCTTCGGGATCTGCCTCGGAAACCAGCTGATGGCCCTGGCCGCGGAGGCCGACACCTACAAGCTGAAATACGGGCACAGGAGTCACAATCAGCCCGTGTTGCAGGTCAACACCGATAAAGCTTACATTACCTCACAGAACCATGGCTTTGCGATCGACAATGATTCACTGAAGGGAGATTGGGAACCCCTGTTCATCAACCTCAATGATCAAACCAATGAGGGGATGAAACACCGGACGAAGCCCTTTTTCTCGACCCAGTTCCACCCCGAAGCATCCGGTGGACCGACCGACACGGCTCATCTTTTCGATGCATTCATCGACATGATCGAATCGCGGTAGGAAAAACCGGATCCGAAATCTAATAAAAGAAGGCTTACTTCCTGATCTGTCCGCTTCCGTAGATGACATATTTGGTGGTGGTCAGCTCTTTCAGTCCCATGGGACCACGCGCATGCAGCTTCTGTGTGCTGATCCCGATCTCGGCACCATATCCGAATTCAAATCCGTCGGTAAACCGCGTGGAAGCATTGACATATACAGCCGCCGCATCCACCCTGTCGAGGAAGAACTGTGCGTTGCCGTAGTCGGAGGTCACGATGGATTCCGAATGGGATGATCCATAGGTATGGATGTGCGAAATGGCATCTTCAAGGGATCCCACCACCTTCATGCTGATGATATAGTCGAGGTATTCCTTGGCCCAGTCCTCCCCGGTGGCCTTCACGGATCCTTTCAGCAGCTTTGTGACCTGTTCATCGCCGCGTACCTCAACGCCCGCATCCTGCAGCGCCTTCCCGATCAAAGGAATTGCTTCTTCAGCAACATCCTGGTGTATCAGCAGACTTTCCGCTGCATTACATACCCCGGGACGATGGGTTTTGGAGTTGACGGCAATCTCCTTTGCCATGGTAAGATCTGCCGATGCATCCACGAAGACGTGACAGTTCCCCACCCCGGTTTCAATCACCGGTACGGTACTGTTTTGCACCACGGCCTGGATCAGTCCGGCACCACCCCTCGGGATCAGGATGTCCAGGTAATCATCCAGTTTCATCAGCGCATTGGCGCTTTCACGGGTGGTATTTTTCACCAGCTGGATCATATCCGGATTGTGCCCCAGGTCTTCGATCACCTCCCTGAAGATATTCACGATGGCCAGGTTGGAGTTGAAGGCCTCCTTTCCACCCCGCAATACACACACATTCCCTGTCTTGATACAGAGTCCGCCCACATCCGCCGTCACGTTCGGCCTGGATTCGTAGATCACTCCCACGACACCCAGCGGAACACGTTTTTTCCCGATCATCAATCCGTTGGGACGCTTCTTCATCTCCAGTACCTCCCCGATTGGATCGTCCAGTCCGCCAATCTGCTCAAGACCATCAGCGATCCCACTGATCCGCTCTTCGTTGAGCGTCAGTCTGTCCACGATGGCACCTTTCAGCCCCATCTCCTTTGCATTGGCCAGGTCTTTACGATTTTCTTCAAGGATCGCAGCTGACGACTCCACCAGTTTCTTCGCCACCCCTTCCAGGATTTTATCTTTCGCGCTCGTATCTAAATGTGCAAGTTCGTAGGCTGCTGCTTTTGCCTTTTTTCCTATTTCAATGATCTCTTTCATCTGTATATATCTTATTTAAAGTATTATAAAATATCTATGTCCAAAGATGAGGGGTTCATATCTTCTTCATTCTTTTGGATGATTCTTTTTCAGTTGCATCGCTGATGAAGTGGGTGCCGAGATCCTTCCCATCCAGTATATCCATGATCACATTCACATCCAGCCCCTGCGCGATCACCACATCAATGTTCTTTTGCCTGCATAGCTCCGCGGCGTTGATCTTGGATTCCATGCCCCCCGATCCGAAATCTGATTTTCCCTCTGCCGTTATATCTTTCAGGTCTTCAACAGCATTTCTTACAGTAGACACTTTCCGGGCGTCACTGTTCACGTGGGGATTCGAAGTGTATACCCCATCGGTTGTGGTCAGGATGATCAGCAGGTCGGCCTTGATCAGTTCAGCCACCACCACGGCGAGCATGTCATTGTCCCCGAACTCGATCTCCTCCGTCGAGACGGTGTCGTTTTCGTTGATCAACGGAATGGCACCAATCTCCAGCAACCGGTTGATGGTGTTTTTTGCATTCTGTCCCCTGACCTCATGCTCCACGCCATCCCGGGTCAGCAATACCTGCCCGATGGTCTGGTTGTATTCATTGAAAAAGGTCTCGTACATCCGCATCAGTGCAGCCTGACCGATGGAGGCCAGGGCCTGCTTTTCAGCAATGGTGCCGGGACTCTCATTCAGATTCAACTTCCCCATCCCGGCGCCAACCGCCCCGGAGGTGACAAAAATGATCTCCTTCCCCATGTTGTGCAGTGTTGAGATGACACCTGCCAGCTTTTCCAGCCGAAGGAGATTCACCTTCCCATCCTCATGGGTGATCAGTGCTGTTCCAACTTTTACGATGATTCGCTTTTTATCCTTGAGAAGCTCCCGATAGTTCATTCGATGATTTTTTCAGACCAATACACTCCACAAGGGCATCACCGGTCTGCATACATTATATAATAGTTTTTTAAATATTCAAATGTTTTCTCTGCGGGTTTGATCTCCAGCTCCTTCAGCACGGGTCCTATCTTCTCGCTGATCCGCTCTATTCCCGGGTTTCCGATACTTCCCACATGGGTATAATCAAATCCTCTCCCCGGCCTGAAAGAGCCACCGGCAATCTCATCCGCCACCTCCCGGTAGGCATCACGGAAGGTCAATCCTTTCATCACCTTCCTGTTCACCTCCTCCACCGAGTAGAGCAGGTCATATTTTTCATTGTTCAGGATATCGGTAGCCGGATTCATCTCCCCGACCATCATCTCCATCATTTCCAGGCACTGCCCCACCTTGTCAATTCCCGGCATCAACAACTCCTTGGTCAGCTGCAGGTCACGGTGGTAGCCCGAAATCAGGTTCGCCGAAAGGCCGGCAAGAGAGGCCGGAAGGTGGATCACCGTGTTGGAATGCGCCCTGATCAATTCCAGCACATCCGGATTTTTCTTATGCGGCATGATGCTCGAACCGGTCGTCAGCTGTTCACTGAAAGAGATGAATTTCATCTCCTGGCTCATAAACAGGATCATGTCGGCCGACAGCCTGGAGAGGGTGGTCGCAATCGCTGCCAGCCCCTGTGCCATCAAGGTCTCCACTTTCCCACGGTTCAGTTGTGCCACCACCGGGCTCACCTGCAGATCGCCGAAACCCAGCAGTTTCGTTGTCAGGTCCCGGTCGATCGGAAACGAAGACCCGAATCCTGCTGCCGAACCCAGTGGATTCTGGTCGATGATCCTGGTGATCCCCGTGGAAAAAAGCAGGTCATTGACAAGCGACTCTGCATAGGCCCCCAGCCAGAGGCCGAATGAAGAGGGCATGGCCACCTGTGTATGGGTATAACCCGGTAAAAGGTGTATGCTGAATTTTTCCGCCTGTCCCACGAGCAGATCAAAAAGGGAGCTGACACGCTCAATGATCCTTCGGTATTCCTCCTTCATCATCAGCTGCATGGCGGTGAGCACCTGGTCGTTCCTGGACCGTGCTGTATGGATCTTTTTTCCGGTGTCGCCCAATTGCTCCACGAGGTAGCTTTCAAGATGACTGTGAATATCCTCTTCCCCCTCCCTGAGCTGAAAAGCCTCATCTCTCACAACCGGGTAATATTTTGCGAGGGTCTCCACCAGGCTTTCAGATTCCGACCTGTCGATCAGTCCGGTTTCACCGAGCATGATGGCATGGGCCATGGAACCGATCACATCGTACGGGGCCAGCATCCGGTCAAATTCCGGGTCCCGGCCCACTGAAAATTTGAGCACCTTTTCTTCCGTCTTCTGTGCTTTTTCCCAGAGTTTCATAATTCAAGTTTTAAGATGTTTCCGATCAGCTGCCGGTAGATGTCAATGGCCCCCTCGATCTCTTCTTCCAGCACATATTCATCGGCTGAATGTGACCTCGAAGACTCCCCGGGTCCGATCTTGATTGCCGGAATATTCAACAGCGCCATGTCCGATAACGTGGGAGAGCCGTAAGGTTTGAAATTCATCTGCTCAAGCAGCGGAAAAACCGGGTGCAAGGCTTCAAGAAAAGAGCTCCTGAGTCGCATGGAACGCGGAGAGAGCGTTGCCCCGCAGCGATCACCCAGCATCTCCAGTAATTTTTCATTGCTGTACCGGTCATTGCTTCGCACGTCGATCACAAAGGTGCATTCGGCAGGAACTACATTATGTGCTGTACCCGCATTGATCATGGTTACACTGACCGAAGGGTCGTCGAGCCATTCAGAATGATCGGGAAACTTCATGGCACGGATCTTTGCAATGTCATCCACCGCCCTGTAGATCGCATTCACTCCTTCATTCCGTGCAGCATGACCCGCTTTCCCGGACGCCACTGCATCGATGACCATCAATCCCCTTTCAGCTACAGCCGGCTGCATCCCGGTTGGCTCCCCCACAATGGCAAACCTGAGTCCCGGGAGTTCAGGAAGAACCGCCCCCAGTCCGTTTACCCCGCTCACCTCCTCCTCTGCCGACAGGACCAGGACGATATCGTCCGTTTTACCTTCCCCTGCAAGCGCATCAAATGCCGCCACCAGGGCAACGAGTGAGGCGCCGTCATCATTGCTTCCGAGACCTGTGATCCTCCCACCACTCCTGAGCGGAAGCCAGGGGTCAGAAGACCAGCCAGCCGCCGGT
>JGI12048J13642_10078258_pt1 | contig 42358 bp, 43 predicted proteins | sample ElkSlonscriptome_16_FD_13642 | JGI IMG/M metagenome (IMG submission 13642)
CCGTAATGGTCGCTACTGGACTCGAACCAGTGACATCTACGATGTGAACGTAGCGCTCTACCAACTGAGCTAAGCGACCCGACTCTGTGCGAAAGCCGCGCCGCGTTGGAGCGAGCGCGGCTTTCGATCCTTCCTTCCGTTCCGCGTACTGCGGATACCCCCACGGGGACTCGAACCCCGGTCTTCGCCGTGAGAGGGCGATATCCTAGGCCACTAGACGATGAGGGCGCTGATGCCGCCACGAAATCGTAGCGGATCGAAAAGCTACCCCTTCAGTCTCCCTCGTCAACCCCTTTTGCCTTCAGGGGGTGTACCGCGAGCGAGCGGGATCCTCGGTGCGCCTTCGGGGTTCAGAAGCAACGGTATACCTGCATCACCCCACCCCGGCAGTCATGGCTCGCAAGCTCAACGACGAATCGATCGCGGACTGGCTCGAGCGGCATCCCGAGTGGACGCGCGACGGCGACATGATTCGCAAGACGGTCCAGTTCGAGAAGTTTCGCGACTCGATCGTGTTCGTGAATCGTCTGGCCACCCTGGCGGACGATGCGGAGCACCATCCCGACATCGACATCCGGTACGACAAGGTGATCGTGGGCCTCACCACGCACGACGCGGGCGGGCTGACGGAGAAGGACACCAAGCTGGCCGAGAAGATCGACCATGCGTCCCGGACGCGCTGACGCGACCTCCAGGTGACGTGTAGGTGACGTGACGGGTGACGTGGCGGCGCGCTGACGCGACGCTGCGCGTGCGAGATCGGCCGGCCCGGGTCGGGATATCCGGGCCCCGGCAGGCACGCTGCGATAGCGCTCAGCTCACGAGGTCGCCTCCGTCCAGGATCGGTCCCAGGTCGGCTACCCTGTCGACCACATGCGTCGGTCCGGCACCCTCCAGCGCTCCACGACCGAGCGCGCCCCAGGTGACCCCCACGGTGGTAATGCCCGCTGCACGCCCGGCCTCGATGTCGTGCGCCGAGTCCCCGATGAACACGACCCGCCGGCTGGCTTCCACGCCCAGCCGTTCGAGCGCCATGTGCACGGGCTCGGGGTCGGGCTTCGGAAATTCCACGTCGTCCGCCGTGATCACGGTGTCGAATGCGTCGATCACTCCGCAGATGGTCATGGTCCGAACGGTCATCGGCGCCCCCTTGCTGGTGACGATGGCGCGGCGCGAGTTCCGTACGACTTCGGCCTGTACGAGCTCCGGGATGCCCTCGTAGGCCCGCACCATCTCGTCGTGCAGTCCCGCCTGGATGCGCTTGTACGTCTCGCGCAACGCGAGCGCCTCCTCGGTACTCGTGGCGATGGCCCGGAGGCTGATGGGGAGGGGGCGGCCGATGGTGGTCAGCCACGCCTGCGGATCCCCCTCGTGGCCGAAGTGCTCGAGCATCATTTCGCGGTAGCAGGCGAGGATCAGCGGAATCGTGTCGGCGATCGTACCGTCCAGATCGAAGAGGACGGCGTCCCACGGCGAGTCGTGGCGGACGGCGCTTCTCATGGCGACCTCCCATTCAGCAGGAAGTCGACGACGACATCGATCGCCGTGGCATCGGTGGGCAGGGTCCAGTGCATGGTGCAGCAGAGGACGGTGTCGGAAACGCCGGGCAGCGTCGCATTCTCCTGCGGAATGATGTGCGTCTCCAGCTCGGTGCGGATCGTCAGGCCCTCCACACCCTCCGGGAGGAGGGAGTCGAGTTGTGCGAGGAAGGGGCTTTCGGGGTTCATTTCGACGCCGCCCTGACCCCAGGCGACGAGGGATACCAGCGTCCCGCGGTGCGGTCCCGCCAGGCTCACGAATCGGCGAACCACGTCTGCCCCGCCGTTCTGCATGTACCACCGGGTGGCGAGGCCACCCATGGAGTGAGCGACGATGTCGACCTCGTCGGCCTCGCGGTTCAGGGAAAGCAGCGAGTCCACCGCCTGCCGGATCTCGTCGGCATGGTCGATGTTCGACCCGACCGGGTCGTCGAAGTTCACCGTGAGGACCGCGGTGCTGTCCCACCCCCTGGTACGGAGGCGGTGGGCGAGGGGGGCGAGTCGCTCGCCCACATCGGCCCAGCCGGGCACCAGAAGCACCGGTCGCCGTGGGTCCTCCGCCGTCGTTTCGCCCGCGGTCACCGCCCCGTCCGAGGGGCCGAAGAGCACGCCGTCCCGGACGAGCGCGACACCGGAGATCACGACGAATGCGATGACGGCGGCGTACGCGGCGCCGAGCACGATCCGGCGAATCATCTGCCGGATTCGTCGAGCACCGCCCCGATCGCCCGAGCGGCAAAGCCGATCTGGGCGTCGGTCAGGGTGACCGGTGGTGTAATTTCGAGCGTGGCCCCGGTGGGACCGGCCGGGAGGATGAGAACTCCCCTCCGCACCAGACGCTCGGCGAGGCCCACGGCGCCCGCCGGCTCCGGGGTTCCGTCGGAGTCGAGGCAGTCGAATCCGAGCAGCAGCCCGAGCCCGCGCAGGGGCCCCACGCGGGAGCGTCCCCGAAGAACCGGCGCGAGCGCCTTCCGGATCCGCTGCCCGGTGCCCTCGGCGCGCCCCGGAAGGTCCCGCGCCACCTCGGTCCGCAGCATCGCCTCGCCGGCTGCGCAGGCCAGAGGGTGCCCGAGGAATGTGCTGGTGTGGATGGCCTCGCCGCTCGAGGGGGGCCAGGCGTTCATGACCGACGCGGACCCGACGCACGCACTCAGCGGGAGTCCGCCGCCGAGGACCTTTCCGAGTGCGAGCACGTCCGGGCAGAGCCCGACCCGTGCCGAGCCGAGCATGGCGCCGCACCGTCCCAACCCGGTGAAGATCTCGTCGGCGATGAGCAGCGCGGGGCTGTCGGCCACGAGATCGGACAACCGTCGTCCCACGCCGGGAGCGGCCTCGCCGCCGAGCACGCGCACCCCGCCCCTCGCCTGGACGGGCTCCAGGATCACCGCACCTACCGGTGTACGCGCCGGTGCGTCGGAGCGGGTGCCGGTGTCCGCGGCCGGGCCGGCATCCCGGCCGGATGCCGGGATGCCACGCTCGAGCCACTCCTCGACCAGGGCGAGCGCGCGTGAGCCGTCGGGATCGGCCGGTGATCCGGGGTAGGGCGCCCACGCGACCCCGCTCCAGGTCCGTCCCGCGAAGGGCGCCCGAAAGTCGGACCGATGCGTGGGAGCGAGTGCACCCAGCGTCAGGCCGTGATACCCGCCCTCGAAGGCGACGATGCCGGGGCGGCCGGTCGGATGGGCGGCGTCGACCGTCGCGATCTGGGCGGTCTTCAGCGCGACCTCGACCGCCTCACTGCCCGAGTTGGCCAGCGTTGCCCGGACGTCACCCCACCCGAGCACCTCGGACAGCGACTCGAGCAGCCGGACCTTGGCGTCGGGCGGATGGACATCCCCCATGCCGTGCACCAGGCGGCTCGCCTGATCGCGGATCGCGGCTTCGACGGCGGGGGGGCGGTGTCCGGCCAGGCACACGCCGAAGGCTGCGGTAAGGTCGAGGTACACGTTGCCGTCGGCGTCGCGGACATTGGCGCCTCGTGCCTCGGTCCACGCGACGGGCCACGCCGCCTCTCCGTCGGGGTCCTGCCAGGTGACGTTTCGGGTCTCGACTGCGGCGAGCCGCCGCATGAGGTCCCGCGACGCCGGCCCCGGCGGCGGGGTGACGAGGTCGGGCAGACGCTCCCCGAACGGTGGTCGCTGGTCGGCGGACACGATCCCCCGTCAGCCCTCCATGAGGAGATCGGAGTCGGCGATCATGCCCATGGCGTGGTAGCCCATGTCCACGTGGAGCGTCTCACCGGACACCGCCGCGGCCAGCGGGCTGCAGAGGAAGGCGGCGGTCGCGCCCACATGGTCGGCTTCGAGCTCCCTCTGGATCGGCGCATTCTCGGCGTAGTAGTCGACCATCCGCTCGATCGTCCCGATCGCCTTGGCCGCGCGGCTCGCGAGTGGACCGGCGCTGATCGTGTTCACGCGGATCCCGAAGCGTCGCCCCGCCTCGAAGGCCAGCGTCCGCGTGTCCCCCTCGAGCGCCGACTTCGCCGAGCTCATCCCGCCCCCGTAGCCCGGGATCGCCCGTTCCGCCGCCAGATAGCTGAGCGACACGACGGCGGCGCCCTCCGACATGATCGGTCCGAATCGCTGTACCATGCTGACCAGCGAGTAGGCACTCGCGCCGATCGCGGCGAGGTAGCCCGCACGGCTCGTGTCGAGCAGGTCGTTCTGAACCTCGGGCCCGTTCGCGAGGGAGTGCACCAGGACGTCCAGCTTGCCGGACCCCTCGCCCTCCAGGTCCGCCCCGAGCTGCTCCGCCACCTCCGAGATCGTGTAGCCCTCGAGTTCGGCATAGCGCTTGTTCTCGGCCACATCGGCCGGTACGGCGTCGGCCGTGTCGTACTCGGCATCCAGCGGGTAGATCTTCGTCGGGCTCCACTCGCCGCCGCCGTCGCCGGGCAGGCTCTGGTCGAGCTTTCCGCGCTCGAGGCTCTTCGTGAAGATGCCGAGCGCGGGGGGCCACGTTCCAACGCGTACGGAGGCGCCCGCCGCGGCCAGATGACGTGCAATGGCCCAGCCGAAGCCGCGGTCGTCCGCGACGCCGGCGACGAAGGCGTTCTTTCCAGTGAGATCGAGAGAGAGCATGATATGGGGTGGAGTCGGTGGGGAGCGTCCGTGACCTCAAGGTAGGATCGCGCCGTGCCCCCGTCGACGCTGCCCCTCGCGCACACCACCAGCAGAAACCCAGCAGAACCTCCGGAGAACGCATGAACGTCCCCGCCCGCGGCCGAACCGCCGCCCTCTCGGCCCTCGCCTTCCTCCTGACGGCCCAGATCCTCTTCAGCGCCCCGATCGCCGCGCAGACCTTCCCGGACGACGACCCGGCTCTGCGTGCGATCTGGGACGAGGGGATGGAGAACTCCCAGGTGTACTCCCTCGCGCAGACGCTGCTCGATTCGATCGGTCCCCGGCTGACGGGCACGCCCAACATGCAGGCAGCCCACGACTGGGCCGTCGCCATGTACGAACAGTGGGGACTCGAGGCCCGCAATGAGCAGTACGGCACCTGGCGGGGGTGGCGACGGGGAATCAGCCACGTCGATCTGCTCGAGCCGCGGGTCCGCTCGCTGGAGGGGATGCTCCTGGGCTGGTCCGGCGGCACGCCGAATGGCGAGCCGGTCGAGGGCGAGGTGATCGCCATGCCGGAGTTCACCTCGGAGGCGGAGGTCGACGCGTGGCTTCCGACGGTCGAGGGCAAGTTCGTCGCGATCGCCTATCCGGAGCCCACCTGCCGTCCCGACGATCAGTGGGAGCAGTACGCCCGTCCCGCGGACTTCGAGGCGATGCAGACGCAGCGTCGACTGGAGGAGGGTCAGTGGACGGGGTCGCGGTTCCTCGTGGCTCCCGGGAACGCCGCGCTGCAGCAGCGCCTCGAGGCGGCGGGTGCCCTCGGCCTGTTCGAGAGTCGCTGGTCCAATGCGCCCGGAACCAACAAGGTCTTCAGCGCGTCGACCGAGACCATCCCGACGTTCGACATGTCCTGCGAGGACTACGGGCTGCTCTTCCGACTCGCGGAGAACGGCCAGAGCCCGCAGGTGAGGGTCCAGGCCGACGCCGAGTTTCTTGGCGATGTCCCGACGTTCAACACGATCGCCACGATCCCCGGTACCGAACTGCCCGACGAGTACGTGCTGCTCTCGGCCCACTTCGACTCCTGGGACGGCGGAAGCGGCGCCACCGACAACGGAACCGGCACCGTCACGATGATGGAGGCGATGCGGATCCTCTCCGAGGTGCTGCCCAACCCGAAGCGGACCATCATGGTGGGTCACTGGGGCGGCGAGGAGCAGGGGCTGAACGGTTCCCGCGCGTTCGCGGCGGACCACCCCGAGATCGTGGACGGCCTGCAGGTCCTGCTGAACCAGGACAACGGCACGGGGCGGGTGCAGAACATCTCGATGCAGGGGCTGATCGAGGCGGGGTCGCACTTCGCCTCCTGGCTCTCCCGCGTACCCTCCGAGCTTGCGGGCGACATCGACCTGAACGTGCCCGGCGCCCCGGGAGGCGGAGGCAGCGATTACGCCTCCTTCATCTGCGCCGGCGCGCCCGCCTTCTCGCTCAGCTCGCTCGGCTGGGGCTACGGGACGTACACCTGGCACACCAACCGCGACACCTTCGACAAGGTCGTGATCCCGGAGGTGGAGGGGAACGCGACGCTCACGGCGATGCTCGCCTACATGGCATCGGAGGACCCGGAGCGGGTGTCCCGGGAGCGGCGGTCGGTTCTCCCCGAGACGCGGGGCGGAAACCCGGGCGAATGGCCCACCTGCCGCGACGGCGCGCGCAGCTACAACTGAGCGGTCAGAAGAGGACGAGCCAGCCCGTGATCGTGAAGTAGCAGGCGAGGAGGATGACACCCTCCCACCGGTAGACCCGCATCCCGATCCGCGTGACGGGCAGAGCGATCAGCGAGAGCAGAAGCACCGCCGGGAGTTCACGCGTGAGAATCGTGGGAGCCACGGTGATCGGCGTCACCATCGAGGTGATGCCGAGGATGGCGGCGATGTTGAAGATGTTCGACCCGATGATGTTGCCGACGGCGATGTCCGCTTCGTCACGCATCGCGGCCACGAGTGCGGTCGCGAGCTCCGGGAGCGACGTCCCGATCGCGACGATGGTGAGGCCGACGATCACGTCCGGGATGCTGAAGGAGACCGCGAGGAATTCGGCCGATCGAACGATCGCCGTGCCGCCGAGCACGAGTCCCGTGCTTCCGAGGACGACGAGTACGAAGTCGATCCCGGCGACGCGGGTGTCCTGATCCTTCCCACTTCCCTGGTGCTCCTCGAACACCTGACCGACTTCGGGTGCCTCCTCCCCGGCCGCGCTGTTCACGAACGCGAGGTAGAAGAGGAGGATGGTGAAGAGCGAGATGCCCTCGACGAGCCCGAGGTTCCCGTCCTGAGCCAGCGGGAACAGCAGGATGGTCAGCGCGAGCATGACGGGGATCTCCCGAGACACGACGCGGGCGGCGACGTCCATCGGTCGGACGATCGCCGTGATCCCGAGGATGAGTCCGATGTTCGCGAGGTTGGATCCCATCACGTTGCCGATGGCGAGATCCGAGTTGTCGTTCAGGGCGGCGATCAGGGCGACGACGAGCTCCGGTGCCGACGTGCCGAACGACACGACGGTCAGTCCCACCACGATCGGGGAGATGCCGAGCGACGTGGCCAGGCGCGACGACCCGCGCACCAGCCACTCCGCGCCGATGTAGAGGATGCCGACCCCCACCACGAGGAGGCCGGTGTTCAGCAGGAAGGGGCTCACCGTCGTCTCAACCCCGTTCCCGTTCGAGCCACCCGGTCACATCCTCCCGAGTCCCGCAGTTGAGCACGTGGGACCGCTCGAGCCCGGCTCGGCGTCCCTGGTCCACCCCGTGGCGCATCACGTCGAGTCCGCGAACGGCGTGCGCGTCGGAGTCGATCACGATACGCACGCCGAGCTCTCTGGCGCGAGCCGCGTAGCGGGCATCGAGGTCCAGACGGCGGGGGTGTGCGTTGATTTCGACGGCGATATCGCGGTCCAGTGCCTTCTGCAGGATCCTCTCCATGTCGATCGGGAAGGGCTCCCGGCGGTTGATCAGACGACCCGTGGGGTGGGCGACGACGTCCACCTGCGGGTGATCCATTCCACGCAGGACCCGCTCGGTCATCTCGTCGCGCTCCATGTCCATGAAGGAGTGGACCGCGATCACCACGATGTCGAGCTCCTCGAGGATGTCGTCGGGTTGATCCAGGCTGCCGTCCTTCAGGATATCCACCTCCTGGCCCCGGAGGATCAGGAAGTCGCCCCCGATCTCCTCCTGCGCCTCCTTCACCTCGTGCCACTGCTCCCGGACCCGCTCGGGCGTCAGACCGTTGGCGACCGTCACCGCCTTCGAGTGATCGGTGATGGCCATGTAGCCGTACCCCCGATCGATGCAGCCCTGCGCCATCTCGAGAATCGACGCGGTGCCGTCCGACCAGGTCGAGTGCATGTGGAGGTCACCTCGGATGGCGTCGAGTTCGACCAGCTCGGGCAGGTCGCCCGCCGCTGCCGCATCGAATTCACCGCGGTCCTCCCGCAGTTCGGGCGGGATCCACGGAAGGTCCACCGAGGCGAAGACCTCCTCCTCGGTCTCCCCACCCACCCGCTCGCCATCCGTCTTTCCGAGTTCGTCCGGGTCGGCGCCATCGGGTATGCGGAAGACGCCCCATTCGTTCACGCGCAGCCCCCTCTTCACCGCCATGGTCCGGATGCGGACGTTGTGCTCCCTGGAGCCCGTGAAGTAGTGCATGGCCGCCCCGTACGACGTGCCGGGAATCACCCGGAGGTCGACCGAGAGGCCCGAGGGAAGGACGATGTTGCCCTTGGTTTCCCCGGCGGCCTCCACGCGCACCGCGCTGGGGAAGGATGTGAAGTATTCCACGACCTCGGCCCCGCCCTCGTCGGCGCGGGCGAGCAGGTCGATGTCCCCGACGGTCTCCTTCCGGCGCCGGTAGCTGCCGGCGACCTCGAGCCGGTCCACGTGCGGGGCGTCCCCCATGTACTCGAGCAGACCGCGGATGAGGTCTTCCGCCTCGGCTCGGAGGAAACGATCCCTGTGCTGGCGGTAGTCCTCGATGGACCCCAGCATCTTCTCGACGCTCTTCGCGCCGAACCCCGAGAGCTCCTCGACCGTACCCCTCTCGATCTCCGCCTCGAGCCCCTCGACCGATTCGACGCCGAGTTCCTCCCACAGCTTCTTCGCCTTCTTCGGCCCGACGCCGTCCAACCGCACGAGCTGGGTGAGCGTGCGCGGGATCTCCTCGGTGATCTCGTCGAGCACCGTGAGCTGTCCCGTCTGGAGGAGTTCGCGGATGTGGGCGTCGACCTGCTTCCCGACCCCCTGCAGCTCGGTCAGGTCTTCGCCTTCGTCCACCATCCGGGTGAGTGGGCGCGTCAGCGATTCGACCGTCCGAACCGCATTCCGGTATGCGCGGATGCGGAAGGGATTGGAGCCCCGGATCTCGAGGAGATCGGCCACTTCTCCCAGGGTGCGCGCGACGTCGAGATTCTCCATCAGTCGTCTCCCTCCGAGAACAGGTCGAGGTCCGACGCGGCGTCGGCGAGCTTGTCGGGGACGTCGTCGGCCCCGATCCCGGTGGCAGCCATGCCGTCGCGAACCAGCGCGACGAACGCATCCTCATCGAGGACTTCCACGCCCAGCTCGACGGCCTTGTCGTACTTGGACCCCGGATCCTCCCCCGCCACCACGTAGTCGGTGGACCCGGACACCGATCCGGACACCTTGCCACCCACCGCCTCGACGAGCTTCCTGGCCTCCGAGCGTGACAGGCTCGCGAGCCCTCCGGTGAACACGAACTTCGCCCCCGCCAGCGGCGAGTCGGAGGTGTCGGGCCGTTCGGGCGGCGGCACGAGCTCCTTCATCCGCGCGACGATCGCGTCCAGCTGCGTCGCGATGCGCTCGGTCTCGAAGAAGCCCCGGATCGCCCCGGACATCCTCGGGCCGATGCCGTGCACCTCGGTCAGCTGCTCCTCATCGGCGTCACGGATCACCTCGAACGACCGGAAGTGGCGTGCGAGATCGCGGGCGACCGTCACCCCGACCTCCGGGATCCCCAGACCGTGGAGGAAGCGCGCGAGCTCCGTGGATCTTCTCGCGTCGATCGATTCGACCAGGGAGGTGGCCGACTTCTCCGCGAAGCCGGGCAGGTCCATGAGCTGGTGGGCCTCGAGGTCGAACAAACCGGACAGCTCGGTCACCAGGTCGAGGTCGACGAGCAACGTCGCGGTCTCCTCGCCCAGCCCTTCGATGTCGAGCGCGTTGCGGGCGCCGAAGTGGACGAGCCGGCCGGTCAGCTGCGCCGGGCATCCGAAGCTGTTCGGACAGACCGTTCGAGGGCCGTCCTCGTGGACCGGCGTCTCGCAGGAGGGGCAGGTCTCCGGCATGCGGAACGCCTCGCCCCGCTCCTCGCCGTCCACCTCGATCCGCTCCACCACCTGCGGGATCACGTCCCCCGCCCGCTGGATACGCACCGTGTCCCCGGCCCGGACGTCCTTGCGGGCGACCTCCTCCCGGTTGTGCAGCGAGGCACGGCTCACCGTGACGCCGCCGACCTCGACCGGCCGGAGCAGAGCCACCGGTGTGAGGATACCGGTCCGCCCCACGGAGATCGCGATCTGATCGATCGTCGTGATCTCCTTTCGCGGCTCGAACTTCAGCGCCATCGCCCAGCGGGGGTGACGCGAGGTCGCTCCGAGCTCCGTGCGCATGTCCAGATCGTCGATCTTCACGACGATGCCGTCGATCTCGTAGTCGAGGTCGTCGCGGTCCCCGTCGAACCGGCGGTGGTACTCGATCACCTCGTCGGGGGTGCTCGCGACCTCGACACGCTCGGGGAGTTTGAATCCCCAGTCTCCGAGAGCCTCGACACCATCCCGGTCCCGCTCGAACTCGGCACCCTCGACGGCGAGCACGTCATAGGCGAGGCAGACCAGCTCGCGCTCGGCGGTGAGGCGGGAGTCGAGCTGGCGGATGGCGCCCGCCGCCGAATTCCGCGGGGAGGCGTAGGGCTCCTTCCCGTCCGCCACGAGTCCGGCGTTGAAACGCTCGAAGGTCGAGATGTACATCAGCACCTCGCCACGTACGGACAGGAGCGAAGGCACTTCGCGGCGGTCGTCGTTCAGCCTCAGGGGCACGGAGGGCACGGTGCGAAGATTCGCGGTGACCTCCTCTCCGGCTCTGCCGTTTCCCCGCGTGACCGCCCGCACCAGAACGCCATCCTCGTAGACCAGCTCGATGGAGGCACCGTCGAGCTTCGGCTCGAGGACGTAGTGGAGGTCGGGGTCGCCACCGAGTGCCTTTCGGACGCGTTCGTCGAACCGACGGAGCGCCGCGACGTCTTCACTCGAGTCCAGCGAGAGCATCGGCGTGACGTGCTGAACCGTGTCGAAGTGGTCGGCGGGCTCCGCACCGACACGCCGGGTGGGCGAGTCGTCGGTCTCGAGCTCGGGGAAGCGCGCCTCGATGCCCTGCAGCAGACGGAATCGACGGTCGTACTCGCCGTCGGAAATCTCGGGCGCAGCCTCCACATAGTAGAGGCGGGCGTGCCGGTGCAGGTCGGCACGGAGCGCGGAAGCCGCCTCTGCCGCCTCCTCCCGGGAGAGGGCGTCGACCTCGATCTCGAAGGGGGGTCCGAAGGAGCTCATGCGTCGTGCGTGAGTGGACGGGGCGGACGAGAAATCTGCGCGGGACTCCGAAGATAACGATCGAACGCTCCAGGGCCGACACGGGGGCGTGGGCCGCCGGGGCCCGATCCCTTCGGGGCCGCTTGCTCAACCCCGCTCCACACGGTTTGCATAGGTGGGGCGCGCGCCTCCAGACCATGCTCGAATCGAAGGGACGGGAACCATGTGGGATCGTGACAAGAAGGCGCACCGTAGCATCGGGGACCACCAGCTCCGACCCGAGAGTCTGATGATGAGCTACGGGTACGAGCCTGCCTGGTCGGAGGGATCGGTGAAGCCACCGATCTTCCAGACGTCGACCTTCGTCTTCGACTCGGCCGAAGAGGGAAAGGCATTCTTCGAGCTGGCCTACCGGCTCCGCGATCGGGAGCCCGGTGAGTCGATGGGGCTCATCTACTCCCGCCTCAACAACCCGGGCCTCGAGATACTCGAGGACCGGCTCACGCTCTGGGACGCCGCCGACGAGGCCGCCTCCTTCGAAAGCGGGATGGCGGCGATCAGCACGACCATGATGGCCTTCCTTCGGCCGGGGGACGTCGTCGCCTTCGCGGAGCCCGTGTACGGGGGGACCGAGTACCTCGTCCGCGAGATCCTGCCCCAGTTCGGAATCCAGCCCGTCGGCTTCCCCGCGGCAAGGGGCGTGGCGGGCCTGAGGGCGGCCCTCGAGGAGCATGGCGTCGGCCCGAGGAAGGCCGAAGGGTCCGAGGCCGGCAGACTGCGGATGATCTACATCGAGACGCCGTCGAACCCGACCAACGATCTGATCGATATCGAGGCCTGCGCCGGCGTCGCGCAGGAGTGGGGCTGCGAAGAAGACCCCGTGCTCCTGGCTGTCGACAACACCTTCCTCGGCCCGCTGTACCAGCACCCCCTGAAGCTGGGCGCCGACCTCGTGCTGTACTCGCTGACCAAGTATGTCGGCGGCCACTCCGACCTCATCGCCGGCGCCTGTCTCGGCTCGGCGGAGCTCATGCAGCAGGTCAAGCTGCACCGGACCATCTTCGGCACCATGGCCGGCCCCTGGACCAGCTGGCTGCTGATGCGGAGCCTCGAAACGCTCAAGGTCCGCATGGAGACGCAGGTGAGGAATGCGGGCGTCATCGCGGACTTCCTGCGGGATCACGAGAAGGTCACGCACGTTCGCTACCTCGGGCACCTGACCCCCGACGACCCCCAGCACGCCGTCTACGAGCGGCAGTGTCACGCCCCCGGGGGCATGATCTCCTTCGACATCGCCGGGGGCGAGAAGGAGGCCTTCCGCTTCCTCAACGCCCTCGGCCTCGTGAAGCTCGCCGTGAGCCTCGGCGGGACCGAGTCGCTGGCCGAGCACCCCGGCTCGATGACCCACTCGGACGTGCCGCCGGAGGCCCAGCTCGAAATGGGGATCACCCCGGCGCTGGTGCGGATCAGCGTGGGTCTGGAGCACCCCGACGACATCGTGGCCGATCTGGAGCGGGCGCTGCGGGCGGTGTGAATCACTCCGGGTCGATTGCGGACGAAACCCGCGTCCCGCATTCTCACCGGGCCCCAGACCCTGCACAGGCACCCGTCCCGGAGTCTCCGATGTTCCGCAGCACACGCACCGCCCCGCGCATCCTCTCGTTCCTGCTCGTCGTCGCTGTCCTGCCGTCCACGCTGTCGGCCCAGATGGAGGAGACCACGCCTCGCGGAGCCGACGAGGGCCTCGGGCCCTTCGACGAGTTCGTGATCCGGGGCGCGACCTACCTGGACGGCACCGGCGCCCCGCCGATCGGCCCCGTGGACATCGTGGTCCGCGGCGACCGCATCGCGCAGATCCGCTCGGTCGGCTACCCCGGCCTCCCACTCTCGGAGCGCCGACTTCCGAGCGACCCCGACCACGAGATCGACTGGACGGGGAGGTGGGTGCTCCCCGGCTTCGTGGACATGCACGCCCACACGGGCGGTGTCGGAAAGGCGCCGCAGGCCGAATACGTCTACAAGCTCTGGATGGGCCACGGCATCACCACGTCGCGGGGTGTCGGCCACGGCGCGCTCGACTGGTCGCTTCGTGAGGCGGCGCTCGCGGAGGCGAACGAGATCGTCGCGCCCCGCATGTACACGTACGCACGCCCCGGGCAGGGAAGTGGCTGGAACCGCCCCATCGACACCCCCGAGGCGGCCCGCGAGTGGGTGCGCTTCATCGCCGACTACGAGGTCGACGGGCAGGACGTCGACGGACTCAAGCTGACCGCCTACACCCCGCCCATCATGCAGGCGCTCGTCGAGGAGGCCGCCGCGCAGGGGCTGGGGACCGTCGCCCACCTCGCGCAGACCGGTGTCGCCGAGATGACCGCACTCGAGGCAGCCACCCTCGGGCTCGACATGATGACCCACTACTACGGGCTCTTCGAGTCGATGCTCACCGACTACACGATTCCCGACTACCCGCTCGACTACAACTACCAGAATGAACAGCACCGCTTCGGCGAGGTCGGGCGGCTCTGGGAGCAGTCGGCCGAGCCGGGCTCCGAGCGCTGGAACATCGTGATGGACTCGATGCTCGCCCTCGGCTTCGGGATCGATCCGACGATGACGATCTACGAGGCGAGTCGCGACGTGATGGCCGCCCGGGAGGCGGAGTGGCACGACGAGTACACGCTGCCCTCGATGGCCGACTTCTTCCAGCCCTCCCGCGCGGCTCACGGCTCGTACTGGTTCTACTGGACGACCGAGGACGAGTACCACTGGAAGAGGTTCTACCAGAAGTGGTTCCAGTTCCTCAACGAATACAAGAACCGCGGCGGGATCGTCACGACGGGGTCCGACTCCGGATTCATCTACAAGCTCTACGGCTTCGACTACATCCGTGAGCTCGAGCTGCTGCGCGAGGCGGGCTTCCATCCGATCGAGGTCGTTCGCTCGGCCACGATGTACGGTGCCCGGGAGCTGCATGCGCCACGTGGCCTCGAGGACCAGCTCGAGTTCGGTATCCTGCGCGAGGGCCTGAAAGCCGACATGGTGCTCGTGGAGGAGAATCCGCTCGAGAATCTCAAGGTGCTGTACGGCACCGGTGCGGTGAAGCTCAACGACGAGACCCGCGAGGTGGGGCGGGTCGGGGGCATCGCCTACACGATCAAGGACGGCATCGTCTACGACGCCAGGCAGCTTCTGGCGGACGTGCGCGGGATGGTGGCGGCACAGAAGGATGAACGCGGGATCACGGAGGCGGGCTCGAACTGACGCCGGGCCCGAACTGACGGTGCGCCCGAACTGAAGCTGGACCCGAAGTGACACCCGGTGGTCCGCGCCACCCGGCGCGTCACATCGAGGCCGTCAGGGCCCGTACGCTGCTCGCCATCGGCGAGGGATTGAAATCGTCCGGGATTCCGGCGAGTACGGCGCCCAGGCGTCGGCGCTTGGATACCGGGAAGTCGAACCCCCCGTAGGCGCCGATCCGACCGCGGACGAGCTCGGCGGTCGCGAGTGTGTGCAGCAGCTCGGGTGAGATCGGAATCGCCAGCGTGGCCGTGCCGCCGTCGGCGGGATCCCAGTGCACGTTGTTGCTCCCAAGGCCGGGCTTGCCCTGGAAGAATTCGCCGTCGATCTCGAGCAGCAGGCTCATCCCCGATTGCAGAACGTGCGTCGCATATTCGCCTTCGAGCACCACCATGAGGGCGAGCTGGTCCAGCGGGCCGGCCGACGATCGGTAGCGCGCGAAGAAGCTCCCGATCGCGAGCCTGGCGGACTGCTCTCCCGGCCGTGCGACCTCCCCGACCCGACCCGGCGAGACGAGGAGGGTGCGGACGTCGTCACGAGTCTCCACCCACCGAGCCTCGCTCTGCAGGGTGGGCTGCTGAACGGGCGGAGGTGCCCACGCTCGGGCACACCCGGCCAGAGAAATCGAAATCGTGGCGATCCAGCCGATCTTCCCGTAGCCCATGCGTCCCCCTCGTGACGCGTTGATTACATTCCCGTTACATCCATACGGGAAACATCCGTTCCGCGCCACGAATTTCCTGTAACGACGCCATGTAACGGCTCCGAGCTCCCGCGTCGCAGGAGTCGGGTCCGCCCGAGCGTGGCGATTCGCCACGACCTCCCCCCTTACATTCAGGGCTCGCTCTCCTGCACTCCGACCCGGACGTTCAGTTGGACCTCGAGTTGGACCTCGATCGCCTCCGCGCCGACACCGCCTCGGCTGCCCGACACATCCACCTCAACAACGCCGGTGCCGCGCTCCAGCCGCGACCCGTGGTCGAGGCCGTGATCGAGCACCTCCGTCTCGAGGAGGAGCTGGGCGGCTATGAAGCGGCGGATGCGGCCGCGGGTCGAATCGAGGCGGCGTACGAGGCGGTCGCCGGGCTGGTGGGGGGGACGGCGTCCCAGATCGCCATGGTCGAGCACGCCACGGCGGGATTCGTGGCCGCCCTGTCCTCGGTGCCCTTCCGGCCCGGCGACGTGATTCTGACGACACGCCACGACTACACGTCGAACCAGATCCAGTACCTCAACCTCGCCGACCGGTTCGGCGTGAAGGTCGTCCGAGCGCCGGACGGACCGGACGGCGGCGTGGACACAGGCGCCATGCGGGACCTGATCCACCGCCGGCGTCCCCGCATCGTCGCGATGACGCACGTGCCCACCAACTCGGGACTGGTGCAGGACGTCGCGGCGGTCGGGGAGGCGTGCCGGGAGCGCGACGTACTCTTCCTCGTCGACGCCTGTCAGTCGGTCGGGCAGATGCCGGTGAACGCCGACGCGATCGGGGCGGACTTCCTCTCCGCGACGGGCCGGAAGTTCCTTCGGGGCCCTCGGGGCTCCGGCTTCCTCTGGGTCTCGGAGCGGGTGCTGGACGCCGGGCTGGTTCCGCTCTTTCCCGATCTGCGCGGCACCGACTGGATCGCGGCGGATCTGACCCAGCCTTCGCCCGACGCCCGACGCTTCGAGACGTGGGAGTTCTCGTGGGCGCTGGTCATCGGTCTCGGCGTCGCCGCCGACTACGCCACGACCGTGGGACTCGCCGCGATCCACGACCGCGTGCGGTCGCTCGCGTCGGGGATGCGTCGCCGTCTCGAAGATATCGAGGGCATGCGGGTTCTGGACCGCGGTGCCGAGTTGTGCGGCATCGTGACCGCGACCCACGAGCGGATCCCGGCGGGTCGTCTGAGGGACGAACTGCGGGAGGCGGGTGTGCATGCGTCGTGGCTCGCGAGGGAGTCGGCGGTCCTCGACTTCGACGACAAGGAAACCGAGACCGCGCTTCGCCTCTCACCCCACTACTACAACACCGGCGACGAGGTCGATGCCGCGATGGAAATCCTCGCTCGACTCGTATCGGGCACATGACTTCCTTCGAATCCCTCGAGCGAGACGAGTCCGAACAGGACGGGGACCCCCGTGCCGTGAAGAAGACCGGCAAGGAGTCCGTATCCCTCAGCACACGAACTCGTGAAGGGGAGATGACCGCCGACGTGGAGAGAGAACTGATTCGGAAGTGCGTGGCGGGCGACGCGCGCTGGTACGAGCCGCTCGTCCGCGCGTACGAGGGACCCGGGATGAGGGTCGCGGTCGGCATGATGCGCGACGAGGATGCGGCCCACGACGCACTGCAGGAGACCTTCGTCAAGGTCTTCAGGAAGCTCGATCAGTTCGACCTGAGCCGGACCTTCGGCCCATGGTTCTTCCAGGTCCTCCGCAACCAGTGTCGGGACATGCTCCGCAGCCGGAAGGCCCGGGCGAAGCTCATCGGCCACGACGAGCGGCTGGAGGAGCGGCCCGCCGGAGAGCGGTGGGATCCGGGTCGACACATGGAGCGCACCGACGCGAAGCGGATCCTCTGGGAAGGACTCGAAGGTGTCGGAGACGAACACCGCGAGATCCTCGTGCTGAAGGAGCTCGAGGACTTCAGGTATCACGAAATCGCCAAGATCCTCGAGATCCCGGAAGGGACGGTCGCCAGCCGACTCTACCATGCTCGCCGCGCCCTGCGGGACGAGCTGGAGGAGTTGGGCTACAGGGGCGTCGGGAGCTGAACAGGGGCATGCAGCCGAAAATCACCAATGAGGAGCTGATGCGGTTCCTCGACCAGGAACTGGGGCCGGAGGATTCTGCCCGGGTCGAGCGCGAGCTCGCCGTCTCGACGGAGCTTCAGCGGGATCTCGCGCGATACCGGATGATGCGGGCCGAACTCCGATCGCTCGGGACCGATGTGCCGAAGCCGGGGATCTGGGCGTCGGTCCACCGAAGGTTGACGCGACCGCTCGGCTGGACTCTCGTCATCGTCGGATCCGCGCTGTGGACGGCGTGGGCCCTCTGGCTCTACTTCACATCGGAAGAAGGTCTCGTCCTGAAGCTCGGCACCGGCGCCGTCGTGATCGGTGTGGCGCTGCTTCTCGGTGCCGCCCTGCAGGAACGCTGGGCGGCCTGGCAGACCGACCCCTACCGCGACATCGACATATGATCGTCGTCACAAGCCCCGACATTCCCGGACGCCGCATCTCGAAGGTCCTCGGCCTCGTGAGGGGAAACACGATTCGGGCCCGGCACCTAGGGCGCGACATTCAGGCGGTGTTCCGCAACATCGCCGGTGGCGAGGTCCACGAGTACACGAAGATGCTCGCGGAGGCGCGCGAGCAGGCGATCGACCGAATGATCGACGACGCGAACGTGCTCGGCGCGGATGCCATCGTCGCCACCCGCTTCGAGACCTGCGAGGTCATGAAGGGCGCTGCGGAGATGCTCGCGTACGGGACGGCGGTTCGGCTGGAGCCCGTCGAGTGATCCCACTACGGATCCGGGTCGCGGCAGCCCTCCTGCTCGCCCACCCGGTCGGCTCGGCGTCCGCGCAGACCCCGGACGTGCGCGCCGGTGCGACCGAGGTCGATGCCACGCTGGCCACGGCGATCGAATCGGTCATCGATGTCTACCCGCTCGACGGCGTGCACTGGGGCATCCAGGTGACCGACGCCGAGACGGGTGAGGTGCGCTACGCCTCGGACGCGCAGCGGCGGTTCATCCCGGCCTCCAACATGAAGATCGTGATCAGCGCGGCTGCGCTGCTCGAGCGGGGGCCGGACTGGCGGTTCACGACGGAGATCTGGTCGGTCGCGCCGATCGATGTCGAGGGGCGCGTGCTCGGGAATCTGGTGATACCGGCGTCGGGCGATCCGACGCTGTCCGCGCGCTTCTGGGACGACGACGAGGCTCCCCTGCGCGCGATGGTCGACTCCATGGTGCAGCGGGGCATCACGTCGGTCGATGGAGCCGTCGTGCTCGACCGGACTGCCTGGGATACGCTCGCGGTCCCGAGCTCGTGGATGGTGGGCAACGTGCCGTCGGGCTTCTCCGCGGCGCCCGCGACCTTCGCGATCGGCGAGGGCGTCACGCGCATCGAGATCCGTGGTGCGGAGGAGGCGGGCGAGCCCGCGACCGTGCGGCGGGTCGGCGGCGGCACGCCGGGCTTCGTGACCGGAGACGTCGTCTCGATCGCCCGGAACGACACGACCGGCGCGGGCGTGGACATCGACTGGCGGCCCGAGTCCCGCGTCCACGTCGTGACCGGAGACTGGAGGGTCGAACGGATCGACACCGTCGAAGTCGCGACGCGCATACCGGAGCCGGAGGCGCTGGTCCGCCTCGTCCAGCTCATGGATTCGGCCGGTATCGTCGTGCGCGACGGTGTCCGGATCGTGTCGGACACGGCCGAGACGGTGGGGGGTGGCTGCCTGGCGGGCGGGGCCCGGATCTGTGAGACGGCAGCGCGGGTCGCCGTCCTCGAGTCTCCACCCCTGATCGACATCGTCAAGGCGTTGCTCGAGCCGTCGCAGAACTGGATCACCGAGCAGGTGATGCGCTCGATGGCGGTGGGCGACGAGCCCCTCGCGTCTCGTGGTGCCGCACTCGATTCGGTCGAGTACATCCTCGAGCGGGAGGCGGGTGTCGACACCCTGGACCTGTCGCTCCGGGACGGATCCGGACTCTCCGCCTACAACCTCGTCACGCCCCGGGCGATCTCGGGGATTCTGGCGCGCATGTTGCAGGCTCCGTATGCCGGAATGTGGCGTGATGCACTCGCGGCCCCCGGTGAGGAGGATTCGACCCTCCAGTACCGTCTCGACGATCTGGGGGGACGGGTCGAGGCCAAGACCGGTACGATCTCGAATGTGAACTCCCTCTCCGGCTACGTACTGGACGATGCGGGCCGAACGATGATTTTCTCGATCCTCACGAATGGGTCCGGGCTTCCCTCGGCACGCGTTCGCGCGGCGATCGACGAGGTCGTGCGAGCCGTCGCGGCCACCCCGCGACCGAATCCCTGACGCATTACCCTTCGTACGGGTTCCCGATGCGGAGCCCCATTCATACACAGACCTTCTCGACTCGATGGAGCCGATACCATGAAGCGCATTCTCACGATTCTCACCGGATTCACCCTGATGTTCGTAGCCGCCCCTCGGGCCGCCGACGCCCAGGTCTACATCGGCCCGGAGATCGCCTTCAACGACGAAGCCGACTTCGGAGTAGGGGCCGGGCTCGAATTCGACCTGCCGGCGATCGATCCCGGCATCTCGTACCTCGGCGACTTCATCTTCTTCTTCCCGGACGGGTTCGACTACTTCGAGTTCAACACGAACCTGACGTACGATCTTCCGCTCGACGACGCGTCGATCGTGCCCTTCGTGCTGTCGGGACTCAACGTCGCGCGCGTCTCCTCGGAGGGGCTCGTGGACGATGTGAGCAACACGGAGATCGGACTCAACGTGGGCGGTGGCCTGAAGTTCAATGCAGGTGACCTGAGCCCTCGGGTCACGGGCCGGTTCAACCTGTTCTCGGGCGAGACCTTCACCGTGACGTTCTTCCTTCCGTTCCGGGTATCCGACTGACGTCGGAGGAGGACTTCCCGGGCCCGTCCTGACGGGCCACGAACGGTCCGACCGACACGGGCCGACGACCGACCGGGTCGTCGGCCCGTTCGCGTTTCCCCCCCCGTCGGATCCTGCACGGGGTGGCAGGGTACCGCTCGTCCCTCCGAAGTACACCCCGCGCCTCCGTTGACCCCCGACGAGTGGTCGCGTAGCTTTTGGTACTCGGAATCATTCTTGTTAAGAAAAGCGTCTCCTCACCCTACAGGCCTCATGAGCTCCTCCGTACTCAAGATCGATAATCTCCAGGCCAAGGTCGCCGACGAGGATCTCCAGATTCTCAAGGGCGTCGACCTCGAACTGAACCAGGGCGAGATCCACGCCATCATGGGTCCGAACGGTTCGGGGAAGAGCACGCTCGCCAAGGTCCTCGCGGGACACCCCGGCTACGAGGTGACGGGCGGGACGGTGACGTTCGAGGGCGAAGACATCCTCGAGGACGAGCCCGACGAGCGCTCCCGGGCCGGGATCTTCCTCGCCTTCCAGTATCCGGTCGAGATTCCCGGGGTCTCCATCGCGAATTTCCTCCGCACGGCGCTTCAGGCGCACTCCGGAGACGAGGAGCTGGATCTGTTCGAATTCCAGGATCTCCTGATGGACAAGATGGACCTGCTGGACATGGATCCGACCTTCGCCGAGCGGCCCGTGAACGACGGGTTTTCCGGCGGTGAGAAGAAGCGCAACGAGATCCTCCAGATGGCGTGTCTCCAGCCGAAGGTCGCGCTCATGGACGAGACCGACTCCGGGCTCGACATCGACGCTCTCCAGATCGTCGCGAACGGCGTGAACAAGCTCCGGGAGGAGAATCCCGAGATGACGGTGCTGCTCATCACGCACTATCAGCGCCTGCTCAACTACATCGAGCCGGACCACGTCCACGTCATGGTGCAGGGCCGGATCGTCCAGTCGGGCGGGCCGGAAGTCGCGCTCCGCCTCGAGGACCAGGGCTACGCGGAGTGGCAGGGTGTCGAGGCGACGGCAGGGGAGGTGGGCTGATGCCTGTCAACGAGACCGTACAGGACCTGAACCTCGACGAATACAAGTACGGGTTCGTCGACAAGGAAGAGCACGTCTTCAGGACCCGGCCAGGTCTGAGTGAAGAGGTCGTTCGCCAGATCTCGAAGCACAAGGACGAGCCGGAGTGGATGCTCGACTTCCGCCTGAAGGCGCTCGAGATCTACGAGTCCAAGCCGATGCCGGAGTGGGGCGGCGACCTCTCGAAGCTCCAGGAGACGCTGGAGGAGATCTACTTCTACGTTCGCCCGCAGGACCAGATGGAGCGGTCGTGGGACGACGTTCCGGCCAACATCAAGGACACCTTCGAGAAGCTCGGGATTCCCGAGGCGGAGCAGAAGGCGCTCGCGGGCGTGGGGGCTCAGTACGAGTCCGAGATGGTCTACCACTCGCTGAAGCAGGAATGGGAAGACCAGGGTGTCATCTTCGATTCGATCGAGGATGGCCTGAAGAATCACCCGGAGCTGTTCAAGAAGTACTTCGGCACCGTGATTCCCACGGCGGACAACAAGTTCAGCGCGATGAACTCGGCCGTCTGGTCGGGTGGATCGTTCGTCTACATTCCGCCCGGCGTCGAACTCAAGACACCGCTCCAGGCCTACTTCCGTGTGAATCAGGAGCGGATGGGGCAGTTCGAGCGGACGCTCATCATCGCGGGCGAGGGTTCGCGGGCTCACTACGTCGAGGGCTGCACCGCACCGGTGTACTCGACCGAGTCGTTCCACTCGGGCGTGATCGAGATCGTCGTCGAGAAGAACGCGCACTTCAGGTACACGACCATTCAGAACTGGTCGAACAACATGTACAACCTCGTCACGCAGCGGTCGATCGTGCACGAGGGCGCCACGATGGAGTGGCTGGATGGAAATCTGGGCTCCAAGCTCACGATGAAGTATCCGTCCTGCTACCTGGTCGGTGAGGGCGCCCACGGGAACATCCTGTCGATCGCCTATGCCGGCGACGGGCAGCATCAGGACACCGGCGGCAAGATCATCCACGCCGCCCCGAACACGACGTCCTCCATCGTCTCCAAGTCGATTTCGAAGGGGACCGGACGTTCGTCGTACCGCGGTCTGCTCCAGGTGCACGACGGAGCCCGCAACGCGAAATCGAATGTGGAGTGCGATGCGCTCCTGATCGACGAGACCGCGAAGACCGATACGTATCCCTACATCGAGATCGACGAGAAGTCCGCTCACATCGGGCACGAGGCGACGGTATCGAAGGTCGGCGACGAGCAGCTCTTCTACCTGATGAGCCGGGGCATGAGTGAGGAGGAGGCCATGGCGCTGATCGTGCGCGGCTTCATCGAGCCCATCGCGAAGGAGCTTCCGCTGGAGTACGCGGTCGAACTCAACCGTCTGATCGAGCTCGAAATGGAAGGGAGCGTAGGATGAGTCAGGCTGTCGAAGGCGATGTCGCGAGCGGAGAGGGCGTCACCGACGCACTCGACCGTGAGGCGGCCGAAGGACGGTCCGGCGGAGAGCCGGAGTGGATGCGCGAGCGGCGCATGCACGCGTTCGACGTCTACGAGCGCACCCCGATGCCGACGCGGCGTCTCGAAGAGTGGCGCTACACGGATCTCGACGAGAAGCTCGACCTCGAGTCGCTCGTCCTCGGTCGCCGCTCGGACGTGGCGGACGATCCGGAGGCATGGCCGGAGGGCGTCCTGACCGCGATGGAAGAGGACTGGGACGCCGCCGCGCATGTGGTCCTGATCGACGGCACGGTGGTGCACGTCGACCTGGATGAGGCGCTGGCCGCCAAGGGTGTCGTCGTTTCGTCGCTCGGGGATGCGATGAATGACGAAGACGCGTGGGAGGACATCAAGCAGTACCTCGCCACGCAGGCCGTCACGCCGGAGCGCAGCAAGTTCGCGGCGCTGAACAGTGCGCTCTTCCTGGACGGGGTCTACGTGCACGCCCCGCGCGGTGTGCACATCGACCTGCCCATCCGCGTCACGCGGTGGGTGTCGACCGCGGGCGCCGCGCACTTCGACAGGGCCCTGATCCTGGCGGGTGAAACGGCCAAGGTCACCTATATCGACGAGGTGCTCTCCGAGGATCTCGACGATCACACCTTCGTCTCGAACGCCGTCGAGGTCATCGCGAAGGACGGAGCGAACGTGCAGTTCGTTCAGATGCAGCGGCTCGGCCGAAACGTCTTCGCGCACTCGCAGCAGCGCACGCTCGCGCACCGGGAAGCTTCGGCGAACACGCTCAACATCGCCCTCGGTGCGACCACGAGCCGCCTCGATCTGAATGCCCAGATGCTCGGGCCCGGATCGAGTTCGGAGATGCTCGGGCTCTACTTCGCAGACGGCGACCAGCACTTCGACCACAACACCAGCCAGGACCACGTCTCGCCGAATGCCTTCAGCGACCTGCTCTTCAAGGGCGCGCTGGACGACGAGAGTCGTGCGGTGTTCCGTGGCATCATCCGCGTGCATCCGAAGGCGCAGCAGTCGGACGCATATCAGACCAATCGGAATCTGCTGCTGTCCGAGGAGTCCTCGGCCGACACGCTTCCGAATCTCGAGATCGCGGCGGACGACGTGAAGTGCTCGCACGGCGCGACGGTCGGGCAGCTCGACGAGAATTCGCTCTTCTACATCATGAGCCGGGGCATTCCCCAGGAGCGGGCCGAGCGCCTGGTGGTGATGGGATTCCTCGGCGAAGTCCTGCTGAAGGTTTCGCTGGGCGGCGTGGTCGAGAAGATCACGCGTGAGATCGAGCGCAAGCTCGCGCACGTCTGACGAGCGACACGAAGCATGGACGACACCTGGGTCCGCGCCGCTACGGTCGCGGACGTCCCACCGGGGACACTCCACGGGGTAACCGTCGAGCGTACCACGGTGGTGCTGGCGAATGTGGATGGGGACGTCTATGCCCTCCGCGACCGCTGCTCCCACGCCGACTTTCCGTTGCACGACGGGGTGTTGCAGGGTGAGACGCTCGAGTGCGTTCATCACGGGGCGAAGTTCGACGTATGCAGCGGGAAGGCCACGGGCTTCCCCGCGATCCGGCCCGTGAAGAGCTACGAGGTGGACGTTCGTGACGGAGACATCTTCATCCAGCTGGACTGAATCGATGGTCACCGACCTTCGAGCGTTCGATCCCGAGGTTCTGAGGGCGGATTTTCCGGCGCTCGAGCAGTCGGTCGACGGAAGGTCGCTGGTGTACCTCGACAACGCGGCCACGACCCAGAAGCCCAGGGCCGTCATCGAAGCGCTCGACCACTACTACGAATCGGACAACGCCAACGTCCATCGGGGTATCCACGAGCTCAGCCGCCGGGCCACGGAGGCGTTCGAGGGCGCCCGATCGAAGGTGGCCGGCTGGATCAACGCGGGCGACGCGACCGAGGTGGTGTGGACACGGGGCACGACGGAGGCGATCAACCTGGTCGCCTTCGCCCACGGACTCGACGCCCTCGGCGAGGGCGACGAGATCCTTCTGTCCATCCTGGAGCATCACTCCAACATCGTGCCGTGGCAGCTCGTGGCGTCCCGGACGGGTGCCAGGATCCGCTGGATCGAGATCGACGACGACGGGGAGTGGGTCCTGGACGATCTGCCCGAGCTGGTTGGTCCCCGCACGAAGATCGTCGCCCTCAACCACGTCTCGAACGCCCTCGGTACGATCAATCCGGTGGAGAGGGTGATCGAGCACGTCCGGGCGCACGCACCGGAGGCGATCATCCTGCTGGACGGCGCACAGGCGCTGGCTCACATGGATATCGACGTGCAGGCGCTGGGGGTCGACTTCTACGCCTTCAGTGGCCACAAGGTGTGTGGACCGACGGGCATCGGCGCGCTGTGGGGGCGAAAGGACCGCCTGGAGGCGATGTCGCCGTGGCAGGGCGGGGGCGAGATGATCTCCGTCGTCGAGCGCGATCATTCGACGTGGGCTGCGGTTCCCCACAAGTTCGAGGCCGGCACGCCCAACATCGCGGGTGCGGTGGGCATGGGCGCCGCGGTCGACTACGTGGGCCGGGTGGGCAAGCGCGCGATCCTCGCTCACGAGCGCGACGTGGTCGGCTACGCGATCGAGGCGCTCGAGTCGCGATTCGGGGATCGGATCCGGATCTGGGGCCCGAAGGCGCTGGAGCGTCGGAGCGGTGTCGTTCCCTTCTCGCTCGACTTCGCGCACCCTCACGACATCGCGACCATCCTGGACTCGGAGGGTGTCGCGGTGCGGGCCGGTCACCACTGCGCCCAGCTCGTCATGAAGCGGTACGGCGTGCCGGCGACGGCACGCGCCTCCTTCTACCTGTACAACACGACCGAGGATGCCGACCGACTCGTGTCGGCGCTCGGAACGGTGGAGAAATTCTTTGGCTGATTCCGGTCACGACTCCGGCGATCGAACGGACCCCAAGCTCGACTCGCTCTACCAGCATCTCATCCTCGATCACTACAAGAGCCCGAGGAACCGCGGTGAGGTGGACGACCCGACCGTCGAGATCCACATGCTGAATCCGACCTGCGGCGATGAGATCAAGCTCACGCTCCGGGTCGAGAACGGCCGGATCGCCGAGGTGAAGCACACCGGACAGGGCTGCTCGATCTCGCAGGCCGCGGTATCGATGATGTCTCAGCTGCTGGACGACCGTCCCCTCGACGACGCGGGTCGCATCGCGGAACGGTTCACCGAAATGATGCACGGCGACGAGGAGGCGAAGCGGGATCGCTCCATGGGTGACCTGCGGGCGCTCGCCGGGGTCAGTAAGTTTCCCGTGCGGGTGAAGTGTGCACTCCTGGGCTTCGATGCGCTGCAGGAGGCACTGAAGGAGATCGGTGCCGCGACCTGACCAGGCCGTTTCGGGCCCTCCATTTCGGGCCCTGCCGGGCCGTTTCGGGCCGGTTCGGGCTCCACGGCGTGGGAGGCCGTCGCGCCCACCATCGAGTCGCCGCCAGCGAGCGGCCGGGAGGCAGGACTGAGCGTCACGACGGTGTACTCGGGGCATCTGGCGAACACGCCGGTAGGCACGATCCGCCTCTGGGCGACCGACCGGGGGATCCGCAGGCTCGACTTCCGGGACGGCCCGAATCTCGCCCGTGACGGCGAGACGCTCTCCACCAAGTCACCACCGCCGCTGGTCGAGGACACGCTCGCGCAGCTCGTCTCCTACTTCGCGGGGCACTGCCGGCAGTTCGACATCCCCCTCGATCTGGGCGCCCTCACGCCCTTCCAGATGGATGTCTACCGACATCTTTCCGCCCTCGGCTTCGGGAAGGTCACGACGTACGGATCGATCGGTGAGGAGCTGGGCGTCGGCGCCGCGGGTGCGCGGGCGGTAGGGCAGGCGGTCGGCGCGAATCCCGTGGCGATCGTGATCCCCTGCCATCGCGTGATCGGATCGGATCATACGCTCCACGGATATTCCGGCGGCCTCGACCGGAAGGCCCGGCTCCTGCGGCATGAAGGGATCGTCGTCGACGGGGAAGAGGCCGACAGCCGGGTCCATCCGGAGGAACTTCGACTGGAGTTGTGACGGTACACACCCGCGTGCGTCCCATTCGGAGCGCATCGGATCGTCCGGGATCGTCCGGACCCGTGACCAACTCCCGACTCTCGATCAAGCAAGGATTCACTCATGCGGACGTCTCGCATCGCTGTCGTACTGCTCGCATCCTCTCTCTCCATCGCCGCGTGTGGCGACGCCGGCACGTCCGACGAGGAGGTGCCGCAGGGCCCCCCGGTGACGACCGAGGAGCTGCCGGAGCTGTCCACGGGTGAACTGCTGGGGCTGGATCGAACCAATCTGACGGCGCAGACACCGTGGAGAGCCGGCGCGGTGACGCGGGCGGCATCCGACGTTGCGCCGACCTCGGTGCAGCTCGGCGTCGAGGCGCTCACGGCCGATGGCTTCGATCGACTTCTCCTCACCTTCAGGCGAGGGGCGCCCGCTCCGGGCTACCGGATCCGCGCGGCGGGTGCGGAGCCCGAGATGCTGTGCGGAGAGGAGACGACACTCGAGGAGAGCGGGGTGATTCTCCAGCTCACCCCCGCCCGAATCCGGACGGATGACGGAGACCTGACGGTGGACGCGTCCGCGATGGACCTCGGGCTTCCCGTGGTCGACGGTGCTCGTCTCGTGTGTGACGGCAACCGCGAGGTGGTCTGGTTCGTCGAGACCGCACCCGAAGCGGTCGAGGTGCGCGTGCTGAACCTCGTGACCCCCGAGCGCATCGCGGTCGACATCCGCCCGGGCGACACGGGCCCGCAGCAGGACCCACAGTAGCCCGGCCTCATTCGATGCTGGCGCGGCCTCAGCCTTCCCGGGGGTCGAGCAGCACCTTGATCGACCCGCTCCGCCGCCGGTCACCCGCAGCCGAGAGGGCGGTCCGATACTCGCTGAGCGGATACACGTGGGTGACCATCTCCTCGAGAGGGGCGCGGGTCTCCTCCATCGCGAGGAGCGTCGCATCGAAGGTGTGCATCGTCTCACCGCGGAAGGTCTCCGTGCCGTAGCCGACGAATCCGCGGATGGTCAGTTCGCGAGCCCAGGTGAAGGTCAGATCGAGCTTCGGGATCTCGTGTGCGCACCCGAGCATCACGATTCGACCCCTCGGCGTCGCGTATCGAAGGGACTGGGACAGCGTCTGGCCGCTTCCGACGCAGTCGTAGACGAGGGGGAAACCACCGCCCGCGTACACCTCGTCCCCGATGATCGGTGAATAGGGTCGGGCCCCTGTACCGAGCAGGGCGTCGCGCGCCTCGTCGCCGGGCTTCACGACGGTGGTGGCACCGAAGGCGCGGGCGAGTGCGGCCTCCCTCTTCCGCTTCGTCTGAGCGATGATCTCGCCCGTGAAGCCGGACGCCCGGATGGCCCAGATCGTCCCGAGCGCGATGGGCCCGCTTCCGATCACCAGCACCGGCTCGTCCGGGTGTGCGGGAGGCGCGTTGAGCGCGGCGTGCATGCCGATCGCGAGGGGTTCGGTGAGGACGGCGGTCCGGTCGTTCAGTTTCTCGGGGATCGGGAAGACCTGGACCTCGTGTGCGATCGTCTCCTCGCCCCAGCCACCGGGCAGGGAGGAGTGGTATCCCTGGACGATCCCGGGCTTGATCGGCGCCCCGTCGATGATGGTGTGCCCCTCGTCACCCGCATGCTCGCAGGTCGAGTGGCGGCCGGCGCGGCAGGAGCGGCACTGCTCCTCGGCCGCGTAGCCACGGACGTCGCACGACACCATCGTGTCCAGCGTCACTCGCTGCCCGACCTGAACACGGGTCACAGCGTTGCCGACCTCCACCACCCGTCCGAGGATCTCGTGACCCAGGACCGCCGGAAAGGAGCCGAAGGGCTCCATCGCGGGAGAGGCTGCGAAGGTGAGGTTGCCGATGTCCGATCCGCAGATGCCGCAGTGGATCACCTCGACGCGAACCCAGCGATCTCCGGGGAGTTCGAGGACCGGAACGTCGGTGAGGGTCACTCCGCTGGGTGCGCCGTAGAAGGCGGTGTCGGACACGCGACCGAGCGTCTTGGCGAGCAGGAAGCGGGGGATGGTGACGTCGAATGTGACCGCGCGCACGGGACTCTCCGGGGAGACTCGGGATAGGCCCCGGAAGATCCCGATCGGGAGGCGGGGCGTCCACCCCGTTAGTTTTCACGGGTCGGCCGAACCTCGACTCGTGGAGCCGGACACGGACACATGGAGACGACATGAAGGCAGTCCTCGTAGCAGGCACCCGCACGCCCTTCGCACGTTCGGGCACGCAGTTCCGATCCCTCTCGGCGGTCGATCTCGGTCGTCTTGTGGTCCGGGACGTCCTCGATCGCGCCGGGCTCAGGGGCGACGAGATCGATCACCTCGTGTTCGGGACCGTCGTTCACGATCCACACGCCGGCAACATCGCTCGCGAGGTCGGCCTCACGACCCTGCCGAAGACGGTTCCCGCGACAACGGTGTCCCGGGCCTGCGCCACCTCCAATCAGGCCATCACCGATGCCGCGAACCTGATCGAGGTGGGTCAGGCGGACACCGTGATCGCCGGGGGCGCGGAGTCGCTCTCGCACATCCCGATCCTCGTGTCGGAGGAGCTGTCCGAAATGCTCGTGCGGCTCTCGAAGGCGCGGAGCGTCGGGGACCGGCTGAAGCTGATCGGGGGGGTGCGGCCCAGGCACCTGCTGCCTCAGGCGCCGGAGATCGCCGAGCCCACGACGGGCGAGACCATGGGCGAATCGGCCGAACGGATGGCCAAGGCCAACGGAATCTCCCGTGAGGATCAGGATGCGTGGGCGCTCCGATCGCACGAACGGGCCGCCGCCGGTATGGACGACGGTCGGCTCGCGGACGAACTCACGCGCGTCTACGTGCCGCCCACCTATGACGAGGTGGTTGCAGAGGACAACGGGATCCGTCGAGACACGTCGCTCGAGAAGCTGGCGGGCCTCAGGCCCGTCTTCGACCGCAGGGGCGGCTCCGTCACGGCCGGGAATGCCTCCCCGCTGAACGACGGGGCGTCCGCCGTCATCCTCATGAGCGAGGAGAAGGCCCGAGCGGACGGCCACGAGCCCCTGGGGCGAATCCGCAGCTATGCGTACGCTGCACTCGACCCCGCCGAGCAGCTGCTCCAGGGCCCGGCCTTCGCCGCGCCCATCGCTCTGGATCGGGCGGGACTCTCGATGCAGGACATCGGGCTCATGGAGATGCACGAGGCCTTCGCGGCTCAGGTCCTCTCGAACCTCCAGTGGCTCGACTCGGACCACTTCGCCCGCGAGCGTCTCGGCCGGAGCCGGAAGATCGGGCACCCGGATGTGGATCGCATCAACGTCATGGGGGGGTCGATCGCCCTGGGACACCCCTTCGGCGCGACCGGTGGACGGGTGACGATGACGCTGGCGAACGAGATGAAGCGGCGCGATGTCGAGTTCGGCCTGATCACCGTCTGCGCGGCGGGTGGGCTGGGTCTCGCGATGGTGGTCGAGAGGGTCTGACTGGAACCCGGCGGTACACCGGTCCCATACTACAGGCATGACGATCCCACTTCCTCATGTACCGACGCGTGTCACGCTCTCGCTGCTGCTGGCGACGATGTCGGGGTGTGGCGGTCCCGCACTCGTGCAGGCGCACGGAGGGGAAGGCGGCGAGCCGATCGTCCGCGGTCCTGCTCCGCACTTCGAGGAGGAGACGCTGGACGACTCCCCGGCGGTCGCCGGCTGGATCGAGGCGCGACTCCGGGATCGGGCTCGGACGATGTTTGTCGTCCCGGATCTGGACACCGGACCTCCGCTCCAGGACGACCGATGGACGGCGGGACCTTGGCAGACTGCGATTCCGCAGACTGCGACTCCGGAGACGGAAATTCCGCGGCAGGCCGATCCGGAGACGTGCCTGCGGATGCCCACGGCAGGCCTCGCGACGCCCTCCACCCGCCGCCGCTTCGACCTCGATTCGATCCGGAAACTGCCCCCGGCGGTCTTCGACTCGCTCTCGGCCGAGGATGCGCTCCCACGCCTGGATGGCGAGGTGATCATACGGGACCGAAGCCGTCGGGTGACCCGGATGCCGACCGTCCGACTCGATTCGGTGGGATACCCGATCCGGGTGGCGCCGCTGTGCGCCGATCCGGTGCGCCGATGATGCGGTCGCTTCGGATCGAGCTCCAGGTGTCGGCGATTGCGTGTGCGCTCCTCGCGGGAGCCTGCGTACCGAACGGCGACCGGGACGAGGCGGCCTCCAGCGACCGGAGTGCGCAGGCAGCCGTCGTCCTGTCTGCCCAGGCGAGTCCGAAGGAGGCGCGCGCGTGGGCGGACCCGGAGCACCTCACCCGACTCCGGGACTCCCTGGACGCATCCCCGCCGATCGAGCAGCCGAAGACCCCGATGTACCGCGAGCGCGATCGAGGTGCGGGCCCGGAGTGCTCACCGATGCCCAACGCCTGGATCGACCTGCCGCTGTGCCGAGGCCGCTGATGCACGGTCGGCATCGCGAATGAACCGGCGCGCCGCGCTGCGGCTCCTCGCGGCGGCCGCGGCGGGACAGGGCCTCCTGCCCCGGGTCCTGGGTGCGACGCCGGCGGGAGCCCCCGGCCGGCGGGTCGACCCCTATGCGCTCGTCCTCGGGACCGCCCAGGATGCGGGGTTCCCACAGGTGGGCTGCTACACCGACCTGTGCGACCTGGGGCGAAAGCTGCATGCGGAGGGACGGGGACGCTTCGTCTCTTCGCTCGCCCTGGTCGATCCCGATCTCGGCGAGTACTTCCTCGTCGATGCGACGCCCGATATCACCCGCCAGATCGATCTGATCGACGAACCGGGGTTCCGCGAGAGGGCGGCGGCACGGCGGCCCTTCGACGGCATCTTTCTGACCCATGCCCACATCGGACACTACGCCGGCCTCGCGGTCCTCGGGAACGAGGGCATCGCCATCACCGACACGCCCGTGTACTGCACGGGGGCGATGGCCGACTTTCTCGCTACCAACGAGCCGTGGGCGTTCATGGTTCGGCAGGGTCGGATCATCCCGACCCCCCTCGAGACCGACCGCTGGGTCCGCGTGGGCGAGCGGCTGGAGGTCCAGCTGTGGCGGGTGCCGCACCGAGACGAGCTGGCGGACACGGTGGCCTTCGTCTTTCGCGGGCCGTCCCGCACGCTCCTGTTCCTGCCCGACATCAACGACTGGAGGGCGTGGGAGCGCGATCTCGCCAGCACGGTCGCGTCGCTGGACGTGGCGCTCCTCGACGCCTCCTTCTGGTCACTCGACGAGGTGCCGGGGCGCACCATCGACGATCTGCCGCATCCATTGATCCCGCAGACGATGGAGCGGCTGCAGGGCGTGGTGGACCGCGGCGACGCCGAGGTCGTCCTGACCCACCTGAACAATTCGAATCCCGTGCTCGACCCGGGCAGCCCGGAGCGCGCCGAGGTCGAGCGACGGGGATTCGGGCTGGCCCGGGAAGGGATGCGGTTCGAGCTCTAGACGAACGCCCGACCCGGCGATCGCCGGACCCGGGTGGTCGGGGCTGGCCCGCCGTGTCAGAGGTCGGTGAGCACGCTGCGGATCTCGGCGAAATCGGGCATCACGCCGGCGTCCTCGCTCACCCATGCATACTTCACGGTCCCGTCCCGACCGACGACGAAGGCCGAGCGCTTGGACACGCCCTTCATCCCGAAGAACTCCTCGTAGAGAACATCCCAGGCTGCCGATGCCTCCCGGTTGAAGTCTGAAAGGAGCGGGAAGGGAACGCCCGTCTCCTCTCTGAACTTCTGCGTGACGAAGGGGGAGTCCACGGAGATCCCGACCACCTGTGCGTCCAGCTCGTCCCACACCGACCAGTCGTCGGCGAGCGAGCAGAGTTCATCGGTGCACACGCCCGAGAATGCGAGTGGGAAGAACAGCACCACCACGGGTCCGTCCTCTCGGAGTTCGGTGAGGGTGATGCGCTCGGGTCCGGGGGCCGGCGCGAGAGAGAAGTCGGGGGCGGTGTCGCCGATCTGAAGGGCCATTGCACGGTGAGGCTGGGGGAGAAGGTTCTCGGTGCGACGGCTCGGTCGCACCGCAGCGCGTACACGCGGATTCCGTGTGAGTTGCCTCACGAGACGCGGCTCGGCAGTCTCCCCCAGATTCCAGCGACCGGAGCGTACCCTGAAGACCTCGACCATCCGATCCGTCGGCCGATGGGCCGGCCCCCTCACCGCGGCGATCGTGCTCGCCGTACCGCCGCCCGCCGGCCTCGACCCGATGGCCGCGCGTACCGGGGCGGTCGCGCTCTGGATGGCGATATGGTGGATGACCGAGGCGGTCGCGATCCCGGTCACGTCGCTCATTCCCCTCGCCGCCTTCCCCCTCCTCGGAATTCTGTCGGCCGCGGATGCGTCCGCGCCGTACGCGCAGGAGCTCATCTTCCTCTTCATGGGAGGGTTCTTCCTCGCCGCGGCCATGGAGGCCTCGGGCCTGCACCGAAGAATCGCCCTTTCGATCCTGTCCGCGGTCGGGTCGAGTCCGGAACGTCTGGTGCTCGGCTTCATGCTGGCGACCGCGGCGCTGTCGATGTGGATCTCCAACACGGCCACGACGGCGATGATGTTCCCGATCGGCCTGGCCGTTGCGGAGCTCTTCCGGGGAGACGCCGAGAAGGTGGGATTCCGGTTCGGTGTGACGCTGATGCTGGGGATCGGATACGCGGCCTCGATCGGGGGTGTGGCCACGCTGATCGGGACCCCACCGAACGCGGTGCTGGCCGCAGCGGCGTCCGATCTGATCGACGTCGAGATCGGCTTCGCGCAATGGATGATGGTGGGGCTGCCGACGACGATGGTCATGCTTCCGCTGGGCTGGCTCCTACTCGTTCGGGTACTGCACCCTCCCGGAGACCTCGAGGGGGACGCGGCGGCTGTGATCGACGGAGAGCGTCGTTCCCTGGGGCGGATCCGTCCAGCGGAGCTTCGGGTCGCCGTGGTGTTCGGGCTCACGGCGCTGGCATGGCTCCTTCGCGCGCCGAAGACGATCGGCGCATTCACGATCCCCGGGCTCTCGACCTTCGCCCCGCAGATTCGCGACTCCTCGATCGCGATGACCGCGGCACTCGTGCTGTTTCTGCTGCCTGCGGGCGACGGGTCGGGCGATCGGCTTCTCGAGTGGTCGAAGGCCCGGAGAATCCCGTGGGGAGTGCTGGTCCTCTTCGGGGGAGGGCTCTCCCTGGCGCGCGCGATGGACCAGTCGGGCCTGTCCGCATGGGTCGGGTCAGGGGTCGCCCAGCTCGGCGCGCTGCCCCTGCCGCTTCTCCTGCTGGCGGTCGCGGTCCTCTTCGTCGTGCTCACCGAGATCACCTCGAACGCTGCGACGGCGACCATGGCCATGCCACTTCTCGTGGGGGCTGCGGCGGCCATGGGGACGGCGGCGCTCCCGCTCATGGTGACGGCGGCGCTCGCCGCCTCGATGGCCTTCATGCTGCCGGTCGCCACCCCCCCGAACGCGATCGTGTTCGGGGCCGACTACCTCGAGATCCGACACATGGTGAAGGCGGGCGTGTGGATGAACCTGCTCGCCGTCGTGGTCGTCACGGTGATGGCGGTGGTGCTGCTTCCCATCGCGTTCGGCTGATCGCGCTGGGCGAGTCGCGCTGGGCGAGTCGCGCTGGGCGGGGAAGTGCGCCCGTGGGTCCAACGGTTGGCGTGACCGCTGTTCCCGCGGGCGTTCTCAGAGCTCCAGCGGACGCGCGACGAGGATGCCGTCCTGGCCCTCGATGCGGGCGATGCGCGCCGCGAGGGACACCGGAGAGATCTGTACCTCGGAGCCGACGAGCGGAGCGTGCATCAGATGGATCTCACCGTCGACTCGAATGGCGATCCCCGTGTGGGCCACATCGAGGCCCTCCACCGTCGAGGTCGCAGCGATCACGTCGCCCGTCCGAATCCGGTCCGACACGGCGTCGATCCGGTCGCCCGGGATCCAGGGCCGCGGGAGGTCCGCATTCAGGCGTTCCTCCATCCGCCGTATGCGCTCGACCGTGCCGGGGTCGTCAGCGAGGGCGGGGTAGGCCTCGACATGCATCGTCATGAAGTCGATCGGCTCGTGGTCCAGCGATGGGTCGAGCTCCGGATGGAGGAGTTCGAAGGCGCCGCGCGCGGCGTTGTCGGTCATCCACTCCGTGAAGTAGTGGAGCCGACTCGCGTACCCGTCCATGTTCGCATCCCGATACCGCAGCGACACGATCAGATCCTGGTACGTCGACCGCGCGACCGTGGGATCGTCGAGCAGGTCGATCCCGTGCGAGCGTACAAACCAGGTGATCGCGAGGGTATTCTCGACGAAGGAGACGCAGTCGAACTCCCGCAGATTGATGACCAGCCGCTCCAGCGACCCGTCCATCGACCGCCCGGCGGCTGCGGCCTCGATCCAGGGGGCCTCGAGGGTCTGGGGCGTGTAGGGCCAGCCGACGAACAGCGATCCTACCCGACCCACCGCCTCTCCCAGTGGCAGATCCGCGACTCCTGCGCTGCTCGCCGTCGTCACGGCATCGCGGAAGATCTCCCAGTCTGCCGCCGTCCAGGGCGAGTCCGGCAGCGTGTCCGTGATGCCGGTCGTGGGGTAGGTCAGGCGGGGCCCGCCCGGGTCGAGGATGGCCCTCCCGGCCGGAGATCCCGCGGCCATGTCGTCCGGAACCGACGGCGCCGCCGCGTCCACGCCCGCATCGGGTTCGCCCGGACCCGAACACCCGGCGAGGAGCATCCCGCAGAGGAGTAGCGGGGAGAGAATCAGGGCGGCGTGCGGGTTGGTCTGGTGGGGCATCGGCTTTGACATGTGGGAGGCTCGTTCCCGGTGGGGCAGACATGCTATCTTCTAGAGCGTGCGCTCCGGCGGCAACCGATGCCGGCCCGGGCCACGTTCACGAAGCAGATACGCTCACCGGAAGAACGAGACACGCATATGCCGTACCCCGAGATGCTGGTTGCCCCGATGCGCGAGGACCTGGTGCGCATCGGCTTCAAGGAGCTCCGTTCCGCCGAGGACGTCGATCAGGTTCTCGGAAACGAGACGCGGACGACGCTTCTCGTCGTGAATTCCGTCTGTGGCTGTGCCGCCGGCGCGGCGCGGCCGGGCGTGTACCTCTCGCTTCAGGAGGGACCGAAGCCGGAGGCACTGACGACGGTGTTCGCAGGCCAGGATCTCGAGGCGACCGAGCGGGCCCGTCAGTACATCACGGGCTACCCGCCCTCCTCTCCGGCGGTAGCGCTCTTCAAGGACCAGGAGCTGGTCTGGATGATGGAGCGCCATCAGATCGAGGGGAGCACGCCGCAGGAGATCGCGGCGGGCCTGCAGGAGGCCTACGCCGAGCACTGCTGACCGGCGGGTCGGTCACTCACCCCGTCGCAGCGCCCGGCGCCGCTCCTTCTTGAGGGCGCGGCGCCGGCGTTTTGCGTCGCCCGCGCTCTCACCGGGCTTGCGGACCGACACGGACACCCCACCCATCATGGCGAACCCGCTGATCCGCAGGACGGGTGCGTCCGGGTCCATCGGTGGTTCCTCCTGCCGATACTCGAATCCACCGAGGAATCCGACGCCGTTGCATTCGATGTGAATGCCGGCGGGCGCGATGATGTCGATGCCGCCCATCAGTGCGTAGCATTCGATCTCGGTCACCCCAGACGGCAGCGGGCTCTCTCGCAGGTCGAGACTGACGCCACCCATGATGCCGATCGCGGTGGTGTTTCGCGCGGGCACCCACCCCCCGGACCGGTCCCCACCACCCAGAATTCCGGCCACGAGCGACCGCTCGGGGACCCGTGTCGGTGCCGGCGGCCGGGACGCCGACGGGCGTGCCGGTTTCGACGCCTCGGATCGGCGCGTCATCGATCCGGTGCTTCTCGGGAGGTCCACCAGCAGTTCGGCCAGCTCCCCGGAGGTCTCGGCCCGGTGTGCGAGTTCGAGGCGTCGCTCGAATTCCTCCATCCCGAGTCGGTCGTCCGCGAAGGCGTCGGCGAGTCGGTCGATCGCCGCCTCCCGCTCCTGTTCGCTCGAACGGCTGTGGCCGTCTCCCGTCGTCTGCTCGCTCATTCCGTCTCCCGTCGAAACACTTCGTCGCCTCCGACGAAGGTACGCGCCACGCGCGCCACGCCCAGTCCCTCGTACGTCCCTTTATACGATCGGGGTGGGCCATCCTCTTCCACGACGACAAAATCGGCGAACGCGCCGGGAGCGAGAATTCCGCTGCGATCGCGGAAACCGGCCGCCGCCGCCGCACCCCGCGTGTAGCCGAGAAGTGCGCGCTCCCAGCCGATGGTCTCCTCGGGCCCGAATACTCGCCCGTCGATCCCGCGTCGCTCGACCGCCGCGCGGATTCCGGCCAGCGGATCGAGCGGCGCGACGGTCCAGTCGCTACCGAACGCCAGAGGGACGCCGGCGTCGGCCAGGGTACGGACCGCATAGGCCCGCGCCGCACGCTCGGGTCCCAGCCGGCGCTCCATCCAGGGGGCGTCGTTGACCAGATGCGCGGGCTGCATCGAGGCGATCGCACCCGACCGGGCCATGCGGGCAGCCGTATCGGGGCCGAGGTGCTGAGCGTGCTCGATCCGGGGGGGCGGAACCCCGTGCCACCCGGGGCCGAGCTCGCCGAACACATCGACCAGCCAGTCCACCGCGGCGTCGCCGATCGCATGAACGATCGGCTGGATTCCCGCGTTCCACGCATCGGTGATGTCCGCGCGCAGTTCGTCGGGATCGACGACGACGAGACCACGGCTGTCGGGCAGGTCGTGGAAGGGCTCGTGGAAGCGGGCCGTCCCTGCTCCGAGGCTGCCGTCGACGAACCCCTTCACGCTGCCCCACCGGAGATGGTCTCCCCCATGGCCCCGTGCCTCGATCCGCTCTGCCAGCCTCCTCCAGTCGGCGACGGGTGTCGCTACGGAGACGCGGAGGTTCAGAAGACCCTCTTCGGCGACGGCGTCGAGGACGTCGAGGTCCCGCCAGGATGGGGGCAGTTCTCCCATGTCGTGGATCTGGGTGACTCCGTGGCGGTGGGCGTGCGCGATGGCCCGCTCGACCGCGGCGCGGAGCTCGCCAGGCCCGGGCTCGGGCATCCGGGCCGTCACGAGCTCGATCGCGGTATCTCGCAGCACACCCGTCGGAGTACCATCCCGGCCTCGGAGAATCTGGCCGCCGTCGGGATCACCCGTCACGCCCTCCGCATCGACTCCGGCGAGCGTCAGAGCCGCGCTGTTGGCGAGCGCCATGTGGAGGTCGGAGCGCATGAGGAGTGCCGGCCGCGCGCCGGTCAGCGGGTCGAGCCAGTCTCGGTGGGGAAGCCGTCCACCCCAACGCTCGTGGTCCCAGCCTCCGCCCGTGATCCACACCCCCTCGTGGCGGTCCAGGTGGGCGACGATCCGTTCGTCCCACTCCTCGCGAGTCGCGACGCCGTCGAGGTCCAGAGCCGCCAGGAACAGCCCTCCGTCCACGAGGTGGGCGTGCGCATCGATCAGACCCGGCAGGACCAGGTTCCGCCCGACATCCAGCTCCGCCGCCGTCGGGGACAGCGCCCCCTCCACCTCCGAACGCGAACCACACCCCACGATCACTCCGTCCCGAATACCCATTGCCGGCGCCACGGGAGCGGTCGGGTCCATCGTCAGGATGCGGCCGAGAACCAGAAGACTTCGGCCGGGCGGAGAGGACCGGTGGGCTTGCATCGAGGCGGCTACTCCTGAATTGTGTACGGTCTGCGAATTGATGTACGCATCTCAACGCTGCGCGCGCGAGAGGTGTGTTTTCAAACGAACTTCCCACGACGACGTGGGGCTTACGACTCCTACGGAGGATTCATGCGACGTCTTTCCATTCCCCTGTTCGCACTTCTACTGATCATCGGTGGGTGCGCACCCGGTACCAACGCCGCCATGCAGGGTGGTGCGGGTGGACCGGCCGCCGGCGAGGTGATGACGGCGGAGGACCTGGCTCCCTACCAGGGTGTCACGCTGTTCGACGCGCTCCAGACCGAGCGTGGCCAGTGGCTTCGCCGCCGAGGCGACGACCGGGTAGCGGTGTGGCTCGACGGTCGTGAGCTCGGGGGGCAGTCCGAACTCCGGACCATCCTCGTGTCCTCCGTCGCCGAGGTCCGCTACCTCGAGCCGCGGGATGCCATCCGTGAGTACGGTGTGGGATATTCGTCGGGCGCGATCCAGGTGACCAGCCGCTAGCGCTCGACCCCGAAGAAGCCTCGCGCGAATCGCGTGAGGACATCGGCCCCGCGCTCGATCTCTGGCAGGGAGACCCACTCGTCCGCCGAGTGGGCCTGCTCGATCGAGCCGGGGCCGAAGCATATCGAGGGGATTCCGGCGCCGTTGAGAAGGGCCGCGTCGACCCACGCCGTCATGCCCTCGACTCGCCTCGGCAGATCCTCCACGTCGAGGGCGTCCAGCAGCGTCTCGACCCCCGGATGATCAGGGGTGACATCCGATCCCTTCCTCACGAGTTCGGTCTCGAACTCAACCATGACGTCCGGGTGGTCACGCCGGACCGTCGAGAGGACCTGCGAGAGTTCGTCCTCGAACGAACGCGGGTCTTCGTCGGGCAGGGTGCGGCGCTCCAGAAGGAGGTCGCAGTGCTCGGGATACACCGAGGGTGCCTGCCCACCCGTGATCGTTCCCGCATGGAGAGATCCGTGCCCGAGGAGGGGGTGTGCGGGCGCCGAGCGGAGCCGTGCCTCCAGGGCGTCGAGAGCGGAGAGCAGACGCCCCGCCGAGCGAATCGCGTCGATTCCGACATCCGGCCGCGACCCGTGTGCGGCGCGGCCCGTCACCCGTGCGCGGACCCACGAAAAGCCCTTGTGGGCCGGCATCACCGCCAGCGAGGTCGGTTCGGTGACGATGCCGAAGTCCGCCCGCACGCCGGCGTCCACGGCGGCCAGCATTCCCAGAGAGGCGTGCTCTTCGTCGGCGGTGAAGAGGAGCCCGATCCGCCCGGGGATCCGCTCGGTACGAAGTCGATGAAACGTCGCGAGAATCACACCCAGGCCGGCCTTCATGTCGCAGGAACCACGGCCACTCATCCGATCGCCGGTCACCTCCGCAGCGAATGGATCGACCGTCATTCCGTCGACGCCCACGGTGTCGAGATGGCCGTTGAGGAGCAGGGATGGCCCGTCCCCTTCGCCGATCGTCGCACGGAGGTTGAATCGACCGGGTGCACACTCGTCGAGGGTCGGTCGGAGTCCCCAGTCGCTGAGCAGATCGGCGATGTAGGCGGAAATATCTCCCTCGCCCGAACCGCCCGACTCGAGCGTGGGGTTCACCGACTCTATCGCCACGAGTGCTCGGGTAATGGCGACCGGATCACCGTCGCGTATGGCGGAGCTCATGTGTCGGACCCCCTCGCGTCGGTGGACGTCAGTTGCCCGCGAGCTCCGACGAGTGATCGTGCAGGATTCTCCACCGGCCCTCGTCCAGGCCGAGCACGAGCGAGAACCAGCCGGTGGAGGTGATCGTCTCGGCGTCCGGAGCAGTGTCCACGTCCGACCCCGACGTCGCATCGCCGGTGGCCGACGGGCCGACGGGCCGATACAGCACGTAGCGGCCCAGGGCGAGGGCGTGGCGCTCGCCCAGCGGGCGTACCTCGATGTGCTCGAAGCGGAGTGAGTCCGCCGGTGTTCCGGCGCTCCAGTACCCCGATTCGTACCGGGCGCGGACCTCGGAGATGCCGCGGGTCACACCGTCCGATCCGACGAAGGCGAGGTCGGGATCTTCGGAATAGTCGTCCACGAAGCCCTCGAGATCGCCGGCGTTCCAGGAGGAGGCCGAGGCCTGTAGCATGGCCTCGACGCCGGCGAGCGTGGGCGTGCGCGCCTCCGATGCCCCGTCGTCGACGGGCCGGGGCTCGACCGTACAGCCGGCCGTGCCCATCACGACCGCGACGAGCAGAATGAAAAAGCGCGGCCCCGGCAACATGCCGAAGCCGCGCTCGAGCGGACGGGACGTCGCCGGCATCAGTCGAAGTGAGCCCGATTCTTCTCGATGAAGCTCGTCCATTCCGGCGGCACGTCGGTGTCGGGGAAAATCGCCTGGACCGGGCACTCCGGCTCACACGCGCCGCAGTCGATGCACTCGTCCGGCTGTATGTAGAACTGATCGTCCGCTTCGTAGATGCAATCGACCGGACAGACTTCGACGCAACTCGCGTCCTTGGTATCGATGCACGGCTCTGTGATGATGTACGCCACGAAGGAACTCCCGGGGTCTTCAGGTGGTGAAGCGCCCGACCGAAACACTCCGGTCGGGGGACGGCAACATGATGAATGAACGGCGGTACACCCGCAAGACCGTCCGAGGTGCCAATCCGCGGACCGCCGCGGGCGCCCTCACGCTCCGTCCGGCGCCGACACGGCGCGCTTCTCGGCGCGCTCCGCGAGCCGATACCGACGGGCCTTGTCCAGCCAGTCCGACCACGCGCGGTGCAGGCGTCCGCCGACGCGCCCCGCGAGCGGATGCTCCTCGCGTTCCGCCCGCTCGAGCGCCGCCCCCGTTCGATCCGGTCCGGCCCAGAGGTGGAGGTGACGAATCTGGTCGAGGCGTTCGGCAAGCCAGGCGTTCCGGAGCCACGAATGCGCGAGAACCAGCAGTTCGAGGCGCTCGCCCGGGTCCGCCGTCGTCAGCGCGCCGACCTCGACCTCCTCCCCGTCGAGATCGAGGCCCCAGGCCCGACCCGTGCGGAGGATCGCCTCGCGGATGTCGTCGGCATCGGGCTGCCGTCCCTCGGTATCCAGCACCAGGGCGACGGCGTGGGCCCGCGGGTCGGTCTCGTCCGCCTCCATCAGCAGAATCGCCGTCCGGAGGGGATGCAGAAACGCCGGGTGGTGTTCGTCCCCGAAGTCGGACGCTCTCGACGACATGATCGCGGTCGCCGTGTCGACGAGCGAGTCGCGGGTCGAGCGCGAAATGTTCGCATCCGTCCACAGCTTCTCGACGCGCGCGATCATCTCGCGCGCCCGAAGACTCACGTCTCGCGCGCCCGAAGACTCACTTCTTCCAGACGACGTCGGGGTGGCCGGCGCGATGGTTGGCGAGGCGCGCCATCGAGAACAGGAGGTCGCTCAGCCGATTGAGGTAGACGATCACGTCCTCCTCCACCGCCTCGTGCAGCGCGAGGTGAACGACCTTCCGCTCCGCTCGGCGGCAGATGGTCCGGGCACGATGCAGCGCCGCCGCCCCGGGGGTTCCGCCGGGAAGCACGAATTCACGGAGTTCGGGCAGTTCGCCGGACGCCTCGTCGATCCACCCCTCCATCTCCTCGGCCCGTTCGGTGGGAAGCGGGGGAAGGTGCGGGTGCCGGGACCCGTCTTCGCGGGGCACGGCGGCCAGTGCGCCACCGATGGTGAAGAGGTCGTGCTGCAGGGTGAGGAGACGCTCCTGGAGCGGCTCGTCGCCGATCTGGGTTCCCGCCCATCCGAGTGCCGCATTGAGCTCGTCCACAGCCCCGTATGCGGCGACGCGCGGGTGGTCCTTCGACACACGACCACCGCCGAAGAGGGTGGTGTCGCCGGCATCGCCGGTACGGGTGTAGATCTTCATCTGAGTCGGGTCAGGTTCCGGAGCTTGGCGGCGGTGTCGAGGATCCCCCGGACGCTGCCCGCGGGGTCCCCGTCGTCGACGGGTTCATCGGGAAGAAGGAGCGCTCGGACGTCGAGCAGGACCTCGAGCTGAAGCTGGTCACGCACGAAGTCCAGTTCGAGACGGGTCGCCTCGACCGCGTCGCCGCGGGCGT
>JGI12048J13642_10112921_pt1 | contig 42130 bp, 43 predicted proteins | sample ElkSlonscriptome_16_FD_13642 | JGI IMG/M metagenome (IMG submission 13642)
GTTTGGCAGTATCGGCACGCTGAATTTTACCGAATGGCGCCGCGTGATGGATGTGAACCTTGATGGTGCGTTTCTGACGCTCTCTGCCGCGATGCGCGCGATGGCTGAGAAGGGCGGCAGCACCGTCGTCGTCGCCTCCTCGACGGGCGTAAAGGTCGTGCCCGCGACAGGAGCTTATGGCGTATCCAAAGCCGCCGTCGCGCATATGTCGCGCATGGCCGCTCTTGAAGGGGCGCCGCAAAACATTCGCGTAAACGCCATCGCGCCGGGCGGAGTGGACACCGCGATCTGGGAGAGCGGAGACGACTTCAACAAGGCGGTCGAAAAGCACGGGCGCGATGCCACAATCAAGAATATGGCAAAGAGCACCCCGCTAAACCGCTTTGCCACCTCAGACGAGATCGCTGACCAGATCCTCTATATGCTGGGCGATAGCGGCGCCAACATCACCGGCCACGTGCTTGTGACCGATGGCGGTTTTATCCTTTGAATTCGGGCATCACGCTCACCATTCTACTGTGCGCGTCACGATCTCCTCGCCTGTATTGCCGTTCATCGTCATGGTGAAAGTGCGCGCTTTCCAGTCGATGTCGATCAGGCCGTAATTTTCTTCGGAGATAAAGTCCGTTACCCGCCTGGCATCCGGCTCGCGCGCGGTGTTGCGCTCTGTCGTCGAGAACGAAAAGTTGAGCGATGAGCTGGTCAGCTCCCACAGGGTCTCACCCCCCGCAGCCTCGGGCGCTTCGGTGTAGATGCCACCTGCATGGCGATCCCCCGAGAGCAGCACCATCCCGCTGTCCTCGCGCCCGGCCAGCATCATATACAGCTTTTCCCGTTCAAGCGGGAAGTTCAGCCAGCCTTCGTAATTGTGCGCATCGGTTAGCACTTGGATAGAGCTGGCAATGATGCGGAAATCGGCAGGCTTGGCCAGCTCAGCCTTCAGCCATTCCCATTGCTGCGCGCCCAGCATCGTCGCAGCGGGATCCTCATTCGGGAGATAGACCCCCAAAGGGGGGCGTTCGGGCGTGTAGCCCATGCGATTCATCGGCGAGCGGAAGTAGCGGGTATCAAGCAGGATGATCTGCGTGCGCTGCCCCTCTGGCCCGACCATCCGGCTGTCATAGATGCCGGGGCGAGATTGCACTTCGCTGGTGGAGCCCCAGAATGTTTCAAACAGGGTTTCAGACCATTGGCGATAGGCGAAATTGCCGCCCGCATCATTCATGCCGTAATCGTGATCGTCCCACGTGATCATCATCGGCACTTGCGCGCGGAAGCTCGCAAGTTCGGGCGTTGCCGCCTGCTTGGTATAGGCCGCGCGCAAAGTGGGCAGCGAGGGATCGCCGTCCCAGCCCTGATCGCCGTAATTGTTGTCACCGATAAACAGGAATGCCTGTGGATTGTCGCCTGCGATAACATTCCAGTATTCTTGCGAGCGAGACTGATGGTTGCAGCTGCCAAATGCCAACCGCGTGATCGCAGTGTCGGGCGCAAGCGAGGCATTCGCAGGCGCTACGGGTAGATCGATCTGCGATTTTAGCGCGGTATAATAGGGGACCAGCAAATCATCGGGCGTCACGCCCACTTGCGTCATCCCGGTTTCGCCCTGCGCTGTCGCTGCTCCGCCGGTGTGACCGTCGGCCAGAACCGGAACGGCCGCGATTGCAGTCCCGATGACGGCGGCAGCGCTGGTGATGGCGAGCAAAGTGGAACGGCGCATTTCGGTCTCCGGTGTTGTTTTACAAACGCGCTTTGACGCACTTGCGTGACTGTACAGAGACGCTCGCTAAACTGCGCAGCCCACAAACGCAAAGGCCCGGCATCGATCTTTCACAGGGTCTTTCCTGACCATCTCCAGAGGATGACCCGGTTTCTAAGCCAAAGCTGCCGATCGCATGTCACATCAGGTGACCGGTTCCAACTGGCTGAAATCCGTCAGGCCCGCATCGCGCATCCCGCGCCAGACATTGCGCGCCTGCACGGTGTCTTTAACATCGTGCACCCTTACAAGATGCACACCAGCATCCATCGCCTTAACCGCCAATGCGACCGATCCGCCCAGCCGCTGCTCGGCGGGTTCCTCGGTCGAAAGCGCACCGATCATCCGCTTACGGCTCGCGCCCACGAGCAGCGGGCTGCCCAGCGCATGAAACAGCGGCAAAGCATTGAGCAACGCGAGATTCTCACTCAGCGATTTGCCGAATCCAATGCCCGGATCCAGTACGATGCGATCCTCGACAATGCCTGAGACAATAGCCTTTTCGCGGGCATGCTTAAGAAAATCGAACACCTCGCTCACCACATCGGTGTAGGTTCCACCGGTCAGGTGGTTTTTAGCATGCAAATCATCGCTGGTGCCCGGCGCATGCATCAGGACAACGGGACAGCGCGCGGCTGCCACCGTCTCGGCCATCCTTTCATCATACCGCATGGCAGAGACATCATTCGCCATATGCGCGCCCGCTTCCAGGGCCGCCTCGAGGACGCCTGCGCGCCGTGTATCAATGCTGATCGCGGCACCCATGCCCGCGCAATACTCGACCGCTGGCAGGACGCGCTCTTTCTCATCCCCCTCCCATGTTGCCGCAGCGCCGGGGCGCGTGCTTTCACCGCCAATGTCAATGATCGACGCGCCCGCCTCCAGCATGGCTGCGGCATGTGCGCGGCCTTCATCGGGCTTATCGAGAAAGTCTCCGCCATCGCTGAAACTGTCGGGGGTAACGTTGAGGATACCCATGATCTGCGGCTGGTCGAACCGGATCGTGCGCTCTCCCAATTGCAGCGGGGCGTGCACCTTGGCGAGGTTTCCCCATTGCCTGGCAGCGTCCTGACCCAGCGGCCCGTCAAGCGTGCCCAGCACCTTCAACGCCTCACGCATGCCGAACAGCTCGCGCCGCACAACCACGCCCCCTTCGCGCACCACCAGTGCGAAGCGGCTGGCATACACAAGGCCCCCGCCCAGCCGGATCGCGGCGCCATCTACGGCCTGAGGGCCGGTCGCAAAAGCGATGGGGTGGATGTAAACGGAAGCGGTCATTGCGGCACCTGTACAGCTTGCTCGATGAGAGTTTGATATCCCCCTCTTTATACACTCCCGACCAATTAGAGGCACAGGTTGTATCGAATATTATAACCGATTTCCTGTCTGATGACGCTGTACCGACCAGCCAAAAGAGGGTGCATGGAAAAAGAGCGCGCAGATTGCTCCGCGCGCTCTCGTTTCGCAAGATTATCGAAGTGTGTCAGCCGCCAAACTTCACCCGAACACCCGCTGTCAGCAGCGATTGCCCGGTCTCAACACCCAGATCTGCGGGCAACAGATTGAGCTGAACATCCGCATCACCGAACGCGTCGCGCCACGCATATTGGCCGAACAGCTCAATGCTCTCGGTTACGCCGACGCTCGTACCAGCCATCAATTGATAGGCAAAATTGCCATCGTCATCATCGGCCACATCGACGCCCGACGGCTGAAAATCGACATCGGTCCACTGATAACCCAGACCCGCGCCGACATACGGTTTGAGACTGTCAGTGAGTGGCAGATCATAGAAAACATTTCCGAACAGGCCGAACTGGCTCAAGGTGCCCTGTCCGTTTGCAAGCACATCGCCAACCAACGGGTTGGCCGCATCGGCAGCACCGCGTGTCAGAACAGCTGAATCCACACCATCAATGTTTGCGCCGCCGACCAGCAGATTGCTGTGCGAGCCTACGTCATATTCGGCGTAGCTCCCCTCAACCTCGACCCGCAGGCCATTTCCCAAGGCGTAGCCGACCTGTCCGCCAATCGTAAATCCGGTGTCGAATTCGGTATCCCAAGCCAGATCGGTGTCGTCAGGGATTGAGCCGAAATCGGGAGTAGCCGGGACTTCGGCCTGAAACTCGCCTGAATTGGAACTGTCTCCAGGCAAAGCTAGACCGCCGCTGAGCCCGATATAAGGCCCTTCATCCTGAGCAGCCGCAGGAACAACCGCAAATGCTGCGAGCGCGACCGGCACAATGGTCTTGGCGGCGAAAGTCAAACGGGGGTATTTCATAGTCATCCTCACTCTTGATTTGCCCCACCAGTGACGAACATGAAGGGGCATTGCGCGAGTTGGATGAACGTAAGCTGCTAAAATCATTGACCAACCGATAAGGCGCGGTGAGCCGTTTTTAGCGAACGATAATCAGTTGTACTGTATCGGGGTGTCTCAAGCCGGGCGGGTTAGCAAACACCAGGATGCCGATCGGAGCGGTCATTGCGGCTTTTTGGGGAAAGAGAAATGCCGCACGTGCCAAGCACTCGGCGGCGCAGGAATTGCTTCCCCGCCTTACGCTGCCCGCATCGCCTTCAATCGGGTCGCATGCTCCTTTTCCACCGAGCGCCACGCCTTGAACACAGATACGTCCGGGTTTGTTTGTCCGGTGCGCCCGAGCGCATAGATTTGCATGTAGAACCAGAATTGCGTGGCAAAACCGGCGGCCGCGCGCAGCGGTTTGATGGCACCCAGAAATTGCAGGAACGGCGGAAACAGCGATAGCTCCTTTTCCACCGTCGGCAACGTGTTCGCGCCTTCAAGCAGGCGTTTTGCAGCGTCGGTCTGCACGCATAGTGGCCGGCCAAGGCCCACAACATCTGCCGCCCCGCTGGATACCGCCTGCTCCATCGCCACCCGGCTGCGAAAGCCGCCGGTGACCATGAGCGGTACGGTGACCGTTTCTTTCATCGCCTTGGCAAAATCGACGAAATAGGCCTCGCGCGCGACCGTAGAGGACGCAACGCCGGGATCGTCGGCAGGCTCCATCCCCTCAATACCCAACAGCTTTGGCTGTTCATATGTGCCGCCCGAAATCTCGATCAGGTCAACGCCGCGCTCTTGCAGCCAATTGACGACTTGCAGGCTGTCCTCAAATCCGAAGCCGCCTTTCTGGAAGTCAGCGCTGTTGAGTTTAACACTGATCGGGAATTGAAGGCCGACAGCCTCACGCGATTGCTCAATCACCTCCAGCAACAGCCGCGCCCGGTTTGTTAGACAACCGCCCCATCTGTCTGTGCGCTGGTTGGAGCGCGGGCTAAGGAATTGGGAGATCAAATAGCCATGGGCTGCATGGATCTGGACGCCGGTAAAGCCGACATCCTTACAGATGCGTGCCGCGCGCACGAAAGCCGCGATGATCTCCTCAATCTCCGCATCTTCCAGCGCGACTGGTTCGCCAAACTGGCCGCCGGGTAGCCCGAGTTTTACCGCAGAAGGGGCTTTGGGATGCGGGTTGATCATCGAAAACGTCTGGCGTCCAGCGTGACTGATCTGCGCCCAGAAATGGTTGCCGTTGCGAGTGCCTGCCGCGGTCCAGCGCTGGAACGCGGCGCGCTCTTCATCATCCAGTTCGCGGTCGATGATGACGTTGCCGGGGCGCTCCAGATGGTCGCGGTCGATCTGAACATTACCGGACAGCAGCATCCCGCAACCACCGTCAGACCAAATGCCATAGAGCCGCTCAAGTTCAGCCGTGGGTAGCCCGCGCGCATCTGCAAGACCCTCAGTCATGGCCGCCTTGGCCAGGCGGTTGGGCATCTGCGCTCCACATGGGAGAACCAGCTTCTGTTCGAGTGTCATCCCGGATGTCCATTTATGATAGCGATAGGGCGCACTATCACAAAAGGGGCGAGCGGGTAGAGCCTCCGGCCCGATCAATCATCGTTGGCGAGCAGATACATCTGGCGCGCGGCATCGATGGGGAACACCTCACCGCCTTTTTCATAGTGCCAGAAGCTCCAGCCGTTGCAGCTGGGTGCGCCTTGCAGATCTTTGCCAAGGCCGTGGATCGAGCCGGTCATCGGCTTGCCGTTCGTGCCATCGACCTCCAGCGAGCCATCGGCGCGCACAGTGGCGATCCAGCGGCGCTTTTTATCAAACACACGCGTGCCCGGCGGGATCAGCGCATTTTCCACCAGCGTGCCAAAGGCGACGCGCGGCGCGGATTTCTTGCTCTGCATGGTCTTGAGCGCGCTTTCATCCAGCGGCAGTTCCTTCTCAATCCGCTTTTCGGCAACGCCGCGATAGAAATCCTCGCGTTCGCACCCGATCCATTCGCGGCCCAGACGCTTGGCGACAGCGCCCGTTGTGCCGGTGCCAAAGAACGGGTCGAGCACAACATCGCCGGTCTCGGTCGTGGCCAGCAGGACGCGATAGAGCAGGCTTTCGGGTTTTTGCGTCGGATGCGCTTTCTTGCCGCCCTCTTTCAGACGCTCCCCGCCCGAACAGATCGGCAGAACCCAGTCAGAACGCATCTGAAGTTCGTCGTTTAACGTCTTCATTGCACGATAGTTAAAGTGATACCGTGCCTTTTCCCCCATGCTCGCCCAGATCAGCGTTTCATGCGCGTTGGTAAAACGGGTGCCCTTGAAATTGGGCATCGGATTGGTCTTGCGCCAGACGATATCATTGAGGATCCAAAAGCCCAGATCCTGAAGGATCGCGCCGACCCGGTAGATGTTGTGATAACTGCCAATCACCCACAAGGCGCCATCGGGTTTGAGCACACGGCGCGCTTCGCCGAGCCAGGCCCGGGTGAATTCGTCATAGGCTTTGAAGCTTGAAAACTGGTCCCAGTGATCGGTGACGGCGTCCACTTCAGAGCCGTCGGGCCGGTTCAGATCGCCGCCCAGTTGCAGGTTGTAAGGCGGGTCAGCGAATACGCAGTCGATGGAATTGTCGGGCAGACTGCGCATCGCCTCAATGCAGTCGCCGCTGAGGATTTGACCCGTCGGCAAGAGCGCACGCGTCTCAATCGCGGCTTGCTCAGCGCGCGCTTTCGAGGCCACCTTCATCCGCGTCTTAGTCGTTTCGATCACGCCCACGTCATTTCCTCGAACAGCACTTAACCATACTTATCCACAGGGCATGAGTCCTTGTGGCAGCCCCGTCAAGCACTCAATGTCGCGATTTATGGTTAACGATTGGTTAGGGCATAACACTTCGCACGGAACGAAAGGTAAACGCCACAAGATCTTGAGTCCGCACGGAATCCGGGGACTCCAGATGCAGGGGTGTGGCGGGAAGGACTCAATTTCCAGCCGTATGCAATAAACTGCCTCTCTGGATATTGCCTGCCCCCTGTCAAACGGGTCGGTCCGATCTTATTTCAGTCCTATGTCCGGTTTGCCACTCCTTCTGGTTGCCCTCCTTGTTGGTGCATTCTGGTGGCATCGCCGCCAATCGCGTCGGCGCAGGCGTAATCGACTCCTGGCGACGCCGCTCACCTCTGCTCGGCGCGAGATTGTCGCGGAACTGGTTCCGATTGTGCGGCGTCTGCCCGCACCTTTGAAGCTAAAGCTGGAGGGGAAAATCAACCTGTTCCTCGACCAGATTACCTTTCGGGGCCAGAACGGCCTTGAGGTGAGCGAGGCAATGAGGCTGTCCATCGCCGCGCAGGCATGCCTGCCCGTCCTCAACATCCCGGTCTGGTACGACACACTCAGAAATGTGCTGATTTACCCGTCTGCCTTTACCACACGCCGTCCCAGCCATGACGGCTATGTCGTGCATGAACGCGATGTTGGAATGCTGGGTGAAAGCTGGGCGCGCGGGCCGGTTATTCTATCGTGGGATCATGCTTTACAAGGGGGCCTTGATGCAGCGGACGGCCACAATGTCGTCATCCATGAATTCGCCCACCAGCTCGACAGCCTCACCGGCCACACCAATGGCATCCCGATCCTGAACAAGGGGCAGGCGTATCAGGGTTGGGAGAGGGCCATGCTCGACGCCTATCACGGGCATCGGGAGCGCGTTGAAAGCGGGCGCAACACTCTGATTGATCCGTATGGAGCGACCAATCATGAAGAGTTTTTCGCCGAGGCGATTGTGACGTTCTTCGAAAAGCCGGCCGCCTTGCGCCTTGAGGAGCCTGCGCTTTATGAGCAGTTGGCCAAGCTGTTGGCGCTTGATCCGGCCCAGTGGACCTGAACGCGGAGCTGAACGCGGACCTGACGCCTGAAACCGTCAATCAGACAAAGACGAAAACCACATTGCCCGCAAACACGGCAATCAGTCCGGCGCCGATCAGTCGCCCGATGCTGTTTGCCTTCCACAATAACAACAGCAACATTGCCGCGCTCGCTGTGAGCAGAGCCATTTGCGCGCCTGCCAGACTGGCGGGCAGTGGCAGCGGGGCAATGCTCATGGTCGCTCCGCCGATCAGCAGGATGTTGTAGATATTCGAGCCCACGACATTGCCCAGCGCCAGCCCCGATTTGCCCCGCAAAGCCGCTGCAATCGAGGCGGCGAGCTCTGGCAGAGATGTGCCCACCGCCACCACGGTCAGACCGATCACGGTTTCTGGCACCTTGAAAATCGTCGCCAGCGCGATCGCGCCTGTCACCAGCGCATCGCCGCCCAGCACCAGAATGACGAGGCCAGCCGCAAACAGCGCGCCCGAGAACACTCCATTGACATCATCGCCTGCATCTTCCTGTTCGATGGCAGCGCCACCGGGGAAGAAATACCGCCACACAATATAGGCAACGATCCCGACCAACAACGCGGCACCGATCCACCGCGCGCCATAGCCCGATGCCGCGAGCGCCCATAAGAGAAGCGTCGCCCCCAGCGCCACCACCGCATCGCGACGCCCTGTGCCGGTCAGCACAATCGGCGCAACAAGAGCGGAAACGCCAAGGATGAGGAGCGTGTTGGCGAGGTTTGACCCGACCACATTGCCCCAGGCAATCTCGGGCGATCCGGCGAGTGAGGCCTGCACGCTCGCCACCATTTCGGGCATGGATGTCGCAAAGCCGACGATCACCAACCCTGTCACCAGCGTGGACACGCCCAGCTTTTGCGCAATGCCCACGGCCCCGCGCACCAGAAGCTCACCGCCTATCGCAAGGCCGACAAGGCCCGCCAGGCTCAAAAGAATCGCATTCAGCATGGCAGGCCGCTTAGGGCACAGCCGCAGCAACGACAAAGTGGATCAGAGTAGAGAAGCCTGCGCGACGGGCGCAAAGGACTGACGGTGCAAGGGAGTGGGACCATGAACCCGTAACGCTTCCATATGCTGCGCCGTTCCATACCCCTTGTTGCGCTCCCATCCGTAATGCGGATGCGCGGCGGCGGCTTCGATCATCAGGCGGTCGCGGTGCTCCTTGGCGATAATGGAGGCGGCGCTGATCGCGGGCTCGATCCCGTCACCGCCAACGATGGCCCGCGCGTTCCAGCGCCATTCGGGCACGCGCGAACGGGGCGTCTGGTTGCCGTCGATCAGGACGGTTTCGGGATCGTGCCCAATTTGCGCGCACAGATCGGCGACGCAGCGCGTCATAGCGAGCATAGTCGCCTGAAAGATATTCACGCGGTCAATCTCTTCAGGCCCCACCACGGCAACAGCCCAGCCGCACGATGCGCGAATACCTTCGTCCAGCACAGCGCGGCGTTTGGCCGATAATTTCTTGGAATCGTTCAGGCCCGCAGGTATTCCGGCTCCCAACACACAGGCCGCAGCCACCACAGGCCCCGCCAAAGGTCCGCGTCCTGCCTCGTCAACACCGACTGTATATCGGCCGACCACAAATGATTCGGCACCAAAGCTAAAACCGGGAGTTACCCCTGACATGAACATTCACTCCAAAATCTCGCCCGCGACCCTCGCAACCTTGTCCCTTCCCGCGCTCGCTCTCGCAAGCTGCGCGAATGCCGAAACGGGGGAAAGCGCAGCTGAATACACGCAGGAAGCCGAGAGCACGCCCGCCTATTCCGTCACAGAGATGGGCACGTTCAACGAACCATGGGCGATCAAGTTCATACCGGGATCGCAAACGCTGGTGGTGACGGAGAAATCCGGCACGCTCAAGATGATGAAGACCACCGATGGCGAAATGATCACCGTTTCCGGCACTCCCGAGGTCGCCTATGGCGGTCAAGGCGGGCTTGGCGATGTGCTGTTTCTGGAAAGCGAAGCGGAGCGCAAGGACGCACGCACGGTCTTCCTGAGCTGGGCTGAAATGAGCGAGGACGGCGAAACGCGCGGCGCGGCAGTTGGACGCGGTGAGATTGTCTGTGTCGCAGAAACAGAGACTTGCGGGATTGAAGGGCTGAAAGTGATCTGGCGTCAGATGCCCAAGGTCGAAGGGCGCGGGCATTTCTCGCATCGCCTCGCCGTGTCGCCTGATGAAAAGTATCTCTACATCGCCAGCGGTGATCGCCAGAAGCAGACGCCTGCGCAAGACAAGACCAACACGCTGGGCACCATCATTCGCCTCAACCTTGACGGTACGCCCGCAGCGGGGAATCCGTTCGTCGATGAAGGCGGCGTCACGCGCGAGATCTGGTCATACGGCCACCGCAATATCCTTGGTATGGATTTTGATGCGCAAGGGCGTCTGTGGGAAGTCGAACATGGCCCGGCTGGTGGTGACGAGTTGAACCTGGTCAAGAAGGCCAACAATTATGGCTGGCCCACGCGTTCCTATGGCGAGAATTACAACGGCAAGCCCATCCCCGACCATACCGCCGATGACGGCTTTACCAAACCCGCCGCGCATTGGACGCCGGTGATCGCTCCTGGTGATATGATCATCTATTCCGGCGATATGTTCGAAGCGTGGAAGGGCAATGCCCTGATCACAGGCCTCAAGACCAAAGCGCTGGTGCGTGTGGAAATTGACGGTGAAAGCGCAAAGGAAATTGGCCGCTACAGCTTCGACAACCGCCTGCGCTCTATCACGCAAGGACCAGATGGCAGCATCTGGGTGGCCGAGGACGGCGAAGACGGGAAAGTGCTGAAGATCAGTATGTGATGGGGTGTGTTTTGCGAAACTGTCGCTAAAGCCTCCCGTCATGGCCACGACACCCGATAACGATAACTCTGCCAGCCTCATCCCGCTGTCCGCTGTGCCGGCCGGGATGATAGAGGAAGTGCTGGATCGCGCCTTTGGTTCAGAGCGCCATGCCCGCACCGCCTATCGCATCCGCGCAGGGATGGACTGGCTGCCCCCGCTCAGTTTTGCCGCGCTTGACGCGGAAGAGATGCTGGTGGGCACGATCCAGTGCTGGCCGGTATCACTGCTTGATCCTGAAGGCCGCGCGCTGCCGCTGATCATGGTCGGGCCTGTCGCCGTCCTGCCAGAGCGGCAGGGCGAAGGGTTCGGCCAGGGCCTCATGGCGGCGATGCTGGATGCGGAAAGCCGACTGGCCGCTGATGGGCAGATGCCGTTTGCACAAGTGCTGATCGGGGATGCGAATTACTACGGACGTTGGGGGTACTCCGCGGCGATGACGGGTGGATGGCGTTGCCCCGGCCCTTATGAGGCTGACCGGTTGCTGGCGCGCGGCCGTGCTTTGCCCGCAATGCCGGCCGAAGGAATGCTGGGGCCGTGGAGCGATCCGGCGCTTCCCGAAACAGGGAAGCGCAAATCGAGAAAACCGGAACAGGCGAAACAGCCTGACGTTTGACACCCATGCCTTATGAACCCCCACCCTATCTTGCCGAACTGACGCTGGCGCAAATCGCCGAGCAGGTGGCGCTGCGCAAACTGCCTCCGGTTGAAAACTGGGAGCCGCAAACCATCGGTGAAAGCGACATGCGCATCGCCGGAGATGGTACCTGGTATCATGAAGGAGGCGTTATCCATCGCCCGGCGATGGTGCGCGCGTTTTCCGGCCTGCTGACCCGCGATCAAAGCGGCGCGCACTGGCTTCTGAGCCCTTTTGAAAAGCTGCATATCGAAGTGGATGATGCGGCCTTCATCGCCACAGACTGTATGCTGAAAGGCAGCGATATCGCTTTTCGCCTGAACACCGATGAACTGGTCGTCGCCGGGCCCGAGCACGGCATACGGGTGGCGGGCGATCCCGAAACACCTGCAATTTACCTTCATGTGAGGCGCGGATGCGAGGCGCGTCTCAACCGCTCAACTTACAACCAGCTCGCTGAAATCGCCTTGGCAACCAGCGGCGATGATTGGCTGGTGACTAGTCAGGGTGCGATTTTCTCTCTCATCGCTTCGGGTTGAACGGAGCGATGGGGGCCTTGTTCGATCGGCTGTCGGCGCTGTATGAACAGGGCCACCGCAAGGATATTCCAGGCCTCTTGAGTGATGCGCATCTTGCCGATGGCCGCGCAACCCCTGCGGCGGTTCTGGTGGCGGTCACCGACCAACCAACTCCGACCGTTATCCTGACCCAGCGCCCGCGCGGGATGCGGGATCATCCAGGCCAGGTCGCATTTCCCGGCGGCAAGATCGATCCGGGCGAAGACGCCGTTCAGGCCGCCTTGCGCGAAGCCGATGAGGAACTCGCATTGCCTGTAGAGGCCGCGCAGGTCATCGGAACCAGCGATGTCTATCACACCGGCACCGGCTTTATCGTCACGCCTGTGCTCGCAGTGGTCCCACCCGATCTCCCGCTCGTGCCCAGCCCTTCCGAAGTCGAGGCATGGTTTGAGGTTCCGCTTGACCTGCTGCTTGATCGGGCGAACTGGACCGAGAACGAAGTGTATTGGCGCGGTGCGCAGCGGCGATATTACGAGATGGATTATACCGGCTTTCGCATTTGGGGCGTGACTGCCGCGATCATCCTCAATCTGGCACGGCGGATTGATGTTGCGCGGCTCGCTGAGTAAGCGGCGAACCGAGACCTGTTTAACATGACACACCAATTGCCCCCCGCCGACTGGACCAAGCGCGAGTGCCTCGCGCTGCTGACCGCCACCCTTGGCGCGGATAATATCCGCTGGGTTGGTGGGTCTGTGCGGGACACACTGCTTGGCGTCTCCGTCAGCGATGTCGATTGCGCGACGGTTCTTGACCCTGAAACCGTCATGCAACGGTGCCGCGATGCAGGCATACGCGTCGTGCCGACAGGAATTGACCACGGCACGGTCACCGCGGTGTTTGAGGCCGGTGCAGACAGTGGGCCGGTCGAAATCACAACTCTGCGAAAGGACGTCGCTACCGATGGCAGGCGCGCCACCATTGCATATGCCACGGACTGGCGCGACGATGCCGCCCGGCGCGACTTCACGATCAACGCACTGTATGCGCATCCGAAGACCCTCGCGATCTCCGACTATTTCGGCGGCCTTGCTGATCTCGACGAGCGCCGCGTGCGGTTTATCGGCGACCCTAGGGAGCGCATTGCCGAGGACCACCTTCGCATCCTGCGATACTACCGGTTTCAGGCGCGCTTTGGGGCGGCGCTGGATACAGCGGCAGAGGCGGCGTGTGCGGATATGGCACAAACCCTCAAAGGCCTGAGCCGTGAGCGGATTTGTGACGAGTTGCTCAAGCTGCTGGCCCTGCCCGATCCGCATGAGACAGTTGCACGGATGCATACACAAGGCGTGCTGGGCGTGATCCTGCCCGAGGCTTGCGCGGTCCATGTCGAAGCCTTGGCCACCCTGATCGCGGCCGAGAACGAGCAGGGCATGGAGCATGCACCGCTGCGACGGCTTGCAGCGCTGCTCCCACCGTCGCGCGATGTGGCAGAAACCTGCGCGGCGCGCCTGCGCCTTTCTAAAGCGCAACGCGCGCGGCTGGTCTCCGCAGCCGAACGCCAACAATCCGACACCGACGCACCCGAGGCGCTCGCTTACCGGCTGGGCATGGAGTCGGCGCAGGATCGCCTGTTGTTATTGGGTGCGGACGCGCGCGCACTCTCGAATTTCACGCCGCCGGTCTTCCCGATGAAAGGAGGAGAGATTGTCGCCCGCGGCATCGCCGCCGGACCTCAGGTTGCGCGCATCCTGCAGGGGATAGAGAGCCGCTGGATCGCGGAAGGCTTTCCCAATCGCACCCGTGTGGAAGAGATGCTGACAGAAGCTGTGAGCGAAAATTGATCTGACCCGAAACGGGACGCTCTTGCAGTCCATACGTTCAGTCGGTGCTCAGGCACGATCAGCTACAAGAAAACAACGTGTCATCAACTTGTGCCACCGGCTTGCTCTGTTTTAGGGAACCGGTCGTGTGGTTGACACATTAATAAGACGCACACGTTTGCTTGGTTTCAGGTCTTGGTGACCGGCTCAGGCCCCGATTGATCCGGGTGTTTGCCCTGATCCAGAGGCCTTTTGCAAAAGCGTGTCTGTCGCGCGTCGCGGCGCTGCCTTGCTTGGTCGTTTAATACGATCATTCAAACCGGCCTCTCCCGGTGGCAGCATAATTGCGGCGCATCCGAAGAACGAACGAACGGAGTGACTATTCAATGAAATTTGCAAAGCTGGCCCTTCTCGCCACAACTCTCGCCGCGACCCCCTTTGCCGCGCATGCACAGGACGCGGGCGCGACCATCTATGGCAATGACGATCAGCCGATTGGCACCGTGGAAAGCAATGATGGCACGACCGTCACCGTTGACACCGGCACCTACAAGGCTCCGCTTCCCGCCAACCTGATTGGCCAGCGCGACATCGGCTACAGCGTCAATGCAACCAAAGCCCAGATCGACGGCATGATGGCCGCACAAATGGCCGAAGCAGAAAAGAAACTGACCGCTGCACTGGTTGATGGTGCTTCGGTCATGAGCGCGGACAATCAGGCCGCCGGCACGATCATCGCGATTGATAACGCTGCAGATCAGATCATTGTCGAGCGCGAAGACGGCATTTTCAGCCTCAAGCGTGAGCAATTCGCGCTGAACGCTGAAGGCCAACTGACGGCGCTCTACACCCTTGAGCAGATCGCCTCCTTCACAACCGAAGTACCCGAGGGCGCAGAAATCCGCACAGCCAGCGGCACGCTGGTCCGTTCGGCTGACGGTACGTCGCAAGCCAGCGCTCCCTCCGCAGGCTCGACCGGCGTGAGCGACTAAAGCGGCGCCGTCCTTTACGGAACACAGGAACCGCGCGGTGCCAAATGGTGCCGCGCGGTTTTTTCACGCCGGCCGCTCCTCCAAGAAAAAGAGGAGCCTAAGGCTCAATCGAACCTGTTGTTCTTCGGAAATCCTGTTGGCGGCATGCGTCCAGCGGCACCGCGTGCAACTTTCCACATGCCGATCTCTGTCTCGGTCCGGGTGCGCTCGCCTGATCCGCCCATCTGCCAGCTAAGCCCCTCGGCCAGCGTGAATGTGGTCGCATCCGAAAGTCCGCCATCGCGGTAACGCTGTAACTGGACGCCCTGCCCGCGCGCCATGACGGGCATTTCCTGAAGGTGATAGACGATCAGCTTACGGTTATCGCCCACGGCGGCGATGTGATCGTGTTCCGGTGCGATCTCCCGGATGACGCGCAGGGACGCATCGCCTTTCAGATTGACCACCTGCTTACCCTTCTTGGTCTCGGCGATCAGTTCGGCGGTCTCTGCGACAAAGCCTTTGCCGATGCTGGAGGCCAGCAGGATTTTGCCGCCTTCCCTATGGACCATCATCTTGGCGATCGAGGTATCGGCCTCCAGATCGATCATCGTGCGCACCGGCTCACCAAAGCCGCGTGCGCCTGGCAGCTTGTCACAGCCCAACGTGTAAAACCGCCCGTTGGCTGCCGCGATCAGCAGCTTGTCCGTCGTCTGCGCATGGACGATATCGAACAGCGCATCGCCCTCCTTGTATTTGAACTCCTGGCTCAAATCGACATGACCCTTGGCCGCGCGGATCCACCCTTTCTGGGAGAGGATTACGGTGATCGGCTCCTTCTCGATCATCGCATCCATGCTGAATTCCACGACGGGCGCGGCTTCCTCAATCCGGGTGCGGCGCGCGCCGATGGCGGTGTCCTCGGCGTAATCCTTGCGCAGGGTGCGCAGGTCCTTTTTCAGACGCGTGCGCTGGCGAGCAGGACTTTCCAGCAGCTTTTGCAGCTCCTCTTGCTCCGCCTCAAGCTCGCCCTTCTCGGTGCGCAGCTGCATTTCCTCCAGCTTGCGCAGGGACCGCAGCCGCATGTTAAGGATGGCTTCGGTCTGGCGATCGGTCAGGCCAAACTCTTTCATCATCAGCAGCTTTGGCTCATCCTGGGTACGGATGATCTCAATCACGCGGTCCAGATTGAGGAAGGCGATGATATAGCCTTCGACCAGTTCAAGCCGCCGTGCGATCTGGTCCAGCCGGTGCTGCGTGCGACGCTGCAAAATCTCGATCTGGGCGCGCACCCAATTTTCAAGCAGTTCCTTCAGCCCCATCACCATCGGTGTGCGGGTGGCATCGAGCACATTCATGTTTAGCCCGAAACGGGTTTCCATGTCGGTGAGTTTGAAGACGCTTTCCTTCAGCAGTTCCGGATCGACATTGCGAGAGCGCGGCACGAGCACGATGCGGATTTTCTCGTCGCTCTCATCGCGCACATCCTCGAGGATCGGCAGTTTCTTGTCCGAGATTGCCTGCGCGATTTGCTCGATCAGTTTGCCCTTGGCCACCTGATAAGGGATTTCGGAGATCACCAGCTGCCACTGGCCCCCGCCCAGCCGCTCTATCCCGGCGGCCTTGTCTTCGGTCTTGTCCGCTTCGGGCGCTTCAAATACGCCGCGCAGGCGAAAACTGCCCCGCCCGGTTTCATAGGCCTTGGAGATAATCTCGGCGCTGTCGATGATCTGGCCACCAGTCGCAAAGTCCGGACCCTTCATCAGCTCCATCAGACGCGCGTGCTCGACAGAGGGGTTGTCGATCAACTCCAGCGTCGCATCGATGACTTCGGCGGCGTTATGACTGGGAATGTTGGTCGCCATGCCCACGGCAATCCCGCTCGCACCATTGGCCAGCAGATTGGGGAACAGACCCGGCATCAGCTCGGGCTCTTCCTCCTCTCCGTTGTAGGTCGGGATGAAATCGACGGTCCCAGCGTCCAGCCCTTCCATCAGCTGGATCGCGGTTTTGGTCAGGCGCGCCTCTGTATAACGGTAGGCGGCGGCGTTATCGCCATCGATATTGCCGAAATTTCCCTGCCCCTCAACCAGCGGATATCGAAGGGAAAAGTCCTGCGCGAGGCGAACCATCGCGTCATAGGCTGCGGTGTCGCCATGGGGGTGATACTTACCGATCACCTCACCCACGACACGGGCGGATTTCTTGAACGTGCTGGACGGGTCCAGCTTCAACTGGCGCATCGTCCAAAGGAGGCGGCGGTGAACCGGCTTCAACCCGTCGCGCAGATCAGGCAGCGAACGCGCGGTAATGGTCGAAAGCGCATAGACGAGATACCGCTCTGACAAGGCCGCATCAAACGGCGCATCTGTAATCAGTTCAAACGGATCGGGTTCATCTTCGGGAATTGTCGGGTCAGCCATGCCCCCGCTTAGCAAGCGTCACGGCGCAGGGGGAGACGCGTTTCCACAGAGAATGCGCGATGACATCCCGTTGTCTTTCAAATCGCAATTGCAAACCTCTTTGTGGCACATTTGAAAGGCGACTTATAAGGAGTGGTACGATTTCGCTAAGCTTTGCGGTGGCTGTAATGCTTTGCGCGCCAGCGCAGGCGCAACAGAACAGCTGGCTGGACAAGAAACAACTCATCAAATACCCGCAAAGCGAATTGCCGCGCCAAAAAGTGGTGGCTGGCGATTTTGGTAAACCGTGCGGGAGAGACGACATTCCCGGCTTCGCGCTGGCCTGGAAAACGCACTCGGGAAGTGGCTTACGTAGAGAGAATGACGATATAACTTTCGAACCAGTCGAATCGAGCAAATACATGTTTATTTCGGACGCCGGTAGATGGAGTGCTTGGCGCCGTCGCTATAATGCATCTGCGGGCTTTTCGGATGCGATGAAAAAACAATACAATGTCGAGCTTTCGTACCCGGCAGTAACCTGCATGAAAACCAAAGAGGGCCTCAAGAAATTTCGGGCTTATCTCGTGAATTGGTGGGCAGATCACTACGATAAAATCATCGGAAGTTCACCAGAGCGACCGCGGGTTGTCATGGACGTCGATATTGATTGGCCGCGCGGCGTCCCGCTTGAGTAAGCAGGCGGCAAAATGCTCAATTGGCCAGTGGCCGATCTTCACACAAACTGGGCGGGGCTGGCAGGCACGATGGCGTAGGCAAAGAGGCTGGCCGAGATCACGATCGAGAAAGCGGCGGCGAAAAGGTTGTTGGTGATGTTGTTCATTGTCAGGCTCCAATTGTGAATTTCGATGTCTGCGGGACCATCCCGCTGGACAACAGACACTCTGCAGGAGCCGTGCCAAACTTGAAAAACGTTAGAATTCCGGGCTTTCGATGCTCGGCAGCTTTCACGCAGATGAACGCGATGCGCACACCTGGGATAATTCACCAAGGTTTGGGATCGAGTATTTTACGCTGAACGAGCTTACTCAGCTTTCGACAATTGAAGCTGGACGAATTTCGGCGTTGATCCCGCGCTGGACTGCATTTCCTTCATCGGATAGGATTCGGAATCAAGCGCCGCCAACGGCATCCCGGCTTCGGCCAGAGCATAGGGCGAGATCCGGTGACGGGTCATCAAACCGTTATAGCCATCGCTGATCAAGGGTGTTTCAAATTGCAGGCCCTGACTGTTTTCAGTTGTGGTGATCACTTTGCTGACGACGAGCTGACCCGACCCCAGGTCCAGCACAACTTCCTCGCCCTCGGAAACGCCGGCCAGCCCTTCGATGCGCGCGCCGGTCTTGGAGATGTTGCGCAGCATCACGTCGTAATAGTGATCCTCATGGATCAGGCCGATCTTGCGAAACACCGTCATCCGGTCCGCACGGTAGCGCGGCGGGCCGTCCGGACGGAACATCAGATTGCCCTCCTTCAGCCGCGTCATCACATCCTCATGGGGAAGCGGGCGCGAATAGATGTAGCCCTGCACGAGATCTGCGCCGCGATCCGTGACGAGCTTTAACTCGTCCATCGCCTCAACACCTTCGGCCACTGTTTCCATTCCCAGCGCGCTGGCAAGCGAGACGATGGCGGTGATAATGGCGGGGTTTGTGTCACCGGATTCGGTGCACCCACGCACAAAGCTCTGGTCGATCTTGATCTTGTCGAACGGCGCGCGCTTCAGATAGCCGAGCGAGGAATAGCCCGTCCCGAAATCGTCCATCGAAAGACGAACGCCAAGCCGCTTTAACGCGGCGAAGGTCTTGTCGACGCTTTGGACATCGCCGACAAAGACGCTCTCGGTGATTTCAAGCTCCAGCCGCGACGGCGACAATTGGCTGGCCGACAGTGCCGAGGCAACAACCTTTCGAAAATCCGACGATATGAACTGGCGCGCTGACACATTGACCGCAACGCGCGCTGTGCCCGGCCATTTCGCCGCATCCATGCACGCCTGACGCAGCGCCCATTCGCCCAGCTTCATAATCAGATCGGTCTGTTCAGCGATCGGAATGAACAGTTCTGGAGAGATAAAGCCCTGTTCAGGATGCTGCCAACGCATCAGCGCCTCGAACCCCTTCACCTTATGCTCTTTGGGATCGACCAGCGGCTGATACTGCATCTGCAATTCGCCGCGCATCAGCGCATCGTTGAGGCCCTCTTCGATCAGAACTCCGCGAGAGGCAGCGTCTTTCAGGTCAGAATTGTAGAACCGGTATGCCCCCTTGCCACTTTCCTTTGCGGCATACAGCGCCAGATCGGCCGCGCTGTTCAGCTCATCGGCATTCAGCCCGTCATACGGCGCAATCGCCACGCCGATAGATGTGCCGATAATCGCGCGCCGACCATTGATGGAGTAAGGCTGCGAGACCATCTGGATGACGCGGCGGGCAACTTCGCTCAGCTCATCACGGTCATCTATATCGGGCAGCAATATCTGGAATTCATCACCGCCCAACCGGCCCACTTCACCCCTGTCATTGACCAGCGCCGAAAGCCGTTCTCCGACCTGCTTCAACAGGTCGTCACCCGCGGGGTGGCCCATCATGTCATTGACCTGTTTGAACCGGTCAAGATCAAGCATGATCAGCGCCAGCGAACGCCCGGAGGCCTTAAACGATTGCAGCATGCTGGCGAGTTGGCGGTTAAAGCGGCGACGGTTTGCGAGGCCTGTCAGTTCGTCAAACTGCGACTGGCGCGCGATGCTTTGCTGATGACGAAAATCGTTTGTGATGTCGGCGGCAACTCCGCGATAGCCGCAGAAATTATCATCGGCATCGAAATAGGGGCGCCCGGAAATCCGCCACCAATATGACTTTTCCGCGCTTTCCTCCCCGCCGTCGTCATCTTCCCGGCGATCATCGCTATCATTATCCAGTCGAATCTCGACGACCTGATCTTCGATCTTTGAGCGCGATTTCAGTCTGAGGTTCAATGAGCGGGCCGATGGTGCCTCGCCCTCAAGGGTCGCGTCTATGAAAACACTTTGCAGCGGTTTACCAACCAGTCTGGAACCAGCATCCCCAAACAGCGACGCCGCCTGTTCGGAAAGATAGCTGAGTTCACCATGCTTGTTGGTGGCCCAGAACAGGCCGATGCCGATCTGCTCGATCTCTCCGAGCACCTGCGATGAAAGCGGCGGCGGCACCGGGGTTTGAACCGGTTCCTCCTGCTGCACATTTCGCTGACTCTTCTTTATGAGTCCGAATGCCAAGTCGCTGTGCTCCGTTAACCAAAAATTGCTCTGACGCATTCGCAAAACCCGCAGGCGCATTGCCTAAGGCGAAAGCCTGACACAGTTTATTCTTCGCCAATCGTCATGACGGATTACACCTAGAAATCGGTAAACGACGTGAACAAAAAAGGCGCATCAAAGGTCGTCTTGAAAGCGCGCAGCAGCGAATTCAAGGGTGCTGCGCACGGTTCGCTTCATCCCCGGCAAGCAACGGACAACCTTTATTTCGGAACGAAGAGGCCGTCCCGCTCATAACTTTGGTATACACTTATGAAGGAGCAACTCATGAAAAACATCCTTATCATCGCCACTGACGGTTTCGAACAGTCGGAACTGATGAAACCCAAATCGATCCTCGAAGATGCTGGTGCAAAAACTACGGTCGCCAGTCTCGAAGAAGGCACAATCAAGGGTTGGGACGACGGAAACTGGGGCGAGTCTGTCACGGTGGATATGACCGTGGAAAATGTGAACGCCGATGACTACGACGCATTGTTGCTGCCCGGTGGCCAGATCAACCCGGACGTTTTGCGCATGAACAAAACGGTGATTGAAACGATCTGCGAATTCAACCGCCAGTCAAAGCCAGTTGCCGCCATCTGCCATGCGCCCTGGCTGCTGATCGAAGCGGACATTGTCACAGATAAAACAGTCACCAGTTGGCCGTCGCTGCGCACGGACCTGTCCAATGCTGGCGCCACTGTGGTTGATCGTGAAGTTGCCGTTGATGGCAACATCATCACGAGCCGAAATCCGAGCGATATCCCGGCATTTACGCAAGCGCTGCAGGACGCAATGTCGATGAGGACAAAGCTCGAAGCAGCTTAAGTTCGACAACGCTTCAATAGGGTGCTGTCCGTTCCCTCTCAGCCAAGGCGGCATCCGAACCTTATCCCCGTCGCGCTTGTATGCGTGGCGGGGTTTTTTGGTCAGATACCGCGCACATCCGTGCTTTCAACGGGGACACTGACGGTCAGTCCGTCCAATTCTGGCGTCAGGTCAATCTGGCAAGCAAGGCGGCTTGTGCGGCGCACGCCGGCGGCAAAATCCAGCATGTCCTCCTCTTCTTCCGAAGAACGCGGCAAGCGGTCAAACCATTGCGCTGCAACAACAACATGACATGTCGAGCACGCCATCTGTCCCTCGCATGTGCCCTCCAAAGGCAGTCCCGCTGCCTGACCGACGCGCAGCAGGTTGTCGCCCGTTTCAGCCTTAGCTGTAACCTCGCGTCCTTGCGGGTCCACAAATGTGATCGTCAGCCCCATCTGAAAAACTCAGCCCCATTTTGCCTGTTCCAGCGCGGCATTATTGATGGAATTTGCAGCCTGTTCAAGCTGTTCCATGGTCGTATAGCGGCCAAAGCCAAGCCGGATCGACGATTTGGCCTGTTTGTCACTCAGCCCGATGGCTTTGAGGACATGGCTTGTGCGGCCAGAGCCGCTGGCGCAGGCACTGCCCGCAGAGAACATGACGGTGCGCACCTCTGACATCAGCCGTGCGACATCCAGCCCGTCCATTCTGATGTTGAGATTGCCCAGCCAGCGCGCATCCTCACTGCCATTCACCTGCCATGCCTGAAACAGATCGCGAGCGCGCGCCCACAGCTGCGCAATATGCTCTGCATCTTCCGCCATGCGCTCCTTTGCGAGATGCGCCGCAGCGCCCATTCCTGCGATTAACGCGGGCGACAATGTGCCCGACCGCAAGCCGGCCTCCTGTCCGCCCCCGGTCTGCTGTTCCTCAAGCTTCACCCCGTCCCGCACCCACAGCGCGCCGACGCCCTTTGGCCCGTGAAATTTATGCGCGGAAATCGCGATCATATCGGCGCCGGTGATATCGATCCGGCCATAGGCCTGCACCGCGTCCACCAAGAACAAGGCATTGTTTTCCTTCGCCTTGCGATGCCAGTCGATGGTGGGCTGGATCGTCCCGATCTCGTTATTCACCGCCATCACCGCAATCATGCGCGTGTCATCGGGGATATCCTGCTTGGTGTTGCACTGCCCTTCCGACGAGACATTCAGGATATGATGTTTGCCAACTGCCTTGGCCGTGTCGAGAACGGCGGAATGCTCGATTGCGGAGACCGACACTGATCCCTTGGTACCCGATCCGCGAATGGCCAGATTCAGCGCTTCAGTCGCGCCGCTGGTAAAGACGATCCGGCCACCGGCGGGAAACAACGCCGCCACCCGGTCCCGCGCGAGCTCTATCGCAGCCGCCGCCTGACGGCCCATGCGGTGCGGCGAGTGCGGATTGCCAAAACCGGTGCCGTCCGGCCCGTCAAGCCAGCGCAGCATCGCGTCACGCGCTTCGGGAGCCAGCGGCGTGGTCGCCTGATAATCGAGATAAATCATAGGATTGTCTTACAGTTCCTGTTCGCGCGGCGCATCACTTCAGCGATGCCCAGACTTCGGCGAAGCGGTCAAGTTCATGCAGCCGCGTCGACCAGCCAATGCTCACTCGGATGGTGCGATTTGCGATGTCATCGGGCACGCCAAACGCATCGAGCACCCGGCTTTTCTTGAGCGTGCCCGAAGAACACGCGCTGCCTGCGGACACGGCAAAGCCCATCGCATCCAGCCGGATCAACAGCGCCTGCGCGCTCATCGTGTTGTGCGCGACTGCGATGATATGCGGCGCCTTCGCGCCAATCGTCAGTACCTCGCCCGCTTCGTTGAGGGAATTGGCGAATTCGAATTGCTCCTCCTGAGTGGTGCGCCAGTCACGCGCATCGCCCTGTTCCAGGGCCGCCGCCATTCCCATTGCACCGGGGAGGTTTTCTGTGCCCTGACGGTATCCGCGTTCGTGTCCGCCCATCGGATCAAGCATCGCGAAATCACGCACCAGCAACGCCCCGATTCCAATCGGTCCGCCAAATTTATGTGCGGAGACGACCAGCATATCGGCATCAGGCAGCGCGATTTTTCCGGCGCTTTGCGAACAATCCACCAGCACCAGACCACTCGCCTCACGCACGCGCTCAACAATCCTGTTGCGCGCCAGCGGCAACAGATCGGTGCCCGTTTCAGAGTTCACATGCTGCACCGCGACCACACTATCGCCAAAGTCGTCCATATCGTGATGGTCGATCTGGCCTTCGCGCTCATGCCCCCACGGATAGACCGGCATCACCTCGGCGTCGGGCGCCGCGCGAAACACCGCATCATGCTCTACTGCGGTGATAATGCAGCGTTTTGCCTTTGCCCGTTGCAGGCCGAGGGCAATCGCCTCACTCGCGCCCGAGGTGAAGATCACCTCATAATTGCCATGACCCTGGCCCAGGCCCAGCGACGCCTTGATCCGTTCGCGCGCATCCTCCAGCGCAGACTTCGCCTTGCGCCCCGATGCATGGGGGCTGGAAGGGTTCGCCCACAGGCCAAAACCCTCCTCCATCGCCGCCATCGCTTCGGGGCGCAGCGGGGTGGTAGCGGCGTGATCGAGATAAATGCGTTCCAAGCCTGTTTGCCCTATCTCACAAAAAATTGCGCATTCTGCATGCGTTCCTATATAGAGCGCGCTTTCGCGGGCCGCCACCCGGCGCTCCGCTCTGCCAGATTTATTACAAGGTAGCCGATGCCCTCCGTCATCTTTCCCGGTCCTGAAGGCCGTCTCGAAGGCCGTTTTTCCCCGCCGCCGCGCCCGCGTGCGCCGGTGGCGATGATCCTCCATCCGCACCCCGAAGGCGGGGGCACAATGAACGACCGGATTGTGCAGCGGCTCTACAAGACCTTTGTGGACCGCGGCTTTGCCGTTCTGCGCTTCAATTTTCGCGGCGTGGGTCGCAGCCAGGGCAGCTTTGACAGCGGCATCGGTGAATTGAGCGATGCGGCGAGCGCGCTGGACTGGGTTCAGTCAATTCACCCCGAGGCGCAGACGACATGGGTCGCGGGCTATTCCTTTGGCGCGCTCATCGGGATGCAGTTGCTCATGCGTCGCCCCGAAGTGCGCGGCTTTATCTCAGTCGCGCCGCCTGCAAACATGTATGATTTCAGCTTCCTCGCGCCCTGCCCTGCGAGCGGAATTTTCGTGCAAGGCGCAGCGGATACCGTGGTTCAGCCGAGCGCCGTGCAAAAGCTGGTCGATAAACTGCGCACGCAAAAGCACATCACGATCCACCACGACGAGATCCCGCGCGCGAACCATTTCTTCGAAAACGAAATGGAAGACATGATGGCAAGCGTCGACAATTACCTCGACTTCCGCCTGTCACCGGATTGTCCGATCAAATAATCCCGTCCGGGATTTTTGATCTTTTCTTGTTTTTGCGAAGCCGCATCCGCGGCTTCGTCCTCGCTAGACGTCCTCCGGCGAATCTTCGCCTACGGACCCGCTGCGGGCAGCCCTTGGCCTTGCGGTTTGCTATCGCAAACCGTGGCCCCGCGCCACAACTTCTGGAAGAGTTGTCTCGAAATCTACGATTTCGCAAGCGCGACCGCGCGCCCGCAGATGCCCCGCAGCCGAAGATTCGGCGTAGGGATCAGCACCGAGGAGTTCGCCCGGATGGGCGAACGCAAGACAATTACACACAAGAAAGTTTCAATTAGCACACTAGTTGCAACATAGTACTAGTATCAAAGCGCAACTCGAAACAATTTTGAAATAGTGATGTCGCCCTGTAACATCTCATTTGAGCGGCTCCCCTAATGCAACACTGCCGCTCTTGTGACGAAGTAATCAGGAGTTCTCGCTATGAGTTATGCAGGCCAAAGCAATACACCCCGCCCCGCAGCTGCGCTGGGTGCGCTGGCTGTACCGTTGGGCTTTGGCGTATTGCTGGTGACAGGACTCGCAGTGACAGGAGGACTCCCGGAGGTTGAGGAAACATTGACCGGCTTTCAGGTGAAGCCGGAGCCAAGGGTCATCCCTCCACCGCCGCCCGAACCGGTCGAGCAAGTGCAGGAAACCGGTCCGGTCCAGCCCACCACGGCCACACCCGACTTCATTATTCCAAAGCCGGACGTCAGCTTTGACCAAAGCCCGTCAATCCCGGTCGATATCTTTGACGGGATCGAGACGGACCTGACTCCAATCATCCTACCCGAAGGCATTGGCGAGGTTGGCAGACCGCCAGCCCCTGAGCCTTCACCCGCCGCTGATCCGATTTCGGCTGTCCCGCGCGGCAATCCGGGCCGCTGGGTGACGAATGGCGATTATCGCACGCGCTGGATCAATGAAGGGCTGTCAGGCATCGCTGGCTTCAGCCTTGAAATCGACCGCAATGGCCGTGTGAGCGATTGCACAATCACCCGCTCTACCGGGCACAGCGTGCTGGACGGCGCGACCTGTCGCCTGCTGGAACGCCGCGCCCGCTTTACCCCTGCGCGTAACGGTGCCGGAGACAACGTCGCGGGCACCTATTCCAGCTCGGTCAGCTGGGAAATACCCTGAGAATGCGCGCCTCTAAAGGGGCGCATATTCCCAGGATTGTTTGTTTCGTGCGCCCACATCCGTGGTCGCGTCCTCGCTAGACGTCCTCCGCTACGCTTCGGACCCGCTGCGGGCGGGCGGTCGCCCTTGCGGACCCGGTTCGGGTCCGAGCCAGTGCTCCGAATGAAGACAAGCTGCGGAGCACGCTGCGCGAAGCGCTGGGCAAGGGTGCCAAAAAAGACAATGGCGCGCGCCCGCAGCGATTGGGTCGCAGGTCGCATGAGCGACGACATCGCGCGCCGGACGGCGTGCGGAAACAAAAGAATTTCCTCCCCCTACTGAGCGTTCACCGCTTCAATCGGGGCATTCCCATCCGCAGTCGGCACGGTCCAGATCAGCACGTTCATCACCGCAATCGCTGCCAGGATCAGCATCAGAACGGGCTGCTTTGCCTCGCCGGTGCGCCGCCACATCACAAACGCGCCCGTAATCAGGGCAAAGGCGGCCAGCATTACCAGTGAAAGCACCAAATTGGTCATCGCGCGCCTCTCATCCTGTCTGCCATGCAAATTGTTGTATCACACCGCGCCTGCAAAGCCGCCTGTGGCCCACGGGAGGCGTCATCGCGCTGGCACATTCCCCGCCTATCGCCTAGCTTCGAGGGATCAACACCTAAGGAGGGAATCATGGGAATTTTCAGCTCAATCAAAAGTGCGATCTGGGGCGAAGACGACAAACCAGAGGACGACAGGCCAGCGGCAACCGAAGCGAAACCGACCGCGACTACCGGCCCTGTCGAACGGGCGGCGATCAGCCATGAAGAAGTAGAGCGCCGTATCGCCAATATTCCAGGGGCCGATGATCTCAATTGGCGCACTTCAATTGTCGATCTGATGAAGCTGGTCAAAATCGACCCCAGCTATGAAAATCGCAAGGAGCTGGCGCAGGAGATGGGCAATGCCGGCTATTCAGGCTCTGCCGAGGACAACATCAAGCTGCACAAGGACGTGATGGACGAGATTGCCAAGGCGGGCGGCGTCGTACCGGATGACCTTAAAAGTTGATTGGCGGGGCGACTGATTGACTCGGTCGAACAGCGGTTTAACACCGACTGCATGACCAAATCAGAAACGAACTTCACACGCCGTCAGGCCCTTGCCGGGCTTGCCAAGGGTCTGGGCGGCGTTTCCGCATTGGCACTGCTTCCAGCGTGCGTTGCGACGCGCGGGCCGGACGGTCAGCCGGGTATGCCCGGAACATCGGGCACCGCCTACACTCCGATGGCTGTGCCCGCACCCGATGCGAAGCTGGACCAGATTGCCTATCGCATGCTCGCGCATGAACCGGGCCGCGCGACCGGTCTGGGCGTGGACACAGGCGATTATGCCGACTGGCGCGGGGAGTGGGGCACGCCGGGGATCGCTGGCAAAGAGGCGTATAAAGCCACCCTCACCGAACTGGTCGAGGAAGCAAAAACGTATCCCAAGGAAGGGCTGACAGAGGACCAGCAGATCGGTTTTGAAGTGGTCGAAACCGCCTTTTCTCAGGCATTGGACGGCATGGCCCTGCCCTATGGTGATGTGGCTGTGGGCAGCTGGCGCAACGCACCCTATGTCGTAATCCAGAATGTCGGCGGGTATATCGATTATCCGCGAGCGATGGGCTCAAGCCAGCCACTCAACAATGCGCAGGACGCGGAGTATTACCTCAGTCGCCTGCAACAGATCCCGGCCCAGTTAAACGGGGAACTGGAGCGGGTGAAAGAGGCCCGCGCAATGGGCGTGATCCCGCCCGATTTCCTGCTGGACAAGGCAACAGCGCAGCTTTCCAGCACTCTTAAAGCAGCGGGGCAAGGCACGCTGTTTGTAGATGATTTCAAGACAAATCTGGCCAAGGCGGACCTCCCGGAACGCTACGCTACGCAGGCACGGCAATATGTCGAAGGCCCGATTGCGGTCGCGCTTGAGACCCAGCTTGCCGAATTGCGGTCACAGCGCGCCGAAGCCAAGTCCGATGCGGGCATGTGGGCCCAGCCAGAGGGTGAGGCGTGGTATTCATGGTCAACCGAGGCCTCCACCACGACATCGCTCAACCCAGATGAAATCCACGAACAGGGGCTGGAAGAACTGGCCGAACTGCACGGCCGGATGGACCCGATCCTGAAAGAAATCGGCTACACCAAGGGGACCGTGGGTGAACGCATGCAGGCGTTGGGCGATGATCCGCGCTATAAATTCGCACCCGGCGACAAAGGCCGAGAAGAGATATTCGCCTTCATCAACAAACAGGTCGATTATATCCGCGCCCAGATGCCGCGCGCCTTCACACAATTGGTCGATCCGCCCTTGGAAGTGCGCCGCATTCCTGTGGCCGAGGAACTGGGCGCGCCCGGGGCCTATGGCGGGGCGGGCAGTAAGGATGGCAGCATTCCGGGCCGGTTCTGGATCAATCTGCGCACCACCGATCTGCACCGCAAATACGATCTGCCCGATCTGGCTTTCCATGAGAGTATTCCTGGCCATGTGTGGGAGGGCGAATTTTCCAACCGCCTGCCGCTGATCCGCTCCATCCTCGCCTTCAACGCCTTTAGCGAAGGCTGGGCGCTGTATGCCGAACAGCTCGCCGACGAGCTGGGCGCCTATGATGATTTCAAGGTCGGGCGGCTGGGATATCTGCAAGCTATCGCCTTTCGCGCCTGCCGCCTGGTGGTGGACACCGGACTGCATCACAAACGCTGGACGCGTGAGGAGGCGAACCGCTTTTTTGTCGAGCGTAACGGATCCAAGGTCGAGGAAGTCGCCAGCGAAGTGGACCGGTATTGTAGCTGGCCGGGCCAGGCATGTGGCTATAAAATCGGCCATTCCGAAATCCTGCGCCAGCGCGCGCGGGCGCAAAGCGAGCTGGGCGGCGCCTATGACTTCAAGGCGTTTAACACCGCTGTCATCCTTGGCGGCAATGCTCCGCTGAACGTGGTCGGGAACACGGTAAGCCGGTATATTGATAGCGCACGCGGATGAGCCCACATCACCCATGGCGATAACGCCGCAAGGAAACCCACGCCATGGAACAGATCGGTCAGGACCTTGAGACGATGCGGCGCGTGCCGCTGGCTGACGCACATGTTGAGGCGATCTGTGAAATCGGCTCAGAGCGCAGCTATGCCGCGGGCGAAGTGGTGGCAGAAATCGGCGATCCGATGGACACGTTTATCTATGTCCTCGAAGGCGAGATCGAGGTAGTCAATCCCTACACCAATGAACGCATGCTCGAATCTGCGCTTGGCCCGACACAGTTCATGGGCGAGATCGGCTTTCTCAATCGCGGTACCAATTATCTCAGAATGCGCGCCTCGGTGGATACTCGGGTGATCGAGACTCCGCGCACCGCGATGCTGGACCTGATGAGCCGTGTGCCCGAGCTTTCCGACCACATCATCACCGTGTTTTCCGCCCGCCGTCGCAAGCAGTTCGAGATGAGCCATGGCTCGGTCAAAGTCATAGGTGCTGATCGCGATCCGGCGGTGCAGGAAGTGGAGCGCTTCCTCTCGCGCAATCGCATCCCGTTCAAAAGCTATGACATGGACGCGCGCGACGAAGCAACGAACAAGGTCTGCGATCTGACGGGGCACGAACCCAGCGTCATTTTGGGCACCGATACCAAGCTGGAAGACCCCACCCCGCGTAAGGTCGCACAGTTCCTGAATCTTGACCTCGACATCTGTTCGCAGCGCACTTTCGACCTGCTGATCGTTGGTGGCGGACCCGCTGGCGTGGCGGCGGCTGTTTATGCCGGATCCGAAGGGCTCGATGCGCTGGTGATCGAGGATATGGCCGTTGGCGGGCAGGCGGGCACGTCGAGCCGGATCGAGAATTACATGGGCTTTCCAACCGGCATTTCAGGCACCGACCTTACCTATCGCGGGCAGATACAGGCGCTCAAATTCGGCACGCGCTTTGTCATGCCGCGCCGGGTCAATGCGTTGGAGCGGCGCGAGGATGGCAGCTTTTGCGCGAGGCTGGATGGTGACGACGAGGATATCGACGAGATCTGCGCCAATGCCGTGCTCGTCTCCACCGGCGTCCAATATCGCCGCCTGCCACTGGAGAACCTGCGCGAACTCGAAGGGTCCGGCGTGTTTTACTCCGCGACCGAGATGGAAGCGCGCTTTTGCGGCCAGACCGAAGCGGTCGTGATCGGCGGCGGCAATTCCGCCGGCCAAGCCGCCATGTTCCTGTCGCGCACGGCAAAGCATGTGCACCTTGTTGTGCGGTCGGGCAGTCTGGCGGCCTCAATGTCGAGCTATCTCACAAGCCGCCTCGAAGCGGACCCGCGCATTACTATCCATTATAACACGCAGGTTACCGCCTTGCATGGTGAGGACTGGCTGACCGGCGTCACCTTCTCGACGCCCGACGGCGAATCTCATATCGACACGACCGCCCTGTTCATCATGATCGGCGCGGCCCCCAACACCGAATGGCTGTCTGGTCTGGTGGAAACGGACGAGAAAGGCTTTGTCCTTACCGGCAGCGCGGTCGGGCGGGAGAGCCCGTTTGAAACCGGCACCGATGGCATCTTTGCCGTGGGGGATGTGCGATCGGGCTCTGTCAAACGCGTTGCCAGCGCGGTGGGCGAAGGGTCCGTAGTGGTCAGCCAGATCTGGACCTATCTGGACAGCCTGAAGAACCGGGCCTGAAGAACCGGGCCTGAAGAACTGGGCCTCAGAAAGCCGGGCTAAATAGCCAGACTGGATCGAATACCTTCCGATCCGTGTGTGGTCATACAATATCAAGGCGCTATGGTGAATACTCGCAGTGAAGTCGCAGTCACTGATCAAGAGGCCCCACACCCGATGCTTACGCGCACATATAACTTTGCCCTTCTGTTCGCTCTTGCGCTGGGCCTCACTACTCTGATTCCCGGCGCAGCGCGGGCCGACTGGTATGAAGCGTCAAGCGACAACTTCGTCATCTATGCCGACGATAGCGAAAAAGACATTCGGCGATATGCGGAGAACCTTGAAAGGTATCACAAGGCAATGGAGCAGTTGCTGGGCTATCGGGTGGAAAAACCCAGCCCTTCCAACCGCGTCACTATCTTTTCTGTCGGTAGCGGTCGCCAATTGCGCAAAGTGGCAGGTAAAGGATCGCGCAACATTGCCGGCTTTTACATCCCGCGCGCCGGGGCCAGCCGGGCTTTTGTTCAGGATATCAAGAGCAAGGATGGCTACCCGCACTTCTCGACCATCGTCCTGTTGCACGAATATGCGCATCATTTCCTGATTGCGTCCTCGCGTTTTGAAATGCCGCGCTGGATGAGCGAGGGCGGAGCGGAATTCTTTGCCGCTGCGACGTTCAAGAAGGACGGCGGCGTTCTGATCGGGCGGGTCGCCCGCCACCGCGCTCCTGAAATGTCCTATGTCAGGAAATTCCGCCTGCAAGAATTGCTGGCCTCCACCGCGCGCGACAGGCGCAAGGAAAGGCCGACTGATGCGTTCTATGGCCGCAGTTGGGTGCTCTACCACTACCTCACATTCAACCCTGATCGCCGCGATCAACTCGTCACCTATTCCAAAGCGATCAGGAGCGGGCAAAGCTCCATCGACGCGGCAGAATCCGCATTCGGTGATCTTGACACACTGGAACGCGAATTGATGCAATATATTCGAGGGCGCAATTTCAAAATGCTGGAATTGCAAGCCAAAGACATGCCGATTGGCAAGGTGACCTTGCGCCGCCTGCCCGAAGGCGAGTCCAAGGTGATGCCACTGCGCATCCGTTCTCAGCGCGGTGTCAATTCCGAACAGGCCGCAGAAATCCTCGAAGATGTGCGCGAACTGGCCGCCAGATATCCGGCGGATGCGGGCGTCCTGGCCGCGTTGGCAGAGGCTGAATATGACGCAGGTAACGATGATGAGGCCATCGCGGCGGCGGACCGCGCCATTGCGATCGATCCCACTCGCACAAATCCTTATGTGCAGAAAGGCTTTGCGCTGTTCCGCAAGGCGAAGGATTCGCCCGTTCCCGATCAGGCCTATGACGCTGCGATGAAGCCGTTCACTAAGCTGAATCAGATCGAAAACGATCATCCGCTGCCGCTGATCTATTACTATCGCAGCTATACCCAGCGCGGGATCGCACCGCCAGAAAATGCGCGCCACGCGCTGGAGCGTGCGGCCCAGCTTGCTCCGTTTGACAAGGGATTGTGGTTCAATGTCGCGACGATGTGGATGCAGGAAGGCAAGGTGGCACTCGCTAAAAGCGCGCTTCAGCCGATTGCCAATGATCCGCATGGCGGAAGCAGGGCGACCGGCGGCAAGAAACTGATCGCGATCCTCGATAAACTTCCCGAAGGCGAGCCAATCGATATCCGCAAAGCCATGCGAATGAGCGTGAGCGAAAAGGACACGGCTGAAACTGACGGGGAAGACGCCGCCAAAGCGGAAGCACGGAGCGAGGCGGGAAGCGAAAGCGCGGCGGAGAACGGTTCCGAAGGCAATGGAGCGACCGGAGCGGAAGCGACCCGATAGGGTGCGGGCGGGGCCTGAAGCGCCTGATTGCGGACGCTGCACAGGCCATTTTCCTACTCGTCCCCGCGGTGCTAGTTTCGCATCGGCTCTTTCGAATGTCCGATCAGAAACGAAAGCGGGTTGGAAAAGTGTCAAATCCTACAGGGCGATTAAAACCGTTTTAAAAGAGATGACTATCCTGATGATAGCACTTTCGCACAATCGGATGTGTCAAATAAAATAGGATGTGATTTTGCCACACCGCCGCCCCCGGAAGGGATGGACGAACAGCTGACCAGGCGCAAAAAAGGTTTCAGCGCATCATACCGCTGACGATGGAGCCGAGGATACCGCCTAACGCGCCCCCTTGGTTGGCGCCTCCATCGGCCTGGCCTTTTGCTTCCTGGGTCATATATCCCGCCGCCGCCATGGCGAGGATGGGAAGCATTTTCTTGAGCAGGCCCTCGTCCAGACCGGTCACGCCAGCGACTTCGCCAGCCACCGAGCGACTCACATCCTTGCTGCCAAAGATTGTGCCCAGAATATCATTACCCGGCCCGGTCGGCGTCGGATCACTGCCCAGCACCATATCAAGGAGGCCTCCGCCAATTCCGCCAGCCAGCGCGCCGCCAAGGCCGCCTCCACCAGAGGAGGAGCCGCCGAGGATCGCTCCCGCCAGATCACCCAGCCCGCCCATCGGATCAGGCGTTGTCGTACCGCCGGTGGCGCTGCGCCCCATGCCGGCGACAATCGCGGGAAGCAGCGCGCCAGCCGCACTTTTTGCGGTGCCCTCATCGACCCCCAGTTCCTTTGCCATCGAAGCGATAGCTCCGGTCTGCTGCAGCATTTGTGTAAGGCTCACGGAAGTTGCTCCCCTTCGTAAATTGTAGTGCTTATTTCTTGCCGAAAAAGCCCGAGGCAAGATTGGCGACATCGTCGATCACGCTGCCGTCGCCATCCTGATCCAGGAATGCTGCAAAGCCGCTAACCTGGTCAGAACCCTGAACTTTGGTGGCGAGGTCACCCAGCGCACTCTCGCCGCCCAATTGTGCGACAATCGACTGCAAAGCGTTGGTGTCCAGTGGCGATTTTTGCGAGGCCATCTCAACAGTGTTGCCAGGCTGGTCATGCGACTGCCCCAGCGCTGCAAGACCTTTTTCGACGAGCGCCGGGTCGATACCCACCTGCGCGGCGAGGCTTGCAACTGTGTCCGGCGAACCGGAAACCTGTTTCAGAATGCTGTCGAGTGCGCTCATTTGAGTCGTCCTTTTCTGTGTATCTCAAATCCAAGGGTCAGAGTGTGCGCCCCGGAGCAACAAAAGAAAAGGCCCCGCATTGCGAAAATGCGAGGCCTGTTACACAGTTTTACGTCACAACATATTTTAGCGTGCTTTCGATGAACCACTGAACATATACGCAATATCTTCGATGATATTGCCCTGCGCTAAGCTTCCCAGATCATTCGACAAGCCGGCAGCAATGAACTTAAGAGCGCCCTCACCACCAAGCGCCGAAACAATAGCAGTCAACACAGACGCATCATGGCCGGTTTTAATGGCCGCATTCGAAATCGTATCGCCCGCAGCCACATGCGTGTGGGCAAGAGCCATGATCGCTTTTTCGGCTTTGGCGGGGGCAAGGTTTACCTGCTTTGAAAGGCTTACGAGATTATCAGGAGCGTCAGACATGCGCGCAAAAATCGGATCGAGAATACTCATTATGAGGTCCCTTATTCTGTTAAGAAACAGGGCCGGCACAGAACCGGCCCTCGCGATAACAGAACTACGCACCAAGCGATCAAAAGGAGCCGCTAGACCGCAAATAAAGTCTGGTTTGTCCGATCCTTAGGGTTGTCAGGCGGCGACAGGCGCTGCGTTGCGCACACCCTCGTCAACATACGCTTCGAATTCGGCGAAGTTGTCGATGAACAGTTGCACCAGTTTTTGCGCTGTGGCGTCATAATCGCCCTTGTCCGTCCAGGTGCTGCGCGGATCAAGGATTGTCTGGTCTATCCCGGCCTCGGCCAGGACAGGTACGCTGACCGGCACGTCAAAACCGAAATTCGGGTCCTTGCGGTATTCGACGCCATCCAGATCGCCATCCAGCGCGGCATTGAGCAGCGCACGGGTCGCCTTGATCGGCATCCGGTTGCCAACGCCATACTTGCCGCCGGTCCAGCCGGTGTTGAGTAGCCAGCACTGAACCGCGCCCTTGGCGATGCGCTCTTTCAGAAGATTGCCATAGATGCTGGGATGACGCGGCATGAATGGCGCGCCAAAGCAGGTGGAGAAGGTGGCTTCAGGTTCGGTCACGCCGATCTCTGTGCCGGCAACCTTGGCGGTGTAGCCCGAGAGGAAGTGATACATCGCCTGTTCGGGAGTCAGGCGCGCAATCGGAGGCAGCACGCCGAAGGCATCTGCTGTCAGCATGACGACATTGCTGGGCACCGGGCCAAGGTTCTTTTCCGAAGTGTTCGGGATGAAGTTGATCGGATAGGCGCCGCGGGTGTTCTCTGCGAGCGAGTTGTCGTCAAAGTCCAGCTCTCGCGTTACGGGGTCCATCACGACATTTTCCAGCACGGTACCAAACCGCTTGGTCGTGGCATAGATTTCCGGCTCCGCTTCTTCGGAAAGGCGGATCATCTTTGCATAGCAGCCGCCCTCGAAATTGAAGACCGCCGTGTCGGACCAGCCATGCTCGTCATCGCCGATCAACGTACGCGAAGCATCCGCGGACAGCGTCGTCTTGCCGGTGCCCGAAAGTCCGAAAAAGACGCTCGTATTGCCTTCAGAACTGATATTGGCCGAGCAATGCATCGGCATCACGCCCTCTGCAGGCAGCAGATAGTTGAGAATGCCGAACACGCTCTTCTTCATTTCGCCGGCATATTTGGTGCCGCCGATCAGGATCAGCTTCTCGGTGAAGTTGACCGCAATAACCGTCTCGCCGCGTGTCCCGTGGCGCGCGGGGTCGGCGCGAAAGCTTGGCAGATCGATAATCGTGTATTCCGGTGCGAAATCGCCCAGCTCGTCCGCAGTCGGACGCACCAGCAGGGTGCGAATGAACAGATTGTGCCAAGCCAATTCGTTGATGACACGGACGTTCACACGGTGCTCAGTCTGAGAGCCGCCGAACAGGTCCGCGACGTAAAGCGTTTCTTTCTCGCCCAAAGCCTTGAAAAAGTCTTCTTTCAGCGCGGCGAAATGCTCCGACGTCATGGACGCGTTGACCTTGCCCCACCAAACAGTGTCCTCAGTCGTTTCATCGCGGACGATGAACTTGTCCTTGGCGCTGCGGCCGGTGTGTGCGCCGGTCTGAACCACCAGCGCCCCGTCCTTGGAAAGCGCACCCTCGCCAGCGGCCAAAGATGCCTCAACCAAGGCAGCCGTGCCGAAATTGGGGCGGATGTCGGCGGAAGTATCAATGCCTTGCGAACCGAGCGAATGTGCGAGGGGGGTCAAGGTTCAGTCCTTTCAAAAGATTAGTATCAATCCGGGATCGAAGCATTGGTTTGGCATCATCCAGCGCACATCGAGCCAAGGTGGTCAGCGCTGTATGAATGATTCGCCGTGGACGTTCAGCCCCCAGATCCCCAAGGGCGGCATAGTCGGGCGTTTTGGGCGCGTCAAACGCGTGGCGCGCAACAAGTGTATTGGGTGAGGCGGGCAGAACCGGACCGGAGCGGAGGGCAGAACGACGGGTGTGTTTCGGGGCAGCGTGCACACGCGGTCGATTGTCTTGCCGCCGCGTTCCCGCTAGATCATTCGAATGGAGGAAAAACGGCAAATGGCTATCGCCACACCCCCGGGTTCAGAAGAAATGGGTGCTGGGACCGCAACGCAGGACGGCACACCGCTGACACATTCGACAGGAGCGGCTTCAAAGAATGCCACATCTGAGACTTCTGAGGCCGCACACCGTCCTTCTGCCGCTGCAGAGGAGGCAGGCGTAATCGCGCTCGTCGATGATGACCGCAACATCCTTACAACAGTCTCCATCGCATTGCAGGCCGAGGGGTTTGTGACCCGGCTTTATTCCGACGGTGAGACAGCTTTGAAAGCCCTGCTGGAAAACCCGCCCGACCTTGCTATTTTCGATATCAAGATGCCGAAAATGGACGGGATGGAATTGCTGCGACGGGTCCGCGAATATTCGCCCCTGCCCGTCATATTCCTGACCAGCAAAGATGACGAGGAGGATGAGGAAGCAGGGCTGGAGTTGGGAGCGGACGATTACATCGCCAAACCGTTCAGCCAACGTCTGTTGATCGCCCGCATTCGCGCCATCCTGCGCCGCGCAGAGCCCGAGCGCGAATTTGAGAATGACACCGCACCATCGCCCAACGCACACCCGATCATCGCGCGCGGCAGGCTGTATATGGACCCAGCGCGTCATTATGTGACGTGGAATGACAGGTCAGTGAGCCTGACCGTGACCGAGTTCCTGATCCTTGAGGCGCTGGCAGCGCGACCAGGTGTGATCAAGAGCCGCAACCAGTTGATGGACGCCGCCTATCCCGACGACGTTTTTGTCGATGACCGCACGGTCGACAGCCATATCAAGCGGATGCGCCGTAAGTTTCGCGTGGTCGATGACCGGTTTGCCGCGATCGATACTCTGTATGGCGCTGGCTACAGCTTCAACGAAGTCTGACGTGGCCCGCCCCGAATGAATACACACCGATGAATGCGCATTCCGATCTTGCAAGCCAGTCGGGCCCCGTCGATCCGGCCTCCGGCGCAACAGGTGCAGACACGCGCGCGCACGTCGCCTCGGCAGGGGTAACACGCGGGGGCGAAACACTCAGTACGACGGGCCGATTTGCCCTCACGGCGCGCATCCTGATTGTGAATATCATGCCACTCGCCCTGCTGGGCGGCGGCCTGTTTTATCTCGACAGCTATCGCACGCAGTTGATCAATGAACGCTTCAAACTGGCGAGGATCGAAGCTCAGATTTCTGCTGAAGCTCTGGCCGGGGCGACGCGTGATCGGCAGAATGCCCTGCTGGTTCAGATCGGCAAAGAGCAGCGCATGCGGATGCGCATGTTTGACGAGAATGGCGACCTGATTGCCGACAGCTTTGAACTGGACGGCCCAGCCTTCGAATTCGACGACATCACCAATGATACCTGGGATCAGCAATTCGCCCGCTGGCTGGACCGCACTGTGGATGCGATTGTGAGCGCAGAGGCGGTGCCCGACTATGTCGAGCCCGAGGCAATGGATGCCGATGCCTGGCCCGAGCTCGCCCGTGCGCGCGAAGAAGGGGTCAGCCAGATCAGCCTGTATGACTGGCGCGATGGGTCGCCGGTTATCACCGCCGCTGCGCCTGTCGGCTTGAATGGCGCGACCCTGCTGACTGTGCGCAACGCGGTGGACATCACTGAGAGCGTGCGTTCTGCGCGTTCTGCGCTGGGGATCGCGGTGATGGTGGTTCTGGGTGCGTCGGCTCTGCTCTCGCTGTTCCTTGCCCGCACCATTGTCACCCCGCTGCGCCAATTGGCCCGCGCCGCCGTGCGCGTGCGGCAGGGACGCGAGCGCGAGGTCGAAGTCCCCCGCCTGCCGCAACGCTCCGATGAGATCGGCCTGCTCGCGCGCGCAGTGTCCGACATGACAGCGGCGCTGCGCCAGCGGATTGACGCCGTCGACAGCTTCGCAGCCGACGTCGCGCATGAGATCAAGAATCCACTCGCCAGCCTGCGCAGCGCGATTGAATCGCTTCCCCGCGTAGAGGACCTGGCCCTGCGAGAGGAGCTGACCTCCATCGCCACGCATGACGTGCTCCGGATTGACAGGCTTGTCAGCGAAATCTCCGATGCGAGCCGGATCGATGCGGAAATGTCGCGTGCGACGCTTGAGCGCATCGATCTTGCCGATCTGGTGCGCGCGATCATCGGCAGCCGCGAATACCGCTCCGAAAATCAGGATCACCTTATCGACCTCAGCACGCGGGGATTTGCCGCCACGGTCATGGGTGTCGGCGCCCGTCTGGAGCGTGTCGTGGAAAACCTGCTGGATAACGCGGTCTCGTTCTCTCCCCCTGATGCGCCGATCGAGGTGATGATCGACAATGACGGGGAGTGCGTCACGGTGGTCGTTTGCGATTCCGGTCCCGGCATTCCCGAAGACAGCCGGGATAAAGTGTTCCAGCGTTTCCATTCTGTGCGCCCTGATAAAGAGGACTTCGGCAACCATTCGGGCCTTGGCCTCGCCATTGCGCGCGCCATTGCCGAGGCGCATGACGGGCGCCTGACCGCGGAAACGCGCCCCGACGGAAAGCCGGGTGCCTGCCTGAGGGTGCGCCTCCCCAGTGCATGATCGCGAGTGCTTGACCGTGAGTGCTGGATGAGGGGCGCATTGTGATGAGCAAAACCTTGTCCCCCGAAACACTCGTCATGCAGGCCAGCGCCGTTGCCATCGAAGGACGAGCGCTGTTGATCGAAGGGGAGCCGGGATCAGGAAAATCCAGCCTTACGCTTGCCCTTATAGAGCGCGGCGCCCAGTTGATAGGAGATGACGGAGTCACTCTTACACGAGTGGAAACCGACAAGGATCCGCAGATCATAGCCTCGCCGCCGCCCAACATCGAAGGCCTTATCGAAGTGCGAGGCGTGGGTCTTGCCAGATTTCCCGTTGCCCCGCCTTGTCCTGTCGCTCTGATCCTTCAGCTAACGGATATGTCCGAGCGCCTGCCAGACCTCGCCGATACGAGCGCCATTCTGGGATGCAACATTCCCGCCCTGCCATTCACCCCGGGCACAATCGCCCCGGCGCAGCGCGCGCGCATTGCGCTCGAAATCCACGGGATATTCGACGTGTAAGGGGGCTGTGGACATTTAGGGGCTTTCTCATAGTGTCAATGCATGACAGCCACGGTGAAGGGCACGAGAGAGGCCCAAGTCAAAAATCCTCTTTCGCAGGCGAGAATCTCCGCCAAGAAGGAACCGCCATGGATACGCCAGTCGCACAACCTTCCCACCAGAATAGCGACCCACAGCGCTTGTTGCTGGTCACCGGATTGTCAGGCGCGGGCAAGTCGACCGCGCTCGCCGTGCTGGAGGATCTGGGCTGGGAGACGATCGATAATTTCCCTGTACGCTTGCTCGACGGTCTCGTCTCCCCCGCCACGGACCGCTCTCAGGGTCCGCTCGCCATCGGGTTTGATTCGCGCACGCGCGGCTTCGTTCCGACGGAGATAATTGGCCTGGTGAAACAGCTCGCCGCGCGCCCCGATCTCGCGATCACCTTCATGTTTATTGATTGCGCGGGCGGAGAGTTGGAGCGGCGCTATAACGAGACCCGGCGCCGCCATCCTATGGCACAGGGCCGCACGGTGCGCGACGGGATCGCGGCGGAGCGTGAATTGCTCGAACCCTTGCGCCGTTGGGCCGATATCGTGATCGACACCACGGGGCTATCGAGCAACGAGTTGCAGAGCCATGTGCGAGAACAGTTCGAACCCAGTGAAGATGGGGCAATGACGCTGACGGTCTCCAGCTTCGGTTTTGCGCGCGGGATGCCGCCACTTGCCGATCTGGTGTTCGACATGCGCTTTCTCGACAATCCTCATTGGATCGAGGACCTGCGCGAGCTTACCGGGCAGGACGCGCCCGTTGGCGAACATATCCAGCGGGATCCTGGCTTTACCCTCGCCTTTAACCAAATCTTCGATCTGCTCACTACGCTGCTGCCGCGCTATGCCGTGCAGGGCAAAGCCTATGTCCATGTCGCCTTTGGTTGTACCGGTGGGAGACACCGGTCAGTCTTCACCGCTGAACGCATGGCGCAAAGCTTGCGCGATGCTGGATTTTCGCCCACTGTCCGCCACCGCAATCTAGGGTCCCGCGCCACAGATGAAATTGAGCGGGAGTCGCGGAAATGATTCGTGTTGCAACAGGGGCAAATCGCGCAACCGACATCGGGCGGTCCGCATATCAGATCAGAAAATGGACCACACTTTCACACATGATCGACCAGGAATAAACGAACAGCAATGATCGGACTGATTTTGGTCACCCATGGTCGCCTTGCCGACCAGTTCGTGCAGGCGATGGAGCACGTTGTCGGCGCGCAATCCGCAGTCGCGACGGTGTGCATCGACGCCAATGACGACATGGAACAACGTCGCAGGGAAATTGCCGATGCGATCGAGGCCGTCGATAGTGGCAAGGGCGTAATCATCCTGACTGATCTGTTTGGCGGAACCCCGTCAAACCTTGCCATATCGCTGCTGGATGCGGGCAAGGTGGAGGTGATCGCGGGGATCAATCTGCCGATGCTGATCCGGCTGGCAGGGGCACGCAAGAAGATGAGCGTCACCGAAGCTGTCGAAGCCGCGCAGGAAGCGGGCCGCAGCTACATAACCGTAGCAAGCGAGCTGTTGGGCAATGAGTGACGTGCGGCAATCTGTGACGATTGTGAACCAGCGCGGGCTGCATGCGCGGGCCAGCGCCAAGTTTGTGGGAGCGGTCGCGGCGCTTGAACAGAACGTCAAAGTGCAAGTGGCCAAGGATGCAAAGGCTGCGGCGGGCGGGTCCATCCTTGGCCTGATGATGCTGGGCGCGGCGAAGGGTGACACGGTTGAGGTCATCGTCGAAGGCGACAGTGAGGTCATCGTCGAAGGCGACAGTGCGGAGGCGGTGCTTGCCCAGCTTGTCGGCCTGATAGAGGACGGTTTCGGCGAGGAATGATCAGCGCCCCACAAACGGCTTCATCTTGCTCACTTCGGTAGGACAATCATGCGCAAGCACATTTCCGGATTCTCCAACCCCACTGTCAAATATCTGCGGTCGCTGCGGGACAAAAAACACCGCAAGCGTTCTGGCCAGTTTCTGGTAGAAGGCCTGCGCCTGCTCGAAGATGCGCGCGTTTCCGGCTATATTCCGCGCCAATTGGTGATGGCCGAGGGGCGCGATGATCATGCGCTTCTGGCAGGGCTGGAAACCAAGGTGAGCGAGGGTGGCGGTGAGGTCATCACGACCGCGCCGGACATACTTTCCAAAATCACCGGAAAGTCCAACACGCAGAGCGTCGTTGGTGTATTTGACGAATTCGACACCAGCCTGAACCGGATGGACCGCAGCACCGCGCCGATCTGGCTGGTGGCGCAAGAGCTGCGCGACCCGGGCAATCTCGGCACGATGCTGCGCACTTGCGATGCGGTGGGTGCGGGCGGGCTGATCCTGATCGACGATTGCGCCGATCCGTTCAGCGCGGAGGCGGTGCGCGCCAGCATGGGCGCGGTTTTCACACAATGCATTGCCCGCGCGCGCTGGGAAGAGTTTTTGCCGTGGCTTCGCGGAGGTAACAATGGGGGTGCGGGCCAATTGGTTGCGGCGTCTTTGCGCGATGCCGTGCCCTACCGCGAGGCTGCCTATGCCGCGCCGTGCTTCATTCTGGTCGGCAACGAATCCCAAGGTCTTCCCCAAGCGTATGAGGATGAGTGCGACCTGCGCGTCACCATGCCGATGCGAGGACGCGCAGATTCGCTCAATGCGGCGGTCGCAGGCGCGGTTCTTGCGTACGAAGTGCTGGGAGGGCTGGACGCCCGAAGTTCACACGATTGACGCTATGCTACCTTCCATTTGCGCTATTTTCTTATATACTTCAGACCGTTAACTAATCACTCGAAGTTGACACACTGGCTCGCAAATTCCGCTATATCGGCCAATCGCTTACATGCATGGTTGCGGCGGGATTTGGCATGGGGCAGCCGATCTTCTGCCACCTGCGGGCGTGGTAGGAAGACCGCTTCCGTGAAATGACGTGAATCACGACTG
>JGI12048J13642_10013997_pt1 | contig 41762 bp, 38 predicted proteins | sample ElkSlonscriptome_16_FD_13642 | JGI IMG/M metagenome (IMG submission 13642)
CCCGAATCGATTTCGGAGGTCACGGCGGAGGACGATGTGTCCGACGAGTCAGGCCTGGACTTCGGATCCGCCCCACTGGAGGTCGAAGAGGACCAGCAGTGGGGAGAGCCCGATACGGGGCCCGATACGGAGCCCGATACGGAGGTCGATGGGGTGCCGTATGGCGAGCCAGAGGCGTCGACGCCCCACGACGAGGTCTCGGCCGGTCTCGCGACCGGTGCGGGCGAGGCGGACGCGCCTCCGACAGACGACGTCCCCGACTTCGGGATGGTGTTCGACGGCGGGGCACCGCGGGACCGACCCGAGGGGGAGCAAGAGCGGTCCAGGGCCGACGTGGAGGAGGCGGCGTCCGGGTCGTCGTCGGGTGCGGACGGCGGTCGTGGCTCCAGCGAAGCCGCGGCCGTCGGCGAAGGAGCCGACTCCAGCGAGGCCGTCGACTCCGGGCGGTACGACCCCTACGACCGCACGATTCCCGAGCGTCGCGGTCCTCGCTCCCGACGTCCCCGTCGCAGCGGGGGTGGCTCGAGCGCCGCTCGGGTTGCCGCGGGTGTCGTCACGGTGGTGGTCGTCGTCGCGGGCGCCTGGGTCGTGTCGGGGTCGGGGGTCGGAGGGCCGACGGAGGAGGAGGTGGTCCTCCCGGCACTCCCTCCCGAACTCGAGCCGCAGCTGCGAGAGTTGGCGCGGAACGCGTCGAGCGCGATGGTCGCCGAGTTCGACTCGTTGCCGCAGCGGCTCGCTCTTGCGGACCAGCCGGGCGCGCAGTGGTTGACCGGCCCGTACCTCTCGACGGCCAGCAGCTTCGATGGCGTGCGTCAGTACTGGGAACGCTTCGATGCGCTTCTGGACGCCATGATCGCCTCCGAGGACGACATCTGGGAGGCCGCCTGGCGCGAGCAGCTCGCCGCGGCGCAGTTGCCGGCGGGGGCCGAGGCCCAACTGCGCGAGCGCGGGACGATGGGCTGGGCCGCCGCTGCGGCCGACCGGCGTGCGGTCTATGGACAGCTTCGCGGTGTGATCGATGCGTCGCTCGACCTCCACAGGTTCCTGGTCGAGAACGAATCGGCGATCACCTTCGATCCGAGCACTGGTGGCGGAGCCGGCGACCCCGTTCTGGAGGTCGTCACGGCGACGCCGGAGCTGGGGGACGAGATGTGGGCCGGGGTGGGCCGGATCACCGTCGCACTCGACGCCGTCGGCTACATCCGTCAGGTCGAAACCGAACCGCTGCTGGACGCGGTGACGGCAAGGCTGGTCGCGATCGGGGTCCGGTGATCCGCATGATTCCGACTGCCCGCCCGCCGGGCGCGGGCCTCGTGCTGGTCACCCTCCTCTTCGCAGCGTGCGGCACACCTACGGCCGAACCTGTTTTCACGGTCGAGCCCCGGCTTTCTCCGATCCCCGAGGCACGGCTCGTCCCGCCGCGCGAGGCGCCCGCGCCGATTCGGGACACGCTCGCGCTCCGCGTGGCGCCCGGTCCGAGAGCTCCGGACGAGTTCGACGTCGTGAACAGTCCTGGGGCCGTACGGGGGGAGGAAGACCTTCGGCCTGCCGCCGTCGTGCATGCGCCCATACCCCTTCCGGAGGGGGGGCGGGAGGCGCTCGAGTCCGCACTTCTTCGCCACGGGTTCGCCGTTCTCGAACAGTCGGCCGTGGCTCGGCGACTCGTGGAGCGTTCGGACTCCCTCGGACTTCCGCCCCTGCCGGAGGGTCGCAGCCCCGACCTGTCCCGCGTTCTCCGAGCCGCTCAGTCCACCGAGAATCCGGCGGACTACCTGCTCGTGGTGGAGCGCTTTTCCGTGACGTCCGCGTCCGACCGGACGATCCCGATCGGCGATCGGGTGGAGACGCGGGCCCACGTCGAGGCGAACCCAGGGCTTTCGGTCGGGCCGGGCGAGGGGGAGATCCCGCCGGAGGTCTACGCGAGCTGGTTCGAAGCGGAGCTGTCTGCGCGCCTGCTCGACGTCGGGACGGGCAGCATCGTCTGGCTGGGATCTCACGATCTCGAATCTCCGGATGCGGAGCCGGACGGATTCACGATCCGAATCCCGACCGAGCGGAGGGTGTCCAACCTCGAGCGCATCAACGCGGCGATCTCGGCGAGAAACGACAGCGCGACGACCCTCGTCCAGACGGCGGAAGGGGTCCGGGCGGAGTTGCGCGAGGTCTACGAGGAGGGGTCGCTCACTCGGACGTTCGATACGGATGAAGAGGTGCTCGAATGGCAGGAGGACATGCGAGCCGAGGCGGACAGGCTCGAGCGCCGGTATCGCGATCTCGTCACGACCCTTCTCGACCTCCAGAGCACGCTGCCGCCGGAGACGGAGGAGGAGTGGGCGTTCTTCTACCGGGTCGGAGATCCGGCATTGACGCCCGACTTCGGACCCGATGTGGGCGCCGCCTCCACGGACGCGCCGACCGAGGCGCACCTCCGGCGGCTGACCCGCCTGGTCGCCACATCTCTCGTGAACACCATCCTCATCAGCTGAGGAGGATGCCGAATCACGCCTCGAAGTAGGGGTTCTCGCCCGAGGAGTGATCGGTGATGTCGTGCACGGCGGTGAGTTCCGGAATCGCCTGGCGAAGCATCCGCTCGACGCCCTGTCGAAGCGTCATCCGGGACATCGCGCAGCCCTGGCAGCCGCCGCTCATCTCGAGATAGATCTCGGTGTCCTTGACGTCGTACAGGTCGATCGCGCCGCCGTGGGACGCGATGGCCGGATTGACCTGATCGTCGAGGACCTCCTGGACCCGCTCGGCGATGGGCCCGGTCGGCGTGGGACGGTCTCCGCCGGGCGCCGCGGGTGCAGCGTCGCTCTCTGCCGGCCGGACCTCGAAGCCGCTTTCGTTGACGCGCTCCACGAAGTCCACGGTCGCTCCGTCCAGCGCCTGTACGGATGTCTCCGGCACGAGCACGGCGAGCCCGTCGACCTCGACCTCACGGTCGGCGGTGTCGCGCTCGTCGTGGCTCACGAGCGTGAGCTCGAACGTCGGGGAAACCGGCGAGCCGTGGTGTGCGATCCGCAGGTGCGCGAGTTCGCCCCCGCTCTGGTCGATGAATGTGCGCACCATGTCGCGGGCGCGGTCGGTGAACGTAAGCATGGATCCGTCGGATGGAGTCGGCCTGATGAGGCGGTGCCTGTCACATTGAATGATACCGAGTATCAACCAGAGGTTCCACCGGACCGTGCGTCTCCCCACCCGACCGGCCTCGGGATCTCGACCGCATACCGTTGAGGCCGCGTGGGTCGACGGGTAGCTTCCGAAGCGTCCGCATTCGGCGGGTCCGCGCACCTCAACCCACGTCCGACCCTTCCCGATGGCATCCGACCTCATGGACAAGCTCGTGTCGCTCTGCAAGCGACGCGGATACATCTTCCAGTCCTCCGAGATCTACGGAGGCACCGGGTCCGTCTGGGACTACGGTCCGCTGGGCGTCGAACTCAAGCGGAATCTCAAGGATGCCTGGTGGCGGCGCATGGTGCGGATGCGCGACGACGTCGAGGGGCTCGATGCCGCCATCCTCATGCATCCGAAGACGTGGGAGGCGTCGGGTCACGTCGACGGGTTCACCGATCCGCTCGTCGATTGTTCGAACTGCCGGCGCCGATTCCGGGCCGACCTGCCCGAGGTTGCCGACGGTCAGTGCCCGGTGTGCGGCACGCGGGACGCGTTCGGCGAGGCACGGCAGTTCAACCTCATGTTCAAGACGTTCATGGGGCCGGTCGAGGAGGACGCCAACGTCGTGTATCTCCGACCGGAGACCGCGCAGGGCATCTTCGTGAACTTCCAGAACGTGGTGACGTCCGCCCGGCAGCGGGTGCCCTTCGGCATCGCGCAGATCGGCAAGGCGTTCAGGAACGAGATCACCCCCGGAAACTTCATCTTCCGAACGCGCGAATTCGAGCAGGCGGAGATGCAGTTCTTCGTGAAGCCGGGTGAAGACGTGGAGGCCTTCGAGTACTGGAAGGCGGAGCGGATGCAGTTCCACCGCTCGCTGGGCCTCGACGAGTCGAAGCTTCGGTTCCACCCTCACGGTGACGACGAACTGGCTCACTACGCGAAGGCTGCGTTCGACATCGAATACGAATTTCCCTTCGGCTGGAAGGAATTCGAGGGGATCCACAATCGGACCGACTTCGATCTCGCTCGGCACGAGGAGTACTCCGGCAAGAGGATGGAGTACATCGACCCCACGACCAACGACCGGTACACCCCCTTCGTGATCGAGACCTCGATGGGCGTGGATCGGTCGCTTCTGGTGGTACTCGCCGACGGCTATCGGGAGGAGGAGGTCGAGGGCGACGAGCGGGTCGTGCTGGGGATCTCGCCGAAGCTCGCACCGGTGAAGGCGGCCGTCTTCCCCCTCGTGAAGAAGGACGGCATGCCGGAGATCGCAGAGAAGCTCAGCGCTGCGCTCCGCGACGCGGCGATCCCGTCCTTCCTGGACGCGTCTGGGTCCATCGGACGCCGCTACAGGCGCCAGGACGAGGCCGGAACGCCCTTCTGCGTGACGGTCGACGGACAGACGACCGACGACGACACCGTGACCATCCGCGACCGCGACAGCCTCGAACAGGTACGCGTGTCCACCGATCAGGTCATTCCGTGGATCCAGGAGAGGATTCGATGAAGGCGTTCGTTCGCATACTGCTCGCCGTCCCGCTGGTGGCGGTCATCGCCCCCGCGTCGGTCGTCGCGCAGGAGGACGAGGGGCGCCCGTGGGAGCTCAAGACCGAGGCCGGCGCGTCGGCCTTCTTCGGCGCCTCGAGCCAATCGGCGCTGCTCTTTCGAAGCGACTTCTCGTATGAGGCCGGCCCGTGGGAAAGCTCCTTCAAGTCGGCCTTCGACTACGGCGAGTCGGAAGACGCGGACGGGGTGGCCTTCGTGTCGAGCCGAAGCTGGGCGACGGAGGCCGAGGTCGACTACCAGGCGGGCCGCTGGCAGCCCTTCGTCTTCGTCAACGCCGACGGAAGTTTCCAGCGCGCCATCGATCTCCGGATCTCGAGTGGCGCCGGCATCGGGTACGACCTCATCGAACCCTCGGAGACCGCCTCCTTCGACGCCTCCCTGGCCGCCCTCGTGGAGCGGACCGACCCGCGGGTCGTGACCGGCGAGCCGGACGAGGTCACCACGCTCGGTCGCTGGTCGGCTCGCCTGCGTGGCGCACGAAAGCTGTCGGACGACCGGATCGAGCTTTCCTTCGAAAGCTTCTTCAAGCCCTCGTTCGACGCCTTCTCGGACGACTACCTGGTGTCCTTCGAGGGAAAGGCGGCCTTCCAGCTGACGGAAGACGTGTCGCTGGGATTCTCGCTGATCGACCTCTACGATTCCCTTGCCGAGTCGCGTGGCGCGCGATCGAACAACGATGGACGGATCTTCGTGTCGATCATCACGACACTCGATTGATCGACGCCGTGAGCCGAAGGGTGTGGGGTGACGATCCCCGGCCCGCCGGCCCGCCTTCGTCCGCAGCCCCGAGGAGATCCACATGAGCCGCGATTCCACGACGAGGTCCCAGGTGTTCAGCTCACGCTGGGGCATGCTGCTCGCCATGCTCGGCATGGCCGTCGGGACCGGCAACATCTGGCGCTTTCCACGCATCGCGGCGTCGAACGGCGGTGGTTCGTTCCTGGTCGCGTGGGCCTGCTTCCTGCTGCTCTGGTCGATTCCTCTCCTCATCCTCGAGTTCGGGATGGGGAAGGGGACGCGCCGTGGCACCATCGGCTCCTTCGTGAAGACGCTGGGGCCGAAGTTCGCGTGGATGGGTGCGTGGATCGCGCTCGTCGCGACCATGATCATGTTCTACTACTCGGTCGTGATGGGGTGGACGCTCCGCTTCTTCTGGGCGACCCTCTCCGGCGAAATCCCCGCGGCCGACGGGGTGGCTCCGGACGCCTTCTGGAACGGATTTCAGGGGTCGAGCGACGCGTTGATCACGCACACGATCGCAATGGGTCTCGCGGTGTTCGTCGTGGCCTACGGCGTGAAGGGGATCGAGACGGCCGCCAAGGTCCTCATTCCGAGCCTGGTGGCCATCATGATCGTTCTGGCGATCCGGGCGCTCACGTTGCCGGGAGCCGGGCAGGGGCTGGAGTTCCTCTTCACCCCGGACTGGGCCGCACTGGGCAGCGTGGACATCTGGATCCAGGCGCTCACCCAGAACGCCTGGGACACCGGCGCCGGCTGGGGGCTGGTCCTCACGTACGCGATCTACATGCGGAAGCGTGAGGACACCGCGCTCAACGCCTTCGTCATCGGCTTCGGCAACAACTCGATGTCGCTGCTGGCCGGAATCGCGGTGCTGTGCACGATCTTCTCGATCATGCCCGCGGCCGCCACGGAGATCGTCGGGGCGGGCAACGAGGGGCTCACCTTCATCTGGATGCCGCAGCTCTTCGCTCAGATCCCGGCGGGGACCTTCCTCATGGGACTGTTCTTCCTCGCGCTCGCCTTCGCGGCGTGGTCCAGCCTCGTGTCGATGGTCGAGCTGGTCGCGCGGATCCTGATGGACCTCGGCGTGGCCCGCAGCAAGGCGATCGCCATCGTCGGCATCGCCGGGCTCGCCTTCGGTGCGCCGTCGGCCCTCAACAACTCGGTCTTCCTCAACCAGGACTGGGTCTGGGGCGTGGGGCTGATGGTGTCGGGCCTCTTCTTCGCCATCGCCGTACTCCGCTACGGCGTGACCGAGTGGAGGCAGACCTTCATCAACCACCAGTATTCGGACATCCGCATCGGAGCCTGGTGGGACTGGGCGATCCGGCTGGTCGTCGTGCAGGCCGTCGTACTGCTCGGCTGGTGGCTGTGGGGCGCGCGGGGCGACGACTTCGCCGCCACGTGGACGCTGTTCAGTTCGTACAATGTCGGCTCCGTGCTGATCCAGTGGGCCATCGCCCTCACCGTCCTGATCGCCGCCAACGGGTGGATGGTGCGAAAGCTCGAGGCTCACGGGGTCGGGCGTCCCGATGCACGGGCCCGGGACCACGTCGGTCCGGACGAGGACTTCCACGCGCCATGACGGTGACGGGGTCCGCATGATGACCTTCGCCGACTTCGAGCGCGCCGCGCACGAGGCCTTCGAGGCGATTCCCGCCGATTACCGTACGGGCATCGACGGCCTGGTCGTCGACCCGGAGCCGGAGGAGCACCCGCATATCCCCGACATCTGGACGCTCGGGTACTGCGACACCGAGGTGTATCCCTCCGACTTCGAGAACGCCGACACTGTGCGCTCGACGATCCGGCTGTTCTTCGGATCGTTCCAGAAGCTTGCGGCTCGCGACGAGCACTTCGACTGGATCGCCGAGATCCACGAGACCGTCGAGCACGAGGTGAAGCACCATCTCGAGGCGCTCGCGGGTGAGGACCAGCTGGGCGACGTCGACGCCGTGATGGAGCACGATTTCCGACGCGCCAACGGGGGTGAGTGGGACCCCTTCTACTACCAGTGGGGCGAAGAGCTCGCGCCGGGGACGTACGTCGCCGAAGACCTGGTTTTCGTCGAGATTCCGCTCTCGGCCACCGACCTGAGTCTGCGGGACGGCATCGACTTCGCGCTCCAGGGGCGCTGGTACACGATTCCGAGCCCGACCGAACTCGGCGACGTCCACTTCATTCTCGTGCACGGCCTGCCGCTCGGTGGTGCCAGCGTCGAGGTCGTGCTGGTCCGGAAGCGCTCCTGGCTGGAGCGGCTGAAACGGCTTCTCGGCTCGAGCGAGCCTCGAATCCTGGAGAGCGAAGCGGACGCGGTCAGCTGACCTGGGCCCGCACCTTCCGCCTCACCTCTCCGAAGGTCACCAGCCGCCGCTCCTCCTCGTCCCAGAGGGCGCGCCGGACGAGGTCGAGCGTGTCGCCGATCCGCACTCTCGTGACCTCGTGGAACTCCGGATTTTCCTCATGTGCCTTCTTCAGCCGGTAGTTCGGAATTCGAGGGCTCATGTGATGCACATGGTGCACCCCGATGCTGCCGGTGATCCAGTTGAGCGGTCGAGGGAGCACGAGGTACGACGCTCCGTAGAGAGAGGCGTCGTAGTAATCCCACTCCTCGTGCCGATCCCAGTAGGTGTGCTCGAACTGGTGCTGTACGTAGAACATCCACACGCCCGCCGCGGTGCCGAAGGCGATCACGGGGCCGTGTACCAGCAGAAAGTCCTGAAGCCCGATCCAGGCCGCGAAGGCCACGACCATGACCGCGAGCGCCGCATTCGTCCCCCACACGCTTCGCCACGCGCGGGTCCAGTCGCGAGGTGCATCCAGCGGAAAGCGGTGCTTGATCACGAACTGGTACAGCGGACCGATGCCGAAGAGCACGATCGGGTTCCGGTACAGCCGGTATCTGAGGCGCTTCCACCTCGACCACGAGAGATATTCCGCGACCGTGAAGGTGTCGACGTCACCCATCCCCCGGAAATCGAGATCACCCGAGTGGGCGTGATGATAGGCGTGGGTCCTCTTCCAGTAGTCGTACGGCGTCAGAAGAAGCACCCCGATCACTCGTCCTACCCAGTCGCGTGCTCTGCGTGAGCGGAAGAACGATCCGTGACCGCAGTCGTGCTGGATGATGAAGAGCTTCATGAGGAAGCCCGCTGTGGGCAGGGCCAGAAGCAGTGTCAGCCAGTACCCGACGGAGAGACCGAGGTAGGCCGCATACCAGCAGCCCGCGAAGCAGAGTGAGGTCCCGATCAACTGCGCCACGCTTCGACGCGTGTCCGGACCACGGTACGGCTCGAGCACGCGATTCCATCGATCGACCTTCTCGCGGTCGGGCGGTGTGCGGGTGTGGGCCATGCGGGTCGAACGACTCACGGAGTGGGGAGCGCGGTGCGGAACAGCTACCCAGCCTACGGGAGAACCGCCCGGGCGGCAACGGGATGGCACGCGTGCGGCGCTCCCCGGTATCCATCGGGCGGATTCGTCGGTCGGATCCATCGAGCATATCCCCCGAATCCATCCATCGGAGCGGAGCTCGAACTCTTCCTCTTCGCGACCCTCGGGGGCGACCCCCAATGCCGATCCACGACGCCTATCTGCGCCGGACTCCCTACGAGCGCCTGCTTCCGGACCCGGACTTCCCGGGCCGCCACTTCGACGCGATTGCGGAGGAGGCGACGGAGCGAGGGCTCTCGCTCGACGACCCCGGCGCCTTCGCGATGCTCGAGGCTACCGGGGCGGCGGTCGACGAGCTCCGGAAGCCGGGCGGCGGAGCGGAGGCGACCCACCAGCACGCCATCCTGCTGTTCCACGCCTTCCACCTCCAGCGGTCGGGCGCCGCGCACGGGCTCGTCTCGACGGGCGCGGCGCGGTGGGCGGTCGAGGCCGAGCTGGACCCGGCACCCGCGAAGAGCAGCGACTCCGGCCCGGGGGATGGCCCGGCCGACGGTGCCCGCTACTGGCAGCTTCCCCAGCACCTCTTCTGGGTCCGCGTCGATGCCGACGCCGCGCCCACGTCGCTCGACGGGATCTTCCGCACCGTGACCGGAGATCGTGTGCATGTCCTCGGCGCGATGAACGTCTTCGACGGAGCCCCCGGCTTCGACATCCTGCCGGTCCCTCCCGCGCCGCTGGCCGACCTGCCGGGGTGGGCGACGATCGATGGCCGGATCGACGACGATTCGTCGTCCGACTTCGAATCCACGATGCCGGGCGCCGACCTGGAGGCTCTCTACGAGCTCCGGACGGTGGGGGAACTGCTGAAACTCCTTTCACGGATCGAGCGCCTGGCCCGCGCCGACGAAACGGTAGTCCCGAAAATGCGCGAGGAGGGTGACGGCAATCCGTCACCCTCCTCGTTGGCACACGAACGACTCGTGCTGACGTCGTCGTAGATTCCTCCCGCGTCAGCTTCCTCCGCCGATCGCGATGTCGAAGGGCTGGCCACCCGCCGCGATCGTGGCGGTCACCGTGCCACTGGACACGTCGATGATCGAGATCGTGTCATCGTCGGTGTTCGCCACGAAGGCGGTCTCGCCGTCGGGCGCGAAGGCCACGTCGCGAGGATTCGTACCCACACCGAACTCATCGATGACCGAGCCCGTCGCGACATCGATGACGCGCACGGTGTTCGCATCCACATCCGTGGCGTATGCGATCGTGCCGTCCGGGCTGAAGGCGATCGCACCGCCGCCCGTGTCGATGATGTCGAAGGCGTCTCTCTCCGGGCTGTTCGTGCCGGTGACGGAGAGGTCGATGTCGATGACTCTTGCATCGTTCGACGCATACAGGCGCGTGCCATCCGGGCTGAACTCGATGTCGATGCCGTCGCCGTGGCTGTCGCGCCGGTTGAAGAATGCGCCACCCGTAGTGGCGTACTCGGAGAACCAGTCCACATCGGCGATCCAGTAGGACAGTCCATCCAGTGCGAACGCGAGTCCGCGATCGAGGATGAAGTTGCCCGGGTTGGTCGCCGCCAGCTCGGAAGCCGTCGAGGGATCGATCCCGATGAAGTCGCCGGAGCTCGCGAAGTATGCCGCCGAGCCGTCGGGTGTGAACGCCACGGCGCGGGGTGACTCGGATACCGCGATCGTACCGGTCACGGTGAGGGAGGCGACGTCGATCACCGAGATGGTGTTGTCCCCCAGGTTCGCCACGAGAGCGGTAGACGCGTCCGGCGAGATCGCCACATCGAAGGGATCGTCACCCACCGCGATGGTGCTCGTGATCGTCCCCGAGCCCGGGTCGAACACCGATATCGTGTTGTCGGATCGGTTGGTCACGAATCCGATGGATGCTCCCGGCAGCACGATCGAGACCCGCGCGGGGGCACTGCGTTCGATTCCATCGTCCACTGCGTACGTGAACGTCACGACGCCGCGCGTGTCGGCGTCCGGCGTGAAGACCACGGTCGCCGAGTTCGGCCCGGTCTGGGTCACCGGCCCGAGTGAGCCCCCTACCGGCGCCTGAACGATCTCGAAGGTGAGGGGATCCCCCTCGGCATCCGTACCGCCCAGGTCGATGAGGACGGGAATTCCGGCACCCGTCGAGGTGGAAATCGCCCGCGCGACCGGCGCGTCGTTGACGACGGTGACCCTGGCCTCCGCGGGAGCGGAGGTGTCGAGATCGTCCCGCACGACGTACTCGATCGTGACGACCCCGGCGAAGTCGTCGTTCGGGGTGAAGGTCACCTCGGCGGTCCCGTCGGTGAGCTCACCCGTCAGTTCGGAGAGCGCACCTCCGGACGAGACGGACGTGATCTCGAAGGTGAGATCATCGCCATCCCCGTCCTCGGCCGTCAGCGGCACCTGGACCGGCGTACCGCGTGGCGTCGATACCGACGTGTCCGCGGCGACCGGCGCATCGTTCACCAGAATCGTCACGGTGACCGGGCCGATCTCGGTCGTCCCATCCGTCGCGACCACCTCGAAGTCGTCCGTCTCGTCGAAGCCGGGAAGTCCGGTGTAGACCGCGACCGCGGTCGTCGTGTTCGGATCGTCGTCCGGAGAGTCCGGTCCGGTCGCGAACTCCGAGACCGTTCCGCCGACCGGACCGCGCAGGAGGCGGAAGGTCAGCGGGTCGCCGTCGGGGTCCGTGGCGGAAAGCACGACGTTGACGGAGCTCTCATCCCCCGCGGGCCGCTCGAAAACGGCATCGGAGAAGCCCGCGGGCGACGCATCCGTCACGGTGATGTCCACGCGCCCCTGCGCCGTGTTCGCGCCATCCGTCACGCTGTATTCGAATGCGTCCGACCCCGAGAAGCCCTGGAAGGGCGTATACGTCGCTGTCGCCCCTCCGGATGCCGGCGTGAGCGTGACCGTCCCGTTACCCGGCGGATCGATCAACGAGTAGGAGAGCGCGTCGCCGTTCGGGTCCGTTACCGGGATCAACTCCGATATCGAGCTGTTCTTGGCGACCGTGATGGAGACATCCTGGACGACCGGTGGAAGCTGGCCCGGTCCGACCGGATCCGAGTCGTCGCAGGCGACCAGGACGAGGACGGGGAGAAGTGTGACAGCGAGGAGGCGACGCATGGGTATTCTGGTTCGGGTCGATCTACGGGGCATGAGCGCCACGCAGGACGGAGCGTAGGAAGACTGGATTGTACCAGCGGGTGCATTGCGGATGCAAGATCGCGCCAGCAACGCGGACCCTGCCGAAACGATGAGGGTGTAGTCCTTCGAGCGAGTCTCGCACCCGATACCCCGCCGCCGATGCCCCGCGAGAAGAAAGCCGACAGGATCACCCGTGCCGAAGAGGTCTACGATCGACTTCGGGAGGAGTATCCCGATGCGCACTGTGCACTCGATCACTCGAACCCTTTCGAACTCGCCGTCGCGACCATCCTCTCCGCGCAGACCACCGACGAACGCGTGAACATGGTCACGCCGGACCTGTTCGATTCGTATCCGACTCCGGATGCGCTGGCCGAGGCGGAGCAGGAGGATGTGGAGGAGCTGGTCCACTCCACCGGGTTCTTCCGGAACAAGGCGCGCAACATCATCGGCTTCGCCAGCGAGCTGGTGGACGAACACGACGGGGAAATGCCGCGAACGATCGAGCAGCTCTCCTCGATGCCGGGTGTCGGCCGCAAGACCGCGAACGTGATCCTCGGCAATGCCTTCGACATCAACGAGGGGGTCGTGGTCGACACCCACATCAGGCGGCTGTCGAACCTCCTCGGGTTCACGGGCACGAAGCGAAGGGAGGAGAAGAATGTCGCCAGGATCGAGCGCGACCTGATGAAGCTGTTTCCGCGGGAGCGGTGGACGATGCTCGCGCACCTCTTCATCTGGCACGGTCGAAACGTGTGTATCGCACGTCGCCCGGAGTGCGGTCGGTGCGTCCTGAGCGACCTCTGCCCGTCGAGTCGCGTATAACCAGTTGAGCGCTCACGCCCACCCGAGCAGGCAGGTCCACCCGAACGCCAGCTTGCCCGCGCACCCCCGCTCGGCCACCCTGACGGAGATGGGGGGTGGACCGCCACCCGAGACACGAGGAACGACATCACATGCCCGATCGCCGCGACGCCCTCGCCCTGCTCGACGAATGGGTGGAGAACGAAGGTCTGAAGACGCACATGCGCGCCGTGGAGGCGGCTGTGCGACACTATGCCCGGATGGAGGACGCCGACGAGGAGCTGTGGGGACTCGCGGGACTCCTGCACGACCTGGACTGGGAGTCGAATCCGGAGAACCACCCGCTCACCGCCGTCGAGCGATTGCGCGAGCTCGGGTTTCCGGACGAAGTGCTCCAGGCGATTCTGGCCCACCGTCCCGACTTCACCGGTGTCGAGCCGGTGTCGCGGCTCGACGAGGTGCTCTACGCCTGTGACGAACTGTCGGGATTGGTCTACGCGTGCTGCCTGGTACGCCCCAACGGGATCGACGACCTCAGGCCGAAGTCCGTCACGAAGAAGCTCAAGGACAAGGCCTTCGCGGCCGGTGTGGATCGGGACGATGTCGCCCGCGGAATCCAGCTGATCGGTCTCGAGCGGACGGAGCACATCCAGAATGTGATCGACGGGATGCGGGCCGTCGCCGAGGACCTCGGAATTCGTGGGGAGGATGTTTCGCGATGACGCCACGCGCCCTCAACGGATCGCTGCCGACGCGCGCGCGGTTCCGAGCCGCCTTCGCCGTGGGTGTGTTCGCCCTGGGCACCATCGGTGTGTCGGATGCGTCGGCGCAGACGGTCGCGAACCACGACATCGTGAAACTCGGTGAGCGGCATGGGACGTCTGTCCCGGGGTCCGTGCTCGAACTCCTGCGAAACGACCCCGAGGCTTTCACCTTCGCGGGCCGGGGCTTCGGCGACGCCGATGGAACGGACGGAAGCGCGTCGCGCGACGGTCTGGCCCGCATCTTCGGCCAGTACGACGGGAATGTGTCGGGCACCTTCCGCTTTCCGGTACTCCTCGGCTACTACCCCGAGGAGGGACAGCCCGGTGAGACGCTCGACGCCGTGGACGCGCAGTTCTTCGAAGGGCCGAATCCGACCGGCACGATCAGGGACTACTTCCGGGAGGCGTCGAATGGTCGCGTAGAACTTCTCGGTGAGCCCTTCGACTGGCAGACCACCTCCCTGTCGCGGGCCGAGGTGACCGGGGGCGAGAGTGGACTCAGTCCGCCCGCCCGGGTCGGCGAGTTCATCCTGGAACTGCTCGTCGCGAACGACGACGGTTCGATCGACTGGGGTCGGTACGACAGCGATGGCCCGGACGGAATCCCCAACTCGGGGGACGACGACGGTCTCGTGGACGTTCTGGCGGTGATCCATCCGACCCGTGGCGGCGAGTGCGGCGGCCCCGACAACGGCCAGCGGATCTGGTCGCACCGCTGGAATCTCCTCAACGCCGCGGGCCAGCAGTACGTGACGAGCTCTCCATCCGCCAACGGCGGGTTCATCCGGGTGTTCGACTACACCATTCAGCCGGTTCGAGACTGCGACGACGAGGGCATCAACGAGATCGGCGTCTTCGCGCACGAGCTCGGTCACGGATTCGGACTCCCCGATCTCTACGCCACCGGAAACGCCGGGCACGAGGGTATCGGGGCGTGGGGCATCATGGGCACGGGTTCGTACGGGTGCGACAACGCATCTCCCCAGCTTCCGTGCCTGCCCAGCGCCTGGACGCGCGAGCAGCTCGGGTGGGGGACCTTCGTGGACCTCGGTCCCGACACCGACCACGGAACGCTGGACTTCCGGTCACCCGCCGAGGGCGGAGTGATCTACCGCTACCGTGTCCCCGACTCCGACACCTACTACCTGCTCGAGCACCGCAGCCGAGCCGGGTTCGACACCAGGCTGACGGCGGAGGGGCTCCTCATCTGGCAGATCGATGAGGGTGTCATCGCCAGCCGCCAACGCTTCAACCGGATCAATTCGACCCCCACGAACATGGGCGTCTGGCTGCGTCAGGCCGACGGGTTGAACGAGCTCGGAGCGACGGATTCCCGGGGCAATCGCGGCGACGGGGGAGACCCCTTCCCCGGTCTCACGGGTGCGACCGAATTCCATGCCGGAAGCCGGCCGTCTTCCCGGATCGCAGGCGGACGGTCCGCGCGCCTCACCGTCACCGACATCACGGAGCTGCCCGGCTACGTCACCGCCGACGTCACGACCGAGTCGGCCACGCTCACCCTCGAGACGGTGGGGGCCGCCGCGCCGGATCTCTTCACGGTGCAGGGGCTCACCGTCGGTCCGGGCGAGGTCGGCAGGTTTGCGCCATTCGAGCGGGTCGAGGTCACGGCCGGAGGCGGCGTGCCGGTCGCGGAGGGGATCCGGAAGGGATTCTCCGGCTGGACGGACGGGTTCGAGGACCGCTCCCGACTCGTGGAGTTCGCGCTCGACGACGTGTCTCTGACGGCCGACTACGCCACGACGGAATTCCGGGTCGAGGCGGGGTTCGTCGGCCCGATTCCGGACGTCGTGCCGGGCGTGATCGGGGCGACCCCGTCGCTGCCGGGATTCTGGTTCCCGGATGGAACCGAGGTCCGATTCGCGGCCGGCCCGTACCCCGGATTCAGGTACGAGGGGTGGAGTGGGGCACTCTCGGGCGAGACCAACCCCGCCACCGTCACCGTGTCCTCACCCTTCACCTTCGATGCGGTGTTTTCCCTCGACTACGGTGTGGCCACCAGCGGGTCGACCCCGCTGGTCGCGGGCTCGGATGTCGCCCTCGAACTCGAGGTGCGAGGCTCGCTGGGGGAGGTCGTCTGGGAGGTCGTGTCCGGGTCGCTCCCGGTGGGAACGCGGCTGGAGACCGGAGGGCTGATCAGCGGCGTGCCCCTCGAAACCGGAAGCTTCGGTGCCCGGGTACGGGTACGAGACTCCCGAGGCCTGACCGCCGAGGCGGACGTCGCCTTCGAGGTGACGGCTCCCGATATCCCGGTTCCGGTTCTGGCGGGCCCGATGCTCGGGACGGCAACGGTGCCGACCCCCGGGCAGCTGGACTGGCTCGACTCCGCCGGCAACGGTGACGGCGGCTACGACATCGGAGATGCGCTCCTCTATCTGAGGCGTGGTGGAGGAGCCGCGGCCGCAGCGCGGGTCGAGGGGCTGCTCCGGACCCTCACGATTCCCGCCGAACGTCATTCGGGAGGTGCGCGATGAGGTTCTCGACCCGGTGGATCGCCCCGGTGCTGTTGCTGCTCGTCGGTGTCGCGTGTGACGGGGGCCCGGCCGGACCCGGCACACTCGTCGTCGAGGTAGCCGCGCCGGTCCAGCTCGGAGCGGCTCAGGTCCGGGTCGAGGGGCCGGGCATCACGGCGGTCCGGGGACTCGGTGGGTCGGAGGTGGCGTCGCGGCTCGTCGCGACCTCGGAGGCCGGGGACACGTACCGAATCGTCGCCTTCGCTCCGGATGGCGGACCGATTCGCATCGGCGTGGACGTGGAGAGCACCGACGCGACCCTCCAGGCCGTCGCGCTGGATGCGGCCGGGCTCGACGGAATACGGGTGGGTGTGGCGGGGGTGGATGTGCAGGTGCGGCGCTAGTGTGGTGTCGCTGAAGTGCTGCTGCCGTTCGGGGGCGCATGCATCCGCCCCGAGCGCGCCCCGAGGCAGGGCGCTCGTCGTTGGAACTCCTTGCCGTAGCCATGGCTGCGCCGCGTCGTTCCGCCTCGGCGAGACGGCGCCTGCACCCCCTCGGTGGCTACCAGACTTCAACGACACCACACTGGCCCGTCGGGTTGCTTCGGCTCCGGGCTTTCACGACCTTCCGCGAACCGCGAGTCGTGTCTCGGCGGCCGGGCCACGAGCCCGGAGCCGGGGGGCGACTTCCTGCTGGACCCGACCTCCGGAGACGACCGTGAGCGCAGCCACCTGGATCACCATGCTGGTCATCTGCGGCTTCGTCTGGGGGGGATTCGCCACCGCGGTGAGCACCGCCGCACGAAAGGAATCCGTCAAGTCCGACTGACTCAGGGTCACCCCTTCCGAATACTGCGCCGTGCCTCGCCGCGACGACCTCGAGAGCATCCTGATCCTCGGGTCCGGGCCGATCATCATCGGCCAGGCCTGTGAATTCGACTATTCCGGGACCCAGGCGGTTCGAGCCCTGAAGGAAGAGGGCTACCGCGTGATTCTCGTGAATTCGAATCCCGCGACCATCATGACCGATCCCGACCTCGCGGATCGGACCTACATCGAACCGCTCACACCCGAGTGGGTCGAGTACGTCATCGAGGAGGAGAAGCCCGACGCGATCCTGCCGACGATGGGTGGCCAGACGGCGCTCAACATCGCGATGGACCTCCACGAGAGTGGGGTTCTCGAGAAGCATGGTGTCGAACTCATCGGGGCCAAGCCCGAGTCGATCCAGATGGCGGAGGACCGCGAGGATTTCGCCGAGGCGATGGAGCGGATCGGTCTGGCCGTCACCACCGGCGGATTCGCGCGATCGTACGACGAGGCGCTCGAGATCGTGGCCGAGACGGGATTCCCGAGCATCATCCGACCCTCGTACACGCTGGGGGGAACCGGCGGCGGCATCGCCTACAACCGCGACGAATTCGAGAAGGCCGTTCGGCGTGGAATCGACGCCTCGCCGATCGGCGAGGTGCTGGTGGACCGCAGCGTCCTGGGGTGGAAGGAGTACGAGTTCGAGGTGGTCCGAGACGGCGCCGACAACGTGATCATCGTCTGCTCGGTCGAGAACTTCGACCCGATGGGAGTCCACACCGGGGACTCCATCACGGTGGCTCCCGCGCAGACCCTGTCCGACGTCGAATTCCAGAAGATGCGCGATGCGTCGATCGCGATCGTTCGCGAGATCGGGGTCGAGGCCGGCGGCTGCAACATCCAGTTCGCGGTGAACCCCGAGGACGGCGAGATGCTCGTGGTCGAGATGAACCCGCGCACGTCCCGCTCCTCGGCGCTCGCGTCCAAGGCGACCGGGTTCCCGATCGCCCGGGTCGGCGCCAAGCTCGCGGTCGGCTACCACCTCGACGAACTGCCGAACGACATCACGAAGACGACGCCCGCCTCCTTCGAGCCGGTTCTCGACTACGTGGTCGTGAAGTTTCCGAGGTTCGCCTTCGAGAAGTTCCCGGAGATCAACCCGGTGCTGGGCGTGCAGATGAAGGCCGTCGGGGAGACCATGGCGATCGGACGCACCTTCCGTGCGGCCTGGCAGAAGGGGCTCCGGGGGCTCGAGATCGACCGCGCGGGCTGGGAGATCGGGGACGACCTGGAGGACGACGGCCTCGAGTCGGACGACCGCGACGCGATCCTCGCCGCGCTTCGCCGTCCCACCGCGGATCGACCCTTCCAGCTCAAGCGCGCGATGGAGGGCGGGCTCACGGACGAGGAGATCTTCGAGGCGACGAAGATCGATCCGTGGTTCCTCGATCAGCTCCGACAGATCGTGGAGATGGAAACGGCGTATCGGAAGGTGGACGACGTCACGCCGACTCTCCTGCGTCGGATGAAGCGTGACGGATTCGGCGACGAGCAGCTGGCGAAGCTTCGGTCCGAGACCGAGACCGAGGTCCGAAACCGGCGATGGGAGCACGGAATCCGGCCCACCTACAACGTCGTCGATACGTGTGCCGGCGAGTTCCCGGCCGCCACGCCGTACTTCTACTCGTCGTACGAGGACGAGTCCGAATCCGAGCCGTCGGACCGGGAGAAGGTGATCGTGCTGGGGTCGGGCCCGAACCGGATCGGTCAGGGGGTCGAGTTCGACTACTGCTGCGTGCAGGCGGTCCTGGCTCTCCGCGAGGCGGGCTACGAGACGATCATGATCAACTCGAACCCCGAGACCGTCTCCACCGACTTCGACGTCAGCGACAAGCTGTACTTCGAACCGCTGACGCTCGAGGACGTGATCGAGATCGTCGAGCTCGAGAAGCCGAAGGGCGTGATCGTGCAGCTCGGCGGGCAGACGCCGCTGAAGCTCGCCCAGGCGCTCGAGGATCTCGGCACGCCCATCCTCGGCACTTCGGTCGACGCCATCGACCGGGCCGAGGACCGGGAGCGCTTCGAGCAGGTCTGCCGGAAGATCGACGCGCGCGTGCCGGAGAATGGGACAGCCACCTCGGTCGAACAGGCAGTGACGATCGCCGGGCGGATCGGGTATCCGATTCTGGTGCGCCCCTCGTACGTGCTGGGCGGCCGAGCGATGGAGATCGTCTACGACGAGCCGTCGCTGCGCGACTACTTCGACCGCGCGGTCAAGGCGAGCCCCGATCATCCGGTGCTCATCGACTCCTTCCTCGAGGACGCCTTCGAGGCCGATGTGGACGCGCTCGCGGACGGCACGGACGTGACGATCGGCGGGATCATGCAGCACATCGAGGACGCCGGGGTGCACTCCGGGGACTCCGCCTGCGTGCTGCCGCCGTACCTCCTCAGCGGTTCCGTCATCGAGGAGATTCGGGAGACCACGCGGAAGTTCGCTCTGGAGCTGGGCGTGAAGGGTCTCATGAACGTCCAGTACGCGATTCGGGACGGGGTCGTCTACACGCTCGAGGTCAATCCCCGCGCGTCCCGCACCGTCCCCTTCGTGTCCAAGGCGACCGGGGTGCAGCTCGCCCGACTCGCCGCGCGGATCATGGCCGGCGAGACCATCGCGGAACTCGGGGTGCCCACCGACCCGCAGCCGGGTGGGGTGGCCGTGAAGGAGGCGGCCTTCCCCTTCAGCCGCTTCGAGGTCGATATCATCCTCGGGCCGGAGATGCGATCGACGGGTGAGGTGATGGGCTTCGACGACTCCTTCGGGATGGCCTTCGCCAAGGCGCAGGTCTCCGCCGGAAACGTCCTGCCGACGGAGCCGGGCACACTGATCGTGACCGTGAACGACAAGGACAAGGAAACGATCACTCCGATCCTCCGTCGCTTCGTCGATCTCGGCTACGACGTGAAGGCCACGAAGGGCACGCACGCGTACCTCGGCCGCCTGGGTATCCCCTGCGAGCGTGTCTTCAAGGTGGGTGAGGGCCGACCGAACATCGTCGACCACATCGTCAGCGGGGAGGTCGCCCTTCTGGTGAACACGCCCCTCGGAAAGCGCTCGCAGTACGACGACTACGCCATGCGCCGTGCGGCGATCGCCTACAAGGTCCCGTACATCACGACGATGTCGGCGACGAGCGCCGCCTGCGACGCGCTCATCGCGCTGAAGAGCCGCAAGCACACGGTGAAGGCGCTGCAGGACCGGGTGGCGCGTGCGCTCGCCGCCTCGTCGCCCACCGCCTCGTCGACCACCCCCTCGTCGCCTGCCGCCTCGTCGACGTGACCCTGCCGACCGGCTTTCTCCTGCACCCATCGGCGTCGCTCCACGACACCGGGTGGGGTCATCCCGAGCATCAGGGTCGCCTGCGCGCGTTGGCGTCGTCCGTCGGCAGGGACATGCTGGCGCTGCACGGTCTCGCCGAGCAGGTCATGCCGGATCCCGCGGACGAGAACGAACTCCTGCGGGTGCACCCGGCCACTCATGTGGAGGCGGTCAAGCAGGCCGTTCAGCTCTCGGCCGCCGAGGGACGCCCCCTGGAGTTCGCGCCGGAGACGATGGTATCGGACGCCACATGGGATGCGATTCTCGGCTCGCTGGGTGCCGTGATCACCGCATGCGACGGCGTGCTCGACGGCCGATTTCGCAACGCCTTCGTCGCGACGCGACCGCCGGGCCACCACTGCACCGCCGACACCGCGATGGGCTTCTGCCCGGTCAATACCGTGGCCGTCGCCGCGCGGCGACTCGTGGAGCAGGGTCGGGCGGATCGGGTGCTGATCGTGGACTGGGACGTTCACCATGGGAACGGCACTCAGGACATCTTCTACGGAGACCCGGACGTCTTCTATCTCTCGCTGCACGAGTGGCCGCAGTATCCCGGCACCGGGGCCGCGGACGAGCGTGGCGAGGGCGCGGGGGAGGGAACGACCCTCAACGTACCCCTCCCGGCGGGGACCGACGGGCCACGATTCCTCGATGCACTCGAGACCGCCCTGAGGGGTGTGCTGCGGACATTCGAGCCGGATTTCGTGCTGGTGTCGAGCGGCTTCGACGGTCTTGCCGCCGACCCGCTCGGTGGATTCCTGCTCGAGCCTTCCGATTTCCACGCCGCAACGGCTATTCTGTCCGAGACGGTCGGGCGCGAGTGCGACGGTCGGATCGTGGCCCTCCTCGAGGGCGGCTATGATCCTCGTGCGACGGGCCTCGCCACGGTGGCGGTGCTCCGCGCCCTCGCGGGCATCTCGCAGGCGGATCCGACACTTCCGGTGCCCGCGGTGTAGACCATGAACGCGATGAACCAGCTTCGGAGACAACGCATGTCCACACACGTACCGCGACTCGTACGCATCGGCTCCGCCTGCTTCGTGATCCTGCTGACGGCCGGTCTCCTGCCCGTCGCGGCACCGGGGGCGTCCTCTCTCTCCGCCCAGTCCCAGTACGAGCTGCCGCGCGGTGAGGGCGAACCCTACCGGGCGCACCCCGAGGCCGTAGAGGCCGTGAACAAGCTCAAGTCACCCTACTGTCCGACGATGCTGGAGGTCTGCCCATCGCCGGGTGGTGCAGCGCTCCGCGACTCGATCGCGGACCTCGCGGACGAGGGTCGGGATGCGGACTGGATCGTGGAGTGGGTCATCGCGCGCCACGGCGAGGAGTATCGCGCGGTCCCGCCGAAGACGGCGGGTGGATTCGTCGCGTGGTGGATGCCCGCCTTCGGGGCGGTCATGCTCTTCTTCGCGACCATCTGGGTGCTCCAGCGGATCCGTCGCGATCCCGAGGAGAAGCCGGCGCCGGTGACCGACGTCTCCGACGTGGACGAGGCGCGGCTGAGGGCGGCCATGCGGGAGCTGGACGCCGAGGAAGAGGCGACGTTCTTCTGATCGATGTCTTCGATCATGCGTGACGAGGGGGCGGACCTCGCCCCCTCGATGCTGGACCTGGTGCGCCTGAGTCCCCGGCTGCTCTTCCCGCCGGGAGGGGTGGACCTCGTACGTCAGATCGCCCTGCTCTCGGGAATGTCGGAGGGGGACGAGGTTCTGGTGGTCGGGTGCGGAAAGGGCGTTTCGCTCGAACACTTCGTCCGGGAGTACGGAGTTCGCGGCTCCGGCGTCGACCACGATTCGAGGCTCGTCGAGGAGACCACCGACCGTTTCCGCGAGCTCGAGCTCGGCACACGTGTCCAGATCCAGCAGGGAACCGCGGACGCGCTGCCGTACCGCGATGCGGTGTTCGACGTGGTCGTGGGCGAGATCGGGATGACGACCCGGGCGAGTGCGGCGGATGCGGCGGCGGAGGTGACGCGCGTGACCCGGCCGGGTGGTGTGGTCGTCCTCGTGCAGCCGGTCTGGAAGGCTCCGGTCGATCCGGTGCGGCGATCGGTGCTCTCCGACCACCTCGGTCTACGTCCACAGATGCTCGTCGAGTGGAAGCGCCTCCTTCGAGAGCACGGCGTCAGCGGCCTCCTGGTCGAGGACTGGTCCGACGACGAGACGGCCTTCCGGGGCGGTGCCGCCAAGCCCTTCCCCGACTTCGCCGAACTGTTCTCGCTTCCCGAGAAGTTCGGCATCCTCAGGCGGGCATGGAGCGGATGGGGATGGGCCGGGGTGAGGACGGTCATCGCCCGTGAGCGGGAGGTTCATCGCCTTCTGACCCGGGAGCGACTGCTCGGGCTCGACCTGATCAAGGGCGTTCGCGAGGCTCCCGCGGAGACCCCCGCTCCAGGGGACGACTCCGCCCCGTCCGCAGGCACTCCCGAGCCCGACGCACCGTCCGACGGTGACAGCGAGGCTCGATCCGCCACCGACTCCGATTCGTTCCCTGCCGGCGGCGCCGGCAGGGACCCCGACGCTCGCCCCGCCCCCGCCCTCGACGGCGAGTCCGAACCCTCCCTCTTCGACGAGTCATGATGTCCCACTCCGACACCCCACACGACGAAGCACCGGCCCTTCTCACGACGCCGTCGGGTGTCGAGCGCGTCCAGGCCGCGCTGCGCGAGCGGGACCTCGACGGATGGCTTCTCTACGAGTTCCGGGGTCAGAACTGGATCTCGGCGGAGTTGCTGGGCACGGGCTGGACCACACGTCGATCCTTCGTGGTGGTACCGGCTCAGGGCGACCCGGTCGCGCTGGTCCACGCGATCGAGAGCGCGGCATGGCGCCACTGGCCGTGGGAGCGCCGGAGCTACGCCGGCTGGAAGGAGATGGAAGAGGCGCTCGGTCGGCTCGTGGAGGGGGGAGGTCGGTACGCCGTGGAGTTCTCGTCGGGGGCGGCCGTCCCCACGGTCGATCTCGTGCCCGGTGGGGCGCTCGAACTCTTCCGGAAGGTGGGCGTCGAGCCGGCGAGCTCCGGCGACCTGGTGTCCATGTTCTTCTCGGTCTGGACCCCTCGGCAACTCGTCGAGCACCGCACTACCGCGGAGAAGATCGCCGCCATCGCGCGCGGTTCGTTCGTCGAAGCGGCCCGGGCGATTCGAGACGGGAGTCCCCACACGGAGGGGTCGCTCACGGGGTGGATCCTGGAGGCGATGGAGCGGGACGGCATCGTGGTCGATCCGGACACGCACGTGGCCGTCGATGCCGGAGCGGCGGATCCGCATTATGCCCCGGACGGGGAGGGGGAGGTGATCGGCGCGGGAAGGGTCCTGCTCGTGGATCTCTGGGGTCGCCCCCACGAACGGGCGGTCTTCGCGGACCAGACGTGGATGGGGTTCATGGGTGCGACGCCCCCCGACGAGGTGGTGCGCGTCTGGGAGATCGTACGCGACGCCCGGGACGCGGGCGTCGCGCTGCTCGAGGCACGGGCCGAGGCGGGGAAGACCATCCGCGGATACGAGGTGGATGCATGCTGCCGCGCCCATATCGCGGAGGCTGGACACGGTGATCACTTCATCCACCGTACGGGCCACTCGATGGATCGGAAGCTCCACGGGAGCGGTCCCAACCTCGACGACCTCGAGACGCGGGACGAGCGGGTCCTCGTGCCCGGCGTCGGCTTCAGCATCGAGCCCGGCGTATACCTGGCGGGCGACTTCGGTGTTCGCTCGGAGATCAACGTCCACTTCGGGGAGGACGGGCCGGAGGTCACCCCCGGCGAGATCCAGCAGGACCTCTTCACCTTCGAGGTCTGAGCAGGCGGAGTGTGACCGCACGACGACGCGGCGGCGCGCCGGTGCCGAAGTCCGAACGCCGCGGGGCGTCCCACACCGTGGAGGTGGCACTGCCGCTTCCGATGCACCAGACCTTCACCTACTCCCTCGCGAAGGGGGGTCGACTGCCCCCGCTCGGGAGCCGGGTGCTGGTGCCCTTCCGCAGGACCGAGCGGATCGGGTGGGTGGTCGGCCATGGGGGATCGGACGTCGAGGGCAGGAAGCTGCGCCCCATCCTCGACGTGCTCGACGCCGAGCCTACGGCCACGCATGAACTGCTCTCGCTCGCCCGGTGGATGTCCGACTACTACGTGGCCCCCATCGGCATCGTGTTGTCCACGATCCACCCGTCGGTGCTCGTGGACGTGTCGCGCGACCTCATCGCCCTGGCTGCCGATTCGGCTGCGAACGTTCGTGAGGGACTTCCTCCACGCGCCCGCCGCGTCGCCGATGCGTTGGCGGAGCGGGACCGACCCACCCGGGTGAAGACGCTGCAGGGCGAGCTCGGCATGGGTTCGATCTGGCCGGAGATCCGCCTGCTGAAGGCCGCGGGAGCTCTGGAGCACGAGACGCTCCCGCCGAAACCACCCCCGGTGAAGACCCGTCGGATGGTCGAGCTGGTGCGCGATCTCCCGACCCTCGAGCTTCGCGAGGAGACGTTCGGGCGGGCGCACCGCCAGCGCGAGGCGTACGAGGTGCTGGAGGCGGCGGGCGGGAGCGACGAGCTGTCGCGCCTGACGGGCGACGGCGGATTTTCCCGTTCGGTCATCACCGGAATGGAGGACAAGGAGGTGGCGGTCGTCGTCGACCGCGAGGTGGAGCGGGATCCCTTCGCGGACATCACGATCTCGGATGCCGAGCCCCCGCCTCTCACCCCACGGCAGACGACCTCCGTCGAACGCCTCGAGTCGGCTCTCGACGACGGGGACCGCAAGCCCTTCCTGCTGCACGGGGTCACCGGGTCGGGGAAGACCCGCGTCTACATCGAACTGCTCGATCGAGTACTCGCCCGGGGACAGGGCGCGATCGTGCTCGTTCCCGAGATCTCCCTCACACCGCAGACGGTGACCCGCTTCCGGGGTCGGTTCGGCGACCGCGTCGCCGTGCTCCATTCCGCCCTCTCCGACGGGGAGCGGTACGACGCCTGGCGTCAGCTCAGACGCGGGGAGCGGGTGATCGCGGTCGGCGCCCGGAGCGCCCTCTTCGCACCCGTCCGGAACCTCGGCGCCATCGTCGTGGACGAGGAGCACGACTCGTCGTACAAGCAGTCCGAGTCGCCCCGGTATCACGCGCGAGACCTCGCCGTGCTGCGGGCGGCCGAGGAGGGGGCGGTCTGCGTGCTCGGCAGCGCCACGCCCTCCCTCGAGACCTGGTCGAATGCGACCTCGGGCAAGTACGAGCGGCTGTCCCTCCCGACGCGGGTCGCGGATCGCCCGATGCCACCCGTGGAGCTGGTCGACCTCAAGAAGGTGTGGAAGGAGGGAGGGGGGGAGGGGACGCGGTCCGAGGCGGGCCCGATCTTCTCGCCCCGGCTCGTCGACGCGGTGCGGACGCGGCTCGAGCGTGAGGAGCAGACGATTCTGCTCCTGAACCGGCGGGGCTACTCCTCCTTCGTGCAGTGTCGGGACTGTGGCGACGTGAAGCGGTGTGTGGACTGCTCCATCTCGCTCACCTACCACAAGGTCCGGCGCAGGATCGTCTGCCATCACTGCCGCCACGAGGAGGCGGTGCCCGAGCGGTGCGAGCGGTGCGAGTCCGAGGATCTGGGCTACCGCGGTCTCGGCACCGAACAGGTGGAGCGTGTGGTCGCGGACACCTTTCCCGCTGCCCGGATCGCCCGCATGGACGTCGACACGACGTCCGGGAAGTGGGCGCATCACGAGATTCTGGGGAGGGTGGAGCGTGGCGAGATCGACATCCTACTCGGAACCCAGATGATCGCGAAGGGCCTCGACTTTCCCCTCGTCACCCTCGTCGGGGTCGTGAATGCGGATGTCGGCATCCACCTGCCCGACTTCCGAGCCAGCGAGAGGACCTTCCAGCTGCTTAGCCAGGTGGCCGGTCGTGCCGGCCGCGGGGAGCGGGGCGGGGAGGTGCTCATCCAGACGGCCATGCCCGACCACTACGCGCTCACCTCCGCCCGGACACACGACTACGTGGGCTTCGCGGATCGCGAGCTGAAGGAGCGCGAGGTCCCGCCATACCCCCCCAACGCCCGGCTCGCCAACGTGGTCATCAGCTCCCCCGATCCTGATCTCGCCGCGGACACCGCCACGTCGGCCGTCTCCGGCATCGACCGCTGGATCGGCATGCACCCCCGCGCAGGGGTCGTGCGTATCGGACCCGCCCCGGCCCCGATCGAGCGACTTCACGGCCGGTGGCGTTGGCACTTCCTCCTCCGGTCCGAGTCGGTTCGGGGCCTGGGCGCACTCTGCCGCGCCTTCATGAAGGGGTACGAGCCCCCGAGCGGGGACGTGCGCATCGCACTGGATCGGGATCCCGTCGCGCTGCTCTGAGAGTCGTCGCACCCTCCCGGAAGAAGCGGGTGTTTCCCCACAGGAATCCTGTTGCCCGGCGCTGCGATCGCGACCTAACGTTCAGATCCGACTCGACCAGGTCCGACTCGACGCAATGCGCCCGTGGGAACGCGCGGGCGAATCACCGGGATCGAGCGTTCGATCCCACCGACTCAAGCCCCGCCGGAGGCCCGATGGCCGTCGCTCCCGAGTATCCCACCGAACGCATCCGAAACGTCGTCGTGCTGGGCCACAGCGGCTCCGGAAAGAGCAGCCTCGTCGACGCCCTCTGCTGGGTGTCCGGCACGACTCGTCGACACGAGGACCCTGCATCGGGTCATTCGCTCACGATGCACGCCCCGGAGGAGGAGGCCCACGGGATCTCGCTCCAGTTGACACCGGCGTACGCCGAGTGGATGGACACCAAGATCAACCTCCTCGACACGCCCGGCTTCATGGACTTCACAGGGGAGACGTTGGCCGCGGTACGGGTGGCGGACGCGGCCGTGATCTGCGTCGGGGCCGGCTCCGGCGTGGAGGTCGGGACGGAGACGGTCTGGCAGTACTGCGAGGACCGCGGGATCCCCCGAATGATCTTCGTCTCGGGGCTGGACAGGGAGCGCGCCGACTTCGAGACGGTCTATCGGGACATCCGCACCCACCTGACCGAAAAGGTGATCCCGGTCGAGATTCCGATGGGCGAGGGGGAGGACTTCCACGGTCTCATCAACCTCTTTTCGCGGCACGCGCACGACTATCGAGGGGGGACCCGGACCGGCGAATACGATCACGTCCCGATCCCCGACGAGCTGAACGACAGCTTCCAACGGTGGGAGACGGAGCTGCAGGAACGGCTCGCGACAACGGACGAAAGGTACCTGGAGCACTACCTCGAGGGCGGTGAGCTTTCGCGGGAGGAGGTACTCGAGGCGATGGCGGTCGGCATGGCGGCGGGTGAGTTCGTTCCCCTCTTCTGCGGCAGTGGGAAGAACTGCTACGGTACCCGCGCGCTGATGAAGAAGATCGTCGAACTCTTCCCGCATCCGGGGGAGACGGGGGGAGAGAGGGCCCTCGCGATCGAATCCGGTGATGGGCGGCACCTCGAGCCGGTGGACGACGAAACCCTCGCCGCCCTGGTGTTCAAGACGACGACCGAGCCGCACGTCGGTGAACTTTCCCATTTTCGGATCGTCTCGGGCATGCTCGAGAACGGCCAGGAGGTGGTGAATGCGTCGGACGGAGATGTGGAGAAGCTCAACCACCTCTCCATCGGGCTCGGCAAGGACCGGGTCGAGGTCCCCCGACTGCACGCGGGCGACATCGGGGTCGTCGCGAAGCTGAAGCACACCCATACCAACGATACCCTCTGCGCGCCCGGCGAACGGATCGCGCTCGAGAAGATCTCCTTTCCGCGTCCCGACATCGCCGTGGCGCTCAAGGGTGCGACCCGGAACGACGACGACAAGCTCGGGGAGGTGCTCCCGCGTCTCCACGAGGAGGATCCGACCTTCCACGCCGAATTCGACGGAGAACTCCACCAGACGATCGCGCGCGGCCTGGGCGAGATGCACCTCGACGTCCAGATCGAACGCCTCCGACGGAAGTATCATGTGGAGGTCGAAGTCGAGCGGCCCGGAATCGCCTACCGTGAGACGATCACCGGAGCGGCGGAGGCCAGAGGACGGCACAGGAAGCAGAGCGGTGGCAGGGGACAGTTCGGTGATTGCCACATCCGCCTGAAGCCGCTGGCTCGCGGTGACGGCTACGCCTTCGTGGACTCGATCAAGGGCGCGGCCATTCCTGGCAAGTTCGTCCCATCGGTCGACCGCGGGATCCGGGAGTCGGCGGAGCGCGGGGTACTCGCGGGCTTTCCCGTGGTGGACTTCGCGGCCGAGGTCGTCGACGGCTCCTCCCACCCCGTGGACTCCTCCGACGTCGCCTTCAGGATCGCGGCGTCGCAGGCGTTCCGTACGGCGGCCGAGGTGGCCGGGCTTCGTCTCCTCGAGCCGGTGATGGAGGTCGAGGTGGTGACGCCGGAGGGGTATCTGGGGGACGTGATGGGCGACATCAGCAGCCGCCGGGGTCGGGTCATGGGGATGGAGTCGGCGGACGGTCGAGCGAAGATCCGGGCGATCATTCCGGAGGCGGAACTCTATAGATACGCCTCGAGCCTTCGAGCCATGACGCAGGGCCGAGGCCACCACACGCGCCGGCTCTCGGGGTACGAGCTGGTACCCGAGGAGGAGGCCCGCAGGATCACCCGTGCGCGGGACGAGGAGACGGTCGGCGCCGGGGCGTAGGTGGACCGCTCTCGAGCACCGATCGCGGTTCGTCGGTGCGTGTCCGGTGTAGGAGGTCCTGTCCCGATCTTCGGGATGCGGCACCACGACCCACCAGGACACCAGCCAGCATGATCGAGCCCCCGACTCCCGCCGATGAGCAGCAGCGTCTCGACGCCCTCGAGGCATGGCGGATTCTCGATTCAGGTTCGGAGGAGGCGTTCGACGACCTCGTCGAGATCGCCACGACCGTGTTCGACATGCCGGTAGGGCTCGTGTCGCTGGTCGGCGAGGATCGGCAGTGGTTCAAGGCGAGAAAGGGGGTCGACGTCGAAGAGTCGCCGCGGGAGTACTCCGTGTGCGCCCACGCCATCACGGAACCCGGGCGACCCTTCGTCGCGCCGGACTTTCGTGAAGATGAGCGTTTCCGCGGCAACCCTCTGCTCGAGGCCGCGGGACTCCGTTCCTACGCCGGCGTGCCCCTCGTGGATCGGGACGGGCTTCCGCTCGGGTCGATATGCGTCATGGACACCCGGCCGCTCGGCGATACCGAGGAGATGGATGAGAAGCTGGACGTGCTGCGGCGCCTCTCCCGCCAGGCGATTCGGCTCATCGAGCAGCGCGCGGTGAGTCGCCAGCTGGCCGATGCTCTGGAGAATGTCGAGAAACTCGAGGCGCTCGTACCGGTGTGTGCGTGGTGCAATTCGATCCGGGACGACCAGGACTACTGGCGGTCGGTCGAGGACTTCCTGAAGAGCAGGGGACTCGACCTGACCCACGGAATCTGCCCGGACTGCGACGAGAAGCTTGCTCGGGGAGCGGACAAGGGTACCGCGGGGGTCACGGACACCTGACGGCTGCCGGCCGGGGATTCAGGGGATTCCGGTAACCCGGCCCCCCCACCTCCGCTGCCCCTGTACTTCGGTGTGCACGCGTCCCGATCCGGGTCCCCGGTCTCCACCCCGACCCACACCCGAAGCACCGTGTCGCGGGGCTCGCTCCACCGGACCTGCACGCCGAGTGCGGAACGCGTGCCCGTCTGATAGGAGAAACGGACCCCCTCGCCCGGACGGACCAATGCCTCGAGCGACTGTTCGTTGAGGGGGTCACGCGCCTCGACCGACCAGGTGCCCGAGTGCCCGGGCCAGACCGTGAGGCAGCCGTTCACGGCGAGCCCGAAGGTCGGAATGGTGTCCGTGCGAAGCACGGCCGTGCCCTCCCTCACGGGAATCGCCAGCCAGCCGCCGCCCTGGCGGATGCTGCGGAGCAGTTCGAGCGGCGCCTGGGCGGAGGCCTGGATCGGGAGCATCGCGACGAGCGTGGCCGCGAGGGTGATGCGTACCTGAAGAGTATTCATGTTGGATGATACTCCGAAGCCATGCCGAGCGATCGCGGATCCGACGCGTCGGAGCGCCGAAGCGCTCACTCCACCAGTTCGATCTCCGTCAGGGCGTCCCGGTTGACCAGCATCCTGAGGTTGTTGCTCTGCTGGTCGACGGGCAGGACGAAGAAGAAGGGGCGCGTCACGGGGTAATGGTTGGTCAGACCGACGATCTGCTCGTCGTCGTCGAAGGTGACACGCACGACCTTCATGCCCCGCGCTCTGCGATCCGTGGGGTCCAGCGTCGTCGACTCCTCGTGCTTCGCGTCGCCCTCGAGGGAGCGGACGAAGAAGATCGCCTTGAGGTCGACGAGTGTCACCTGCTCCATGTCCCCGTCGGGAGGTCGGACATGGAACGTCGGCCGCTGGGCATGGGCGTCGAGGCTGACCCCCTTGACCACCCGGCCGTTCCTGAACCGCGCCACGACGTTGTTCGCCACGGGACTCACTCCATCTGCACATGCGCGTACGAAGCAATTTCCACCAATGTGAGGCTACATGTCTCCGGACGGGAGAGCCAGCATCGAGCGGCACGACGGCATGCGGGTGGCCGCAGGCGGGGGTGTCCGCCCCGCAGGGTGCGAGGTCGAGTCGGGCCGCATGTGGGGGTGTACGTGTCCGCACCCCCCTGCATGTCGTGGGTGTCGCCGGGGAGGGTCTTGCGGTGCCGGCGTCCCGTCCGTACGCTGGCGTAGGCACGAGCAGACTCTGATCGGAGGAGTACCGTGGGCTGCCTCGCCCTGAATGCCTCGTTCGAGCCGCTGACGCTCGTCTCGCCGAGACGGGCGATCCGGCTCGTGCTCGACGGCAAGGCCGAGATTCTCGAGGTGGACAACGAGCGGGAATTCCGCTCGCAGGAAATCACCGTCCCCGCACCCGCCGTCATCCGTCTCGTCAGGTACGTGCGAGTCCCCCGGAAGTATCGGAGGCAGGTCACGAACACCTTCCTCTTCGCCCGAGACGACTACTGCTGCATGTACTGCGGCACGCACCGGCGTAACCTCAGGGGTCGGGAGTTCCTCACGCGGGACCACATCCTTCCGACCTCACGAGGCGGCGAGAACACGTGGGAGAACGTGGTGACCGCATGCTCGCCGTGTAACAACCGGAAGGGGGACCGCCTCCCGCACGAAGCCGGGATGGAGCTTCTCACCGTCCCGCGCGAGCCGAATTACGTGCACCTCGTCTGGGCCGTTCGCCGTGTCACGGAAATACAGGCGAAGTGGATCGGGATGTTCTACGGGCAGGATACGGTAGAGGTGCTACGCGCCTCTCTGCCCAGCCGTCAGTCGTCGATCCAGGCGTAGGGGCGCTCGTAGAACTGCCCGAATCCCCGGGCTCTGCCGTCGTCCGTGACTTCGCGCCACTTCACTACCCAACCGCGCACCTCGTCCTGCTCCACCTCCCAGGAGAATCCGGGAAGCTGGCGGCGCTCCGACAGAAAGCGACCGAGGCGGGCCGGAAGATTCTCGATCCCCTCGATCCGGGTGGGAAGGGCATCGCCACCCTGTAGCGCGGTCGTGGCTTCGGACTCGAGCAGCTGAAGGATGCGAAGTGCCTCCTCCACCGCCGAGACCACATCGGCCACCCCCTCCTGCGGGGAGTTGCCGGTGCGCCGGCGAATCTCGCGCAGGAGGTCATGCATCCCGGGCGCGGTGAGATCCTCGAGGATGTCCTGCAGCTGTCGACGGGTCCGGTCGTGGGACCGTAGCAGCTGGGCGTACTCGCGCTGGGCCGAGGCTCTCGAGTCCGTCATGCGGTCGACGCCTGGTCCGTGCCGAGCTCCTCTCCGTACGTGCAGCTCATTTCCCAGGCGAATACCATCTGTCTGAGTTCACCGAGCACCGTGAGGATGTCGGCGGTTCGGTCGAGTACCTCGCCGCGCGCTTCCATCCGCTGCAGTAGCCTCCCGTAGCGCGCGACTTCCGCGCACAGGCGTTCGTCCGAAATGTGATCGTATCGTCCCATGAAGTTAGGATAGAGCCTCGTAGACCTCTCCGCACCTTCCTCTCCGCGTACACGGCCGATGAACGACGATTCGTCCGGCTCCAGTCGTCGCCCGCGACCTGTTCGCGCGGAGGATTCGGTTCGTCCCCTCAATGTGCGAGAGGGAATGCCGGGAGTCGGGGATCCCCCGGAGATCGAGGTCGACGACCGTCTGCTGGACGTCGGCGGCGAGTCGTGGAAGGTCCGCGCCGTCGGGCGCGCTCGAGTGGGCCGGGGGAGTTCGCCGGCTCACCTCATCCAGCTCGTGTTCAGTTCGGGCGAGGGGACGGAGCTGGAGGCTCTCGCGGTGGGTCGCCGACTGGAAGATCTGACGGAGCATCGACTCCGCGAGGCGTTCCGTACCGCGCGACCGTATCGGCCGGACCGCGAGACCCCGCCGTTCTTCGAGGGTCCGACGCGCACCGGAAGCCGGAACGACGGCCGGTAGGTTCGACCGAGACCTCGGTGTGTCGATGCGACACACAATGGTGTGTGGAAGTGACACGGTTTCGGGCTCGGGATGCGCAGTCGGCTCTCGGTGGTCGGCCCAGAACCCGTTCCCCCGGGGTTGTTCTGAAGTCCGTACGTGTCGTTACGGCAACGGGTTACGGGTTTCCTGCACGGACCGCATACGCCCGCCCGCACCCCTCTTCGATCGATGGCACGCGCCGTGCAACCTGGAGAAGTGCGGACAAGCTCTGTCCGACGCATCCGAAACGGAATGGGAGAGGTACGATGGGACGATACGGCGTACACACGAGGGCCCGGCGGCCCGATGAAACCGGCGACCTGCCCGGGATCGTGATCCGGGCATCCGAAGAGGGAACGCCTTCACCACGGATCTCCGCGTTCGTCTACGGACGTCGGAGCGAGCCGGCTCCCACGCTCCCCTTCGGACGGTGGAAGAAGGTGGCCTGAGCCGCCGGACACGCACACTCCCGCCCGGAGCGGGGGGAGACGATTCGACGCCCGCGGGCTCCATTCGGAAGAGTGGGGCCCGTTCTGCGTTTCGGCGGCAGGGCGGCCCTGCTAGAACTCGGGGCGGGAGTGGGGTACCCTTCATTCGAGCGATGAACGCTCAACACCCCCCGGAGCCGCGGTGTCTTGATGACAGACTCACCTCGAAACGATGGCGACCTCGTCCGCCGCGCTCAGCGCGGTGACGAAGACGCCTTCGGGCAGCTGGTGAGTCGATACATGCGCTCGGCATATGCCGTCGCGCTTTCGGTGACCGGGAAGCACGAGGACGCCGAAGACGCGGCGCAGGAGTCTCTTCTCGTCGCGCTCGAACGTCTCGACGAGTGCAGGGAACCCGACCGATTCGCGGGATGGCTCCTGACCATCGTGCGAAACCGGTCACGGAATCTGCTGCGACGGGAGAGTCTCCGGACCACCAGCGAGATACCGGTGGGCACGGCGGGGTCTGGACCTCTGCCGGACCAGGCCCTCTCGCGGGCTCGCCTGCGGGACGACCTGGAGGCGGCACTTGCGGAGTTGTCGGAGGTGCAGCGCGAGATCGTGCTGCTTCACGACTACGAGGGCTGGAAACATCGCGAGATCGCGGAGCGACTCGACATGCCGTCAGGGACGGTCAGGTCGCACCTGCACTTCGCACGGAAGGCCCTCAGGAAGAGGCTCGCGCCGAAGCGCGCACCGAACTCGAACGCCCCCAGGAGGGGTGCAGCCGATGGCTGATCGACACATGGAGGGAACCCTCGGAATCGACGCTCCGGTCACCGAACTCGAAGCAATCGATCCCGGTGCGGAGGACGGACTCTTCTGGGCGCGCTTTCACCGTGGCGTGATGGAGCGTGCGACTGCCGAGCTGGCACGACGTCGTGACCTCGTCGGGGTGACGATCGCCGATGCTCTTTCCGGGTGGGCCCGCATGGTGGTGCCGATGGCCGCCGCAGCTGCCGCGGTGGCCGCCGTCGCCCTCTTCCAGTCACCGGAGGCGTCCTCGCCGGAGCGGCTCGTGGACGTGCTGGACGTACCGAGCACGCTCGACGAGGATCTCGAAGGCGAGCTCATGCCGTCCCTCAGCGCCACCGCGATCGCGGAGAGTTTCTGAGCGTGGGAGACCGAATTCGCACCCAGTTCCTGAGCGCCGTCGTGCTGGTCGTGGTGTTCGCGGCCGGCGGCCTCGTGGGCGCGGCGCTCACTCGACCCGGTCCGGCGACGGACGACGGACCGGTCGCGATGGTCGAATCGAGTGACGAAGAGCGGACGGACGACGAAGACGACCGCAGGTACCAGACGATGTACGAGCGCGCCGGCGCGACGGAGCAGCAGGCGGAGCGGATCCGCTCGGAGGTCGTCCCCTGGTTCATGGATGCCCGCGAGGAGCTCTGGAACGACTCCACGGTACAGGCGCTGGACTCCCGGGAGGACTCGCTCCGGAGCGAGTATCGGTCCGCCCGCCGCGACCTCCGTGCCTACTACGAGCCGCGGGAGAGAGCCCTCACGGACTCGGCCCGTGTCCTGATCCGCGCCGTTCTCGACCCGCAGGCACAGCTCGTATACGACTCGCTGGTCGCCGAGCGCAACCGCCGCGTCCGCGACGACGACGACCAGGGACGCCATCCCTGAATCGCTCGTCGGAGGACGTGATTTAACGAGTTCGCCCGCAACCTCGTCGAAGGTGCGGGGGTACGGGGTCGCCGAATCCCGGTGGCCCTTCGTCAATTTTGGGAGAATGCCGTGTCTCAGGATGTGATCAGGACCCAGTCGCTCACCAAGCACTATGTGCTCGGGGCGGAGACCGTCCGTGCCGTCCGCAGCGTCGATCTCACCATCGAGAGCGGCGAGTTCGTCGCCATCATGGGTCCTTCCGGAAGTGGCAAGTCGACATTCATGAACATGATCGGCTGCCTCGACACCCCGACCTCCGGCAACTACTGGCTCAACGGGACGGATGTGAGCGAGTTGGACGACGACGAGCTGGCCCACATCCGCAACCGGGACATCGGCTTCGTCTTCCAGACCTTCAACCTCCTCCCGCGCGCAACGGTCCTGCACAACGTCGAGCTGCCGCTGATCTACGCGGGGGTGGGCTCGAAGGATCGCCGCGACCGCGCGGCCAGGAAGCTCGAGATGGTCGGGCTCGGGAATCGGATGGATCACAAGCCGCCCGAGATCTCCGGCGGACAGCGGCAGCGTGTCGCGATCGCTCGCGCGCTCGTGAACGATCCCGCCCTGCTTCTCGCCGACGAGCCCACGGGAAATCTGGACTCGGTCACATCCGAGGAGGTCATGGGAATCTTCGTCGACCTCAACAGAAGCGGGCAGACGATCGTCCTCGTCACGCATGAGAACGAAGTCGCGGAGTACGCCAAGCGCCAGGTGCACCTCCGCGACGGCGAAATCGAGAAGGACTTCCTGAACGAACCCACCGGAGCGATCGCCCGATGAAGAAGACAGCACTCCTCCCCCTTGTGGCATTCGCCTTCGCGGCGTGTGGCCGCGGGGAAGCCGCCGAGACCGAGGTGTTCTCGACGGTCACGCCGGGCACCGGCGATCTGGAGATTCTGGTGGAGGCGAGCGGGTCCATCGAGCCGATCCGGAACGTCGAGGTCAAGTCGCTCGCGTCGGGTGAGATCACCCGGCTGTATGTGGACGTCGGCGACGAGGTCCAGCCGGGGGACCTTCTCGCGGAGGTGGATCCGCGGGACGTCAGGACCGCCTTCCGCCAGGCGGAGGCCGACCTCGGGGTCGCCGAGGCCCGACTGGACCTCGCCCGCAATCAGCTTCAGCGGTCCGAGGACCTCTTCGAGGCGGGCGTCATCACCCAGCAGGAGGTCGAGAATGCCCGGCTCGATTTCCAGAACACCGAGGCCCAGTACATCCGGGCGCAGTCGAGCTTCGAGCTCGCCGAATTGCGACTGAACGACGTGACGATCCGGGCTCCTCTGGCGGGTACGATCCTCACGAAGAGCGTCGAGGAGGGGGCGGTGATCCAGTCGGCGTCGGGGAATGTGTCCGGTGGTTCCGTGCTCTTCCAGATGGCGGCGCTCGAGCAGATGCAGGTTCGGACGAACATCGACGAGACGGATGTCGGCAAGATTCGTGAGGGCCTGGCCGCGACGCTCTCCGTGGAGGCCTTCCCCAACCAGAGTTTCCGCGGGCGCGTGCTCAAGGTCGAGCCCCAGGCCGTGGTCCAGTCGAATGTCGTGCAGTTTCCCGTGATCATCACCCTCGACAACACGGCGGGCCTGCTCAAGCCGGGCATGAATGCGGATGTCGAGATCCTGATCGACCGAGCCATCGACGTCATGACGGTGCCCAATGTGGCCCTCTTCGGCGAGTCCGACATCGCGACGGTGGCGATGGGCCTCGGGCTCGACCCCGAGACGATGGAGATCACGTCGGGCCCTCAGGGGGCCTCTTCGGCCGAGGGCCGCCCGGGCGGGAGTTCACCGGCCGGTGGTGGACAGGCCGGTAGCCGCCCCGGGGGCGGGAGTGGCGGTGGCGATGGGTCCGGCGCGGGTTCGGGGGGCGACGCCCCGCCGGACATGCAGGCCCTCCGCGAGCGCGTCCGATCCGGAGATGTCTCCCGCGAGGAGATCGCGGAGATGATGCGCGGGCGCCGAGGTGGCGCCCGGGGTCCGGCGACCCCGGACGCGGAGGGTGCCGACGGTGCGGTGATCCGGACCTCGAGTGCCATCGTCTTCGTTCTGACCGCAGAGGGGGCTCCCGAGCCGCGACGGATCGTGATCGGCCTGACCGACTTCGACAACACGCAGGTCGTGTCCGGGCTGACGGGGGAGGAGTCCCTGGTGGTCCTGGCGCCGGGCCAGCTGATGGCGCAGCAGCAGGCAGCGGCGGAGCAGCAGCTCAACCGACGGTTCGGCGGCGGTTCGTCGCCGTTCGGTCGCTGACGGAGCCCGGCCCATGAAGCTCTCTCTCGAGATTGTCGCCGTGGCGCTCGCCGCGATTCGTGCCAACGCGATGCGGTCCATCCTCACGACCCTCGGCATCGTCATCGGGATCAGCGCGGTCATCGCGATGGTCTCTCTGGGAGAGGGTGCCCAGCAGCGGGTCGAGGAGCAGATCGCTCTCCTGGGCGCCAATGTCCTCACGGTGAACCCGGGTCAGTCGATCTTCGGAGGGATCCGCGGGGGATCGAGCGCGCGTCTCACCCTCGACGACGCCAAGGCGCTGAAGGCCGAGGGTGCAGGCGTCATGACCGTGGCTCCGGGTGCGAGCAGCCGGTCCCAGATCGAATACCTGCGAAACAACAGCAACAACGAGGTCTTCGGCACCTGGCCCGCGTACTTCGACATGTACACGCTCGAGGTCGAACTCGGGCGGCTCTTCACGGAGGGGGAGATCGAGGGGCGCCGCCGGGTCGCGGTCCTCGGATACAGCGTGCCGGAGGAGCTCGATACGCCGGCGCCCCTGCTGCTGGGCAAGACCATCCAGGTGAATGGTCAGCCCTTCGAAGTCATCGGAATCCTCGAGGAGAATGGCGGCACCCAGTGGTTTCGACCGGACGACCGTGTCTTCGTGCCCGCCTCCACCGCGATCTACCGTGTGTTCGGCGGGCGGGATCGGCTCGGAAACATCTACGTGTCGGCGCTGAACGACGACATGATGGACGACGCCTACAGCGTCGTCGACCGGACTCTGCGCCGCGAGCATAGGATTCTTCCGGGTGCGGAGGCGGACTTCAACGTCAACAACGCCGCGGACCTCATCGAGTCGCGCAGCGAGACCAGTCAGACCTTCGCGCTACTGCTCGCCGGCATCGCGGGCGTGAGCCTCCTCGTCGGAGGGATCGGCATCATGAACATCATGCTGGTCTCCGTGACGGAGCGGACGCGGGAGATCGGCGTGCGGAAGGCGCTCGGTGCCACGAAACGCGCGATCCTCTTCCAGTTCCTCGTCGAGGCGCTGGTTCTCTGCACGCTGGGGGGGATGTTCGGAATCGCCTTCGGGATCGGTGCGGCCGAGGTCATCTCGCGTGTGGCGGAGTGGGAGACGGTGGTCGCGATGGATGCGGTCTGGGCCGCGCTCGGATTCTCGGTGGCGATCGGCCTCTTCTTCGGGATCTGGCCGGCGCAGCGAGCTTCCCGTCTCGACCCGATCGACGCCCTGCGCTACGAGTAGTCGATACGAGTAGGAGTAGTCGATACGAGTAGTCGAGGGGCGCGGAGGGGGCGGCTCAGCGCCGGAGGGCGAGCTCCACCGTCGCACCGTGACGTACCACGCGGAGGGTGCGCACGCTGGCGGGCACGGAGACGAGCGCGCGGAAGTCCGACACCGTCTCGATCTCCACATTGTCGACGGATACGAGGACGTCGCCGGGCCGCATGCCGGCCTTCGCCGCAGGTGTGCCCGGAGTGACCTCCGACACCATGAGCCCCCGGTCTATGCCGAGGTAGCGACCCAGGTCATCTCCGACCGGATGGAGTCCGGCTCCCGCGACGCGTCGCGCTCCCTCGGCGTACGGCAGCAGGGAACTCGAGATCGCCCACGCCTCGACATCGGCCGCGGCCCGGGCAGCCTCTCGATCCGTGCGGATCCCCACCCGGAGATCCGTCCGCGGTGCCCAGGTCTCGCTCGGGAGGACCGGATCGGTCAGCCGTGAGAGCGTCACCGCCGAACCCGTGACCACGCCGCGTCCGTCGGACACGACCAGCGTCACCGACCCGTCGGTTCCGTCGACGCGTCGCACCTCGAGCGCCGGAAGATTTCCCGCTCCCGCACGCTCGAGCGAGTCGAGGGTGATGCCGATGAGCTTCCGGAGCGTGTCGAGCTGGGTCTGCATCCGGGTCACGATGATGTCGCCGGATTCGGGCCGCGACTCGGCCACCAGCCGGGCCTCGATCACGGTGTCGCCCCTAAGCACCTCGAAGGTGAAGGGGTCGCCCGCTTCGATACGCGGCGCCAGCGACGTGATCAGCTTCGTGGTCGCGGGAGAGCCGTTGACCCGGAGGAGGCGATCCCCGGACCGCAGCCCGGCGCGTGCCGCGGGGCTTCTCGGGAAGACCGACGTCAGCAGGACACGAACGCTGTCATGGGTGACGACATGCTGGAACTTCACGCCCAGCCAGGCCTGCGGAACGTCCTGGACCTCGACGCGTCCGAACAGAACGTTCTGCGGGGGAGAAGCGGCCACACCACCGGGAATCCCGAGGGCGCATGCGGCGAAGAACAGGACCGTCGTGCGAATCGACCCGCGTCGAGTGTTCACCTCAGAAGTACTCCGTGGTGTTCGAGATCTGTCGCAGCGTGTTGTCCCGCTCCGCGAGCATGGAGGCGAGGAACCCGTTGAGGACCGGATCCGCCGGAGCCTCCTGCAGGCCCGCCTGGAGCGATACGATCGCATAGTCGAGCGAGGCCATGCGCGCCTCCGGGTTCGGGGCCGTGCCCTCGCCCTCGGAAAGCTGTGCGAACTGGACGAGGGCGTCGCGGTACTCCCGCTCCTTGATGCGGACGAGGTCCGCCGCCGCATCCGCGGTCGAAACCGTGGCGGTCTCGAGCGCGACCGTGGAAACGCCGCCCTGACTCCGTGCCGCGCCGGACGCCAGCGCCGGACGGGTGTCGGCCGGGGCCATGCGGTCCAGCCCGGCGCCCACACCCACCCCGCCCGCGAAGAGGACGACCGACGCCGCGACCCGCATCCACCCCGGTGTGGACGCGAGGCGCTGAAGCAGGTTGGGCTCGGGTCGGACGAGTCCTTCACTGGCCATCCTCGCCTCCAGGACTGCCCAGTCGCCCCGCGGCGGCCGCACGTCGGGGAGCTGTCCGAGTGCCGCGGTCTGCTCTCGAAGCGCGTCGAGGCGTCCCCGACATTCCTCGCAGTCGGCGAGGTGGGCGTGCTCGTCCCGAGTCGCCGCTTCGTCGACCAGGCGTGCGAGAGCCTCCAGGGTCAGATGCCGTTCCATGCTTCCCTTTCCTCGATGTTCTCGTTCAGGCCGTCCAGCATTCCGCGCATCTTCGCGCGTGCCTTGGACAGCTGTGACTTCGACGTGCCCGAAGTGACGCCGAGCGTATCTCCGATCTCTTCGTGCGTGTACCCCTCCACGTCATGAAGGATGAGTACCTCGCGCTGACCGTCGGGCAGTCGATCGAGCGCCTGCTCGAGTCGAGACTGCAGAAGGCTGTCTCCCAGTCGCGGGCCCACGGGGACGGCATCCGGCATCGGGGCCTGACGCGTCCTGCGGGTCTTGGACTTCCGGAGCGCCTGGAGAGCCGAATTGACGGCGATTCGATGCAGCCACGTGGAAAAACGGGCGTCGCCGCGGAACGTCGGGAGCGCACGAATGGCTCGAATCCACGCCTCCTGGGCGTAGTCCTGAGCGAGGTCGTCGCATCCCGCGATTCGTCGGACCACCGCGTAGACCCGCGGTGCGTACCGTTCGTAGAGCTGGCGAACCGCCTCGGCGTCCCCGGTGCTCGCTCGTCGAATGATCTGTGCTTCCCTCACCCCTCGTCCCCTCCGGTCGAGATCCAGGTTTTCGGTTGTGACGTGCCCACTCCCGCGAATGGTTGCCCGGTCGGGCGACGGAGGCGTGCCCGATGTCGGACGACCCCGCCCAAGATAGCTTCCGGCCTCGAGGTGCGCCCGCGGTCGCCGGGGTCGTTGCCTCGATGGCCCGGAGTAGAGAGCTTCGGAGCCGTGAATCCCCTCGACCCCGGGCGTCCCGCCCCCGCGCAGTCCTCCACCCCCCGTCGGCCGGGCCCGGGTGCCGGCACGCTCATCGGCATCGGAGCCATACTGCTCTTCCTCGTGGGTCGAGTCCTCCTGGCTCCGCTGGGGATCCCCGGTGTCGGGATCGCGCAATGGCTGTTTCTCGCGCTGCCGATCGTCGTGGCGCTTCAGCTGGGTGGTTTCGATCCGGCGTCGTCCCTCGGCCTTCGTCCCGTGGGAACCCGGGTGCTCACCGGAGCCGGCCTCGTCATGTTCGGCGCTCTCGGTCTCAACTCCGTGGTCGCCTGGCTTCAGAGCTTCTGGGTCGAGGTTCCGATCGAGCTGGTGGAGGCGCTCAACGAGGCGCTGCGACCGTCGGGTCCGCTGGAGATGGTCACGATCCTGATGGCGGTCGCCGTGACGCCCGCGGTGTGTGAGGAACTCGTCTTCCGCGGCGTCGTCCTCCAGAGCTGGCATCGGTGGCCGCCAGCGCTGGCGATCGGTCTCAACGCGCTGCTGTTCGGTGCGATTCACTGGATGCCGGGGAGTGCCTTCCGGGTCCTTCCCGCTGCCGTGTCCGGGGGGTTCATCGCTTGGGCGGTCTGGCGGACGAGATCGATCTGGACCGGTGTCTGGATGCACCTGCTCAACAACGGGTTCCTCGTCCTGGCGGCGATGGTGCTGACGACGATGGAGGACGTACCGGCCGCCCAGGCGGTGAACGGGGTCGGGGACGAGGCGCCGCACCCGCTCGCGGTGGGCCTTTTCGTGCTGCTGATCGTGGTGGGAGCACGTCTGATGGGGTCCGCCGGGGACCGCTCGACGCCGGGCGAGGAGAGGAGCGAATGACGCGCCGGTCTTCCGGCGGGGCGAGCCACGCCGAGTTCGGCACGGATCGACGAGCCGCCCTTCCCCGGCTCGACCGACCGTGATGTCCCTC
>JGI12048J13642_10645448_pt1 | contig 41422 bp, 36 predicted proteins | sample ElkSlonscriptome_16_FD_13642 | JGI IMG/M metagenome (IMG submission 13642)
GCTTCGGGAACGAACCAAGCCCTATTGACGTTGGACCCTGCATAATCAGCGGGAGATGGACATGGAAATTGATGTTGGTGACACCGTCCAGTGGTCATGGGGGAATGGCACTGCCGAAGGAACGGTCGAACAGTCACACACCAAGAAGGTCACACGAACTATCAAGGGGTCTGAAGTCACCCGGGACGGTTCCGACGAAAACCCTGCGCTGGAAATCAAGCAGGATGATGGTACGAAAGTCCTCAAGCTCGTCTCCGAGGTCGAAAAGGTTTGAACGCGGAAAACCTGATCTACTATCCCGACACGCAGCCGGGCGTGTCCCGCAGGCGGTGTGGCCGCGGTTTTTCGTATTTTGATACATCCGGCCATCTGATCCGTAATCAACATGAGCGTGACCGTCTCAACCGCCTTGCGGTACCGCCAGCCTATGATGATGTCTGGATGTGTCCTGTGCCGAACGGCCATCTGCAAGCCACCGGCAGGGATACAAAGGGCCGCAAGCAATATCTCTATCACCCCGACTGGACCGAGGCGCGCGCCGAGGCGAAATTCGACGGTCTTGTGGAATTCGGCCGATCATTGCCGCGCCTGCGCCGCCGCGTCCGGCAGGATCTCGATGAGAATGTCGGCGCCAGGGAATTCGCTATTGCCGCGGCAGTCACGCTGATCGACCGGACAGGTTTGCGCGTTGGGAACCCGCAATACCTGAAAGAAAACGGGAGCCGTGGCGCGCTGACCTTACGCGGCGATCATGTCGCCCTTTCTGGCAATCATATCGATTTGCAGTATCGCGCCAAAGGGGGCCAGGTGGTAAGCCGCAAGATGACAGATGCGGTGCTTGCGCGGGTGCTGGGCGAGATCAATGACCTGCCGGGGGCTACGTTGCTCAGCTGGACCGACGATCAAGGAAATCCGCAGGCCCTCAATTCCGAGACACTCAACGGATATCTGGCTGATATCACCGGCATCGAGGGGGTTACAGCGAAGACATTCCGTACTTGGGTCGGGACCTGTGTTGCGTTCACCACCGCGGAAGCGGGCGGTGCGACGATCAAGGAAATGGCAGAGGCCGCAGCGCAACGGCTGCACAACACGCCGGTCGTTGCCAGGAACAGCTACATTCACCCCGAAGTCATCGCGCTGGCTGGACGACCCGCACCGCGGATCATACCGGACGAACGTGACGGTCTACGCGTGGCAGAACAGCGCCTGCTGGGATTTCTTGAACGTTTATGACGGCTGAGCCCGGTTCAGCGTCTCAGCAGTTCTTGCGTGTGGCGAGACCCGCAGCTTTGGGAGCATCTCGACCGGATCAGTTCAGTGACGCGCGCCCATAAGCGTTCATTGCGCGACCGAGCTGGCAGGGTGTGCGTATTTTTCCAGTTCGTTCACCAATGCCTTGCTGTCCAGTGGCTTTGCCAGAACCTTCATTGTCTTGATGTCATCGGGGCGATTATCCCCATTCGAGCCGGACAGAAAAACCGCCGGTACATTTTTTCGAGCCAGTGCTTGTGCAATGGGAAAAGAGGTCGTGTTGCGCAGGTTCATATCCAACAGGGCAAAATCGATATCTTCGCGTTCTGCAAGATCCATGCCCTTGTCCAAGGTTCCCGCGGGTCCGATCACCTGCCAGCCTGCATCCTCGGCGATGAACTGCAAGTCCATGGCGATGATGGCGTCGTCTTCAACAATGAGAATGCGTTTAGGCGTCATCATAGTCAGCCCTCGTTGGGAGTGTCAGGATTGCCTTTAGCCCCGGCGGTTCAAATCGAAGTTCGGCGCTGCCATCCAGTGTGTATTCAAGCAGCTGTTGAATGAGGCGTGTGCCGAAACCGCTATCGCTTGGCGTGCTTACTTCCGGTCCATCACGTTCAGACCAGATTAACTCTACATACTCCGACCCGTTGTTGTCAAAGATTCGCCAATCCAGCTCAATGCTGCCCGTTGTTGCGCTGAGAGCCCCGTATTTAGTGGCATTGGTGGCAAGTTCATGCAGCACCAGTCCCAAAGCATGCGCGCTATTGGGACTGAGAAGAACCGGAGGACCGGAAAGTCGGATGCGATCATGGGTTGTACCAAGGTACAAGCCGACCTGCCGTTCGATCAGTTCCGTCAGACCGGCCTGTGCCTGATCGTGCTGTGTCAGCATTTCATGGGCCAGCGATATCGCCCTTAGCCTTCCTTTGAATTTTTCCTGAAACTCTACCGGATCGGGCGTACTGCGCAGCGTGTGTGCAGCCATTGCCTGAATGGTGGCGAGCGAATTTTTCACCCTGTGGTTCAATTCGCCGATCAGAAGCTCTCGGTGGGCGTCTGCCTCTGCGAGTTCGGTGACGTTCTCGACAACGCCGAGCATCCGGATGGGGTTGCCGGCGTCATCATAAAAGAATTTGCCGCGGATCATCACGTGGACGACCGACCCGTCGGGGTGAATGAAGCGATACCTGTCAAGTATTGTCGTACGGTCGTTGCGAGCCTTGATGACGGCCTTTTCGGCGCGCGCGCGGTCATCGGGATGTACCATCTGCCGCCAGAGTTCATAAGTCGGGGCGGTTTCTCCTGGTTCAAGTCCGCCAAGGGCATACACCCCGTCGCTCCACTCGACCTCGTTCGTGACCAGATCCCAGTCCCAAATCCCCATGCGACCGACATCCAGTGCAAGCTCAAGGCTTTCAAGGCTTCTGGCATACCCCAGTTCGGCCTGCTTTCTGGCAGTGATATCAATGGCAGAAGCTGTCAGTTCGATCACCGAGCCGTTCGGATCGCGTACCGGTGCGATCTGGAAATCGATTGTTATCCGTTCACCGCCAGCGACCTGGATTTCAGCATCGTAGCGCACGATCTCGCCCTGTGCAGCCTGCGAGATCGCTTTGCGCAGACGCTCTTGGACAAGCTCCGAGTGGTTCCACCAGAACGCGTCCCAGAAATTCTTGCCCACGACATCATCGCGTGTAAGGCCGGCTGCGAGAATAGCATGTTCATTGGCTTCGGTCAGCAAGCCTTCCGGTGTCAGCGTGCCGATAAAAGCCAACACACCATCGATCACGCGCCGTAAACGCGTTTCGCTTTCTGCGATTGCGTCAGTATTCGCTTTCTGCTCGGTAACGTCGAGCGCTGTCACGGAGACGGCATAGACTTCGTTCTCGTCGTTCTTGACCGGAACAGAGGTTTGCAACCATGTCCTTGCGACGCCATGACTGCCTTTGGTCTTTCCTGTCAATTCAAACGGTCCGGCCACCGCGCCTGTGTCGAGAACGGACCTGAACATCGCCTCGGCCGCGGGCGCGAGGTCAGGCCCGACCTCGTATATCGAGCGCCCGACATGATCTTTCGCGGACAGGTCGTTCATTTGTGCGAAATGCTCGTTCACACGTATGAAATTCAAATCGCGATCGATGAGCGCCATTCCGACCGGCGCGTATTGATAAAGGGTCTCGATCTCTGTCAGTGCCGCTGTCAGCTGCTGTGCGTTCCGCTTTTGGTCGGAAATATCGACGAATGTGACAACCATGCCTTCGATCTGACCATCATCGGTTTGATAGGGGGTCACCCGTCGCAAATACACCCTGTCATCGTGCAGCAGGGCTTCATCTTCCAACGGCTCCGCCGCTTGTGCCACCGCCTCCATGTCGGGCAGTGATGGAAGAGACTGAAAGTTGTGCGTGAAGTGTGTGAGCGGCCTGCCCATATCGCTTTCACGAATATTGTAGAGTTCGCTCAGGGTCGGGGTAAAGTTCCGCACGCAGCCCTGACCATCCAGGAATATTGTTGCGATTTCGGTCGAGCGCAGAAAGTTCTGAAGGTCGAAGTTCGACGCAGCCAGTGCGCGGTTGGCGGCCTCGACCTCTTCCTTTGATGCTTCCAACTCCTCATTGGCTGTTTGCATCTCTTCATTCATCGACAGAAGTTCTTCGTTCGAAGACTTCATCTCTTCATTGGCGGCCTCGAGGTCCTGTACGCTGCGTTCCAGTTCCTCGCGGGTCTGCAGAAGTTCCACCTCGAGCTGTTCGAGCAGCCTTTCGTTTTCCGAAGGATCGGCCATGCCCGCTTCGGGAGTGCGCACCGCGCCCATGTCCTGAAAGACGACCATGTAACTGCCGAAATCCTCGCCCAGTTCGGGCATGGGTTGCACGGTGATCTTCATGTGCCGCTTGCCTTCGACCCCGTCGACAGTCAGTCCTTCATAAACCGAGGTCCGGCGATCCTTGGTTGCTTTGGTCCATGCGGCGCGCAGACCAACCCGCAACCCTTCATGGGCCATCCGCATGATATTATTGACATATTGCCCTTCACGCTGCTTGAGGAAATTTCCCGCACCCTCGGACAGGTACATGATCTGGGCATCTTCGTTGACGATAGCGTATGGGGGCGCGAATTCGTCCAATATGATGCGTTGGGAAATTGCACCCAGATCGACAGTTTCATCCGAGACAAGAGGTTGCCAACTGTTTTGGGGCAACCGGCCACGGGGACGCGCCGTTGCGGCGGTTTTCAGCGGTGTATCCTTGCGCTGTGCGATGCGTTGCCGACTGTCCACCACGCGGAACAGGTCGGTATGACCGGTCACCGCTTCGGATGACCCGAGAAATAGGTATCCGTTCGCGTTCAGGGCATAATGAAAAACCGACATCAGTTTTTTTTGCAGATGAGGGCCAAGGTAGATCAGCAAGTTTCGGCACGACACCAGATCCAGCCGCGAAAATGGAGGATCGCCGATCAGGTTGTGAGGGGAGAACACGATCTTCTTTCGCAATTCCTGCCGGACGCGATAGCCTTTCCCCGTACGGTCGAAGAACCGCGCCAGCCTTTCAGCCGAGACATCCTGCGCGATCGCGGCGGGATAGACACCTTTTCGTGCGATCCGCAACGCACGTTCGTCGAGGTCGGTGGCAAAAATCTGCACCTTGCCCGAAACACCCAACTCGTCTTGCAGTTCCTCTACCATCATTGCGATGGAATACGCCTCATGCCCGCGTCCACAGCCCGCGATCCAGATCCGTGTGGGTGGCGACCCGTCACGCAGGAGCAAGGGTTTGAGCGCCTTCTCGCGCAGGGCTGCGAACGCCGATGTGTCGCGAAAAAATGCTGTCACGCCGATCAGCAGATCACGCATGAGCATACGGGTTTCTTCAGGAGAGTTGGTGATAATGTCCAAGTAGTTGTCAACGTCCGTGCAGCGCAGGATATTGATCCGGCGCAGGATACGGCGCGATAGCGTTGATTCCTTGTAATGCTTGAAATCATGGCCCGTCTGTTCGCTGACCACCGCGCAGATTTCGCGCAGTTCTTGCTGGCTCAGGCTGCCTTGCATCGTGGACGGTTTCGCCGACTTGGACGCGTATTCCCGCAGCAAGTCGACGACCTGGTCTTCGTCCGCAAAGATATCCGCGATGCTGGTGTCTTCTTGGTCGGCACCGATTTTTGCTACAATCCCGCCATGCGCGCCGATTGCCTCGCAGCCGGCATGCGCAGGCAGTGTGTTATCGGGCAATAGCATGCAAATCGCGCGACCGCCGAACTGCTTTGCAACACTCTGCAGCAATGTATCCGCCGTCGCCGAAGCAGATGCCGGACGCTTGGGTGTCCTGACCAAGAAAGTGCCGTCGCTGACTGTCACCTTCGTGCCTTGAGGCACGATGTGGACATGACCGGGCCGGATTATCTCCCCATCCTCGCAAGTCGTGAAACCGGCCTCTTGCAGCGCTTCGTTCGCAGCGCCCGGACCGTACAGGATCCAGGCTGTATCGGGGTGTGTAGACCTGCCCAGAAGCGAACGGGCGGTTTCCACATCGGCGTCGGAAGAAGCGATTCCGAGGCAGCACAGAAGATAGTCCTGACCGTCCATACGAGAACCCTAATAGCTTTACGAAGAACTGCAAGGGAGGCTGGTCAAACGAGACCGGTGAGAAACCCAGAGGCGATCGGGATCATCGGTTTTCATGACTTCCGGCCGTCACGATCTTGTTTGCCGTGATCTTCGTGGTCCCGAAAAGACAAAAGATACCTGAGCTTTCCTTCGCCGAACTCCAGCGCCGCTGTTCCCCTGACCTGCGCCGTGACGCCCTGTTCAAGCAAGAAGTGGCCAAAGCCCTTGGGTCTCTCACCTACCTCACGGATGTGTTCCGAATGCTCGGTCCAGATGAAGCGCCCGGCATTGCCATCCGTCTGCCCCTCTAGAACAATTTCCACGATGCCGTGCGGATCGGCCAGTGCGCCGTGTTTCACCGAGTTGGTTATCAATTCATGGATCGCCATGCTGACTGCCAGCGCGTCCTCTGGTTCGAGTTCGAAATCCGCGCCCTTCACCGTGATGTTCCGAGGGCTCGCGGTTTCATAGGGCTCAAGTTCCGCCCTGATGATCGAACGGAAAGACAGCTTCAGCCACTTCCCATCGGTCAGCAGATCATGAGTCCTCGAAATCGCCTGTAGCCGCTCGGTCAGCGTCCGCTCCATCGCTTCGATGTTGCGGGATGAGCGTGCAGTGAAGCGGACAATTGCCAGGATCGTCGCCAATGTGTTTTTGACCCGATGTTGCAGTTCCCCCAGAAGCAGGTTCTGCCGTTCCTGAGCATTCTTGATTTCGGTGATGTCATAGGCAAAGCTCAGAACACCGGCGATCGACCCATCCTCATCGTACCAAGGTTGCAGAATCTGGCGGTAGTGGCCGCGTCTGAGCCCGCTGCCGCTATCGATTTCGGCCGCGAATTCCCATTCCAGTATGGGCACACCGTTCTGGTGGACCTCGTCGAACTTTTTCAAGACAGCTGTGTCGGCGATTTCCGGCACGGCTTCGCGGATTGATTTGCCGATCAGTTGGCGGTTACCGAGTGTTTCCATCAAGGCAGGGTTGGCATAGCGGTAAATATGCTCGGGGCCTTCATGCATGCCGATAAACGCCGGTGCAGCATCGAAAACACGCGCGAGTAGCGCTTCGCTTTCCTTGATACGGGCAAGGTTGCGCACCAGTTGCCGCTGCGTCTCCTTTTGTTCGGTTACCTCGCGTACACATGATCCGACAGCAAAGACCTCTCCGTCATTGAAGACCGGATAATAGTCGACGATCCAGTCGCGCGCCTTCTCCGGGTCGCGCGGCGTCTTGCCGCGAACCTCATGGCCGAACAAAGCATTGCCTGTTGCGAAGACCTGCTGTTGCATTTCAGCGATCATGGAGTCGATTTCGGGAAGTAGTTCTGCCTGCGTCTTGCCGATATGCTCTTCGGCCGTAAATCCGTTCAGAGCCGCGAGCTCTGCGTTGATCCTCAGATAGCGCAGATCTCTATCGAGCAGGGACAGACCCACCGGCGTCGTATCATAAAGCGTTTCCAGCTCGGCATATTGTCGTGCGAGGTCACGCGCATTCCTGTCCAGCTTTGCTTCCTGTTGCCTGAGTTGGGTGATGTTGAAAAAGCTCAGGACATATCCGTCGCTGCGATCATCGCTGGTCAGGTAGGGCCTTACGAGCAGAGTGAACCGTTCGTTCGTTTCTGTCATCGAGACTTCGCGCTCGATCGGGTCGAGGGTATCACCCACGTTCCAGATATCCGCGTGCAAATCATCCTGCACAAACCGCTGCGCGATTTCGTCGAAATGACAGCCCTTGTCGCTTGCGCAAAGCCCGAACAGGGCAGCTGCCTTGGGCGTGAAGCCACGCAGGCAGAGCTGCGTGTCGAGGAACAGAGCTGCAATATCGGTACTTTCGCACAGATTCCTGATGTCGTTATGCGCATCACGCAGTTGTTTGTTGCTCTCGGTCAGCTCCGCCCTGACTGTTGCCAACTCTGCTTCCATCGCTTCCAACGCATCATTTTCGTTCTGCGATTTCCGGTGTTCGACAAGCTCGATGAGCTTCGCGGGTATCGCTGCGGCCTCGAGAACGAAATCGACAACGCCTGCCTCAAGGGTATTCTGCTGCAAGCCCTCGGAATGGTCCGGATCTCGCTGCTGAATGACTGCAATGTCGCCAGCTGCCTTGATCGCCTTCAGGCCATCGGCGCCAGCCGTTTCCGACATGATGACGCAAGAGACGCTCTGCCCCGCGTCTTCGGCCAAGGTTGCGAAGAACCTGTCGATAGGTGACCAAAGATCGGTGTCGTTACGATCGTCATGCAGGCCGAAACGGCCATCCTTCAGGCTAATGCTGCGTCCGGCAGGGATCACGAAAACCGTGTCGGGACTGACTGCCGCACCATTCGTCATCTCGGTGACTTTGACAGTACTCTGCGCGCCGGGCGGCTGATCCAAGATCGAGGAGTCGTCCGGTGAGAGACGCTCTAGCACGACATAGCAGAAACCACTGCCCGCGGGGATGGCCTGTATGAACTCTCGTACAGGCCCACTGGCTGATGCACCGATCGCGACAAGGGGAACACCGGCATTCTCCACACAGATCCTCCAAAAGCACTACGTCGACGAAATGATCGAAGCTAATTAGATGACTCGTGAAAGCTCGCCCAATAATTGAGCCACTTCAGTCAAGCAGCTTTTCAGATTTTTGCAAGTTACTACCGGGTGGTGCCGTCATGAGACGGGTCCGGTTGAGGAGTTGCGGAGGATCGCAACGTGCAAATACATGGATAATAACAAAAAACCGGGGCAAGATCTGCCCCGGCGTCGTGTGGTGTCGGTGTACCTTGTTCAGGCCCTGACTGATCCGCCGCGTGGACCCGCGACAAGCCAGATGAGGAAGCCAATCAGGGGCAGGACCACAATCAGCAGTGTCCAGAGCACTTTCGCGCCTGTCGAGGCGGCGGACGTCACGACCTGATAAATCGCGTAAATGTCTGCGATAAGGACCAGTAGACCAAATATTCCATATTCCATCGGGGTTCTCCTTTCATGTGGCAAAAGAACGCGATCTGCCGTGCTTGGTTCCCGGCGTATCTTTGGTCTGGGCCAAAACTTGCCGGATCGGACGAAGGAAAAGGTCGGTATTCCTCGAAGATCGCCCGGCCGGGGCCTACCAGAACAGAATGAGCGTGGCCGCCATCGCGCAAACCAGTATGACAGCATGGGATTTCACATTCCTGAGCAATGGTGCGTTCGTGGCGTCTGTATCGAAAGCTGCCTCGCGCGACCAAAGGGTCTCTTCTTGAATATCGGATGTTTCACCAGCCAGACTGAACGCGGTGAATACGGCGGCCGAGATCAGCGTCATGATGGTTACATTGATCGTGTAATGCAGAGGCCAGATGCCCAACTGGTTGAGGATGAAGACCGCTGTGCCGATGGCGTGGCCGATGATAAGCGTCCAGAACGCCGCCGCCTCCGTTCCGCGTGCCCAGAGAGCACCCAGCGTGAAGCAAACCACCAAAGGCGGCACCAGCACCGAGAATGCTTGCTGAATGTAGGCCCAAAGTCCGCCGAAATTCTGGATCAAGGGGGCCCAGATAATGGCAACGATCATGAAGCCAAGGGTCGCCATCGACCCTGATTTCTTCATTTTCTCAGGTTCCGGATCGCTGTCCGGTTTGGTCAGAAAGTCATTGATCAAAAGCGACGAGGAAGAGTTCAGTGTCGAATCCACTGTCGACATGATCGCTGCGATAAGACCGGCCATGACAAGGCCGGTCAGTCCGGTGGGCAGCACCTCGGTGATGATGATAGGAAAGACCTGATCGGAATTCTCGATGTCAGGCAAGGTCACCAGCGCCATGACGCCGGGCAGGATGATAAAGAAGGTCGGCAGGATCTTCAGCAAGCCGCCCAGGATCGCGCCCCATTGCGCCTGGCTCAGGTTCTCCGCGCCAAGCACGCGCTGGACGATGTATTGGTTTGTCACCCAGTACCAGAAACCCAGCAACCAGACGCCTGTGAACAGCCCCGGCCACGGTAGGGTGCTGTCATCGATGGGTTGCACGATGCTCAGGTGTCCGTCGGGTACCTCGGCGCGCACGCTCTCCCACGAAAAATCGACGGACTGGTACATCAAAAACGCCGTCAGTGCGGTCCCGAGGATCAGAACGACGGCTTGCAGGATGTCGGTATATACCACGGCGCGTAATCCGCCGGTTGCGGTGTAGATACCTGCGAAAAGGCCGATTGCGACGCAGGACATCCAGATTTCGAGGTCGGGAAAAAACACCTGGAGGACTACCGCACCTGCATAAAGCCCGCCTGCGGTGTCGACGATCACGGTAAAGACGATGGTGAGGCCGGAAAAGTAAAGCCGCACACGCCGTGAAAAACGCTTTTCCAGATACTCCGGAGTGGTCGAGATGCGTGATCTGAGAAATACCGGTGCAAAGATGAAGGCCATCATGATGAGCGGAATGCCGGCCATCCACTCGTAGGCTGATACGGTCAATCCGCCTGTGTAGGCGCTTCCGGTGAGACCCACGAGTGTCGAAGTCGATATGTTCGAAGCGAAGAGCGAAAAGCCGATTGCGGCCCATCCCAATGATCGCCCGGCAAGAAAAAGGTCTTCCCCGGTCCGGGTCTTGCGGGCAACCCAGATTCCGATGCCGATAACAATGAGCAGGTAAACAGCAATGACGCCGTAATCGAGGGCTGTGAGATTGGCGTCAATCTGGCGATCCATGGTCCACCCTTTCGATCAAGTGCAACGTCACGGCTGGAGTCCGATTTGCCGCTTCGCCTTCAGGCATTGGCGGTACAACCTCGTTTCGCCGCCAGAGTTCCTTTCCGACCAAGCGGTTGGGACAACCGGGGGAACCAAAGTGACTTGGATCCGTTATGTGGCTGTCGCAGTACATCTTCCGGTTAGGGGGCATTCATCAATGCAGAAACAAGCGATCATATTCGGCTCGATCGGCACTCTCGTCGAGACATCTGAAATCCAACGCAGCGCCTTCAACAGGGCGTTCAGTGAGGCCGGCCTCGATTGGCACTGGAGCAAGCAGGAATATGCCCGTTTGTTGAAGAAATCGGGTGGGCGTCAACGAATAGCCGATTACGCAAAGGCACGTGATCAGGATATCAACGCAGGGGCGCTACACACCCGCAAGACAGAAATTTTTGATCAGGCGATCGTTGATCAGGGATTGGTTCCGCGTAAAGGGGTCTTGCCGCTGATGAGGTGGGTGAAGCAAAATGACATCAAGCTCGGATTTGCCACCACGACCGCCCGCAATAATGTCGAAGCGATCTTTCTGGCCTTGGATGGCGCGATACATCGCAGTCACTTCGACTTTGTCAATGATGCAGAAACGCTGACCGCGCCAAAGCCCGATCCCGAAGTTTATCAAAGGGCTCTGGCCGCTCTTGAGGTGGGTCCCGAGGCGTGCATCGCAATCGAAGACACCGGCATTTCAATGCAGAGTGCGCTGGCCGCAGGCATAGAGTGTGTCGGGTTTCCCGGTGTCTACTCGGACCCGGAGGATCTTGCAGAAGCAAGCCGCATCGTCGATCGCGTCGATCCACATTATCTTCCCCTGATGGGCGATGAGGATGATGCCTTGCGTATCGCAATATAACTTTCAGCTCCGGTCGGGGATGGAAAGGTGTGGGCCTGTCCAGCCGGAAAACCACGCCGACGCCGAAGCATCGCCTTTTGATATCAGAAAATCCGGGAATTGCGATTGAGCGGGAACCAGAGGCGCAGCTTCTTGTTGTCTGGGGACAAATCAATATCCAAGGAGAATAAGATGCCATCCCCAAAAACAGCCGTTTTCATACTGACCGCTTTCGTGCTTGCCGCCTGCGAAACCGTAGAGGGCGCCGGGCAAGACATCTCGACGGCCGGTAACGCAATTTCCGAAGAGAGCCAGGAAGTTCAATCGGATCTCTAGTGCCGCTTGAATGATACCGGCTTTGCCGGCCCGAATGCGCGAACGGGCTGCGCAGCGGTGCAGCCTGTTTTCTTACATTTACGTCCTTTTCCAAAAAGCCGTTCTCGCGCCGGTGCGAGAACGGATAGCAGCATGCGAAGGGATAGTTTGACCCCATGATAACGGAAATGGACTTTCTGATCCGTCTTGCCCTCGCCTGTGCTTTCGGCTTTGCGATCGGCTTTGAACGTGAAGCAAAAGCCAAGCCCTTGGGCGTTCGGGCATTCATGATGATCGCGATGTCGTCGGCTGCAGTGATCATGGTCACATTGAATTTCGCCACAGGGCCGATAGCCAGTGACAAGGACCTGACAGTCGATCCGACGCGGGTCATGCAAGCCCTTATCGGCGGGATCGGGTTTCTGGGTGCAGGCTCTATTATCTCCAACTCTTCAAGTGGACGTCTGCGCGGTGTCGGAAGCGGTGCGGCCATCTGGGCTGTCGGTGGCATCGGCATCGCGTGTGGGCTGGGCCATCTCTTCGAAGCCACCGTCCTTGCCGGTGCCGTATTCATGACGCTCACCGGCTTCGATGTCTTGGCAAGAAAGAACGCAGCACCCGATGGCAGCGACAACCGCGACGAAGACCAATCGAATTGAGGTGGTGCAGCAATTCTCGGGGAACACCTGACGGCCTCGCCGCGTTGCTTTTGTTCAATCCACCGTTCTTAAAAGGAGAGGTTCAGAATGCCGAAGATTGACGAAGCAAAGATCCTGATCATGTCCACCCACGGCTTTGAACAGTCAGAGTTGATGGAGCCGCTCAACCAGTTGAAGGCGAAAGGCGCCACAGTCCATGTTGCAAGCCAGGATGGCGCAGCGATCAAGGGCTGGAACGGCGATGACTGGGGCGACACAGTCGATGCCGACCTGAAGATTTCGGACGTGAATGTGGAAGACTACATCGCGCTTGTCTTGCCCGGTGGACAGATCAATCCCGATATCTTGCGTACCGACGATACCGCGGTCGATACGGTCCGCCAGTTCGTGGCCCACGACAAGATCGTAGCGGCGATCTGCCACGCACCGTGGCTTTTGATCGAGGCGGGTGTCGCCGAGGGACGCGAGATGACGTCGTACCACTCGATCCGCACAGATCTGAAGAATGCCGGCGCCAAGGTGATCGATGAGGAAGTTGCCATTTCGAATGGTATCATCACGTCTCGCAGCCCGGCCGATCTCGACGCGTTCATTTCCAAGATCGTCGAAGAGGTCGAAGAAGGTGAGCACGCCCGCGATACCGCAGCCTGATCTCATCACGATATCGACACCCTGCGCATGTAGCGCAGGGTTTTTGAGCTATTGAAGGAAATCCCGATGGATTTGGACATTGAAGGCAAACGCGCTTTGATCACCGGCGGATCGGGCGGAATGGGCATGGAAACAGCGTCGATCCTGAAGGACGAGGGCGTCGACGTCTTTCTGACCGACGTCGACGATGACGCGCTATCGCAGGCCAAGGATGCCTTGGGCGTTTCAGGTCAGGCCGCTGATTTATCAACCCAAAAGGGCGTGGATCAGTTTTTCGACACGGTCGGAACCGACTTTGATATCTGGGTTCACGCCGCAGGGGTGACAGGTGCCAAAGGCGACCCTCTGAAGATGACAGACGATGACTGGGATCACGCGCTGAATATCGACTTCATGTCGTCGGTGCGTATGGCCCGTCGTCTGGCACCCGAAATGTGTGATCGCGCATGGGGTCGCATCGTTTTCGTGACATCTGAAAACGTCGCTCAGCCTTATCCCGATGAAACGGTCTACAACGCAGCCAAATCCGCCCTGCTGAGTTTTGCCAAAAGCGTTTCCATGCAACATTCCGACAAGGGTTTGCTTGTCAATTGCGTGGCGCCTGCTTTCATCGAAACGCCGATGACCGATGGCATGATGGAGCAGCGTTCCGACCAGATGGACTGTTCTTTTGACGAAGCGGTGCAGTCGTTCTTGAGCGAGCAGCGTCCATATCTCATACTGGGCCGGCGTGGTCAGGTGACCGAGGTCGCACCCACCATTGCATTGCTGTGTAGCAATCGCATGAACTTTACCACCGGTGCCAATTATCGCATCGACGGGGGTGCAGTGGCATCCATCAACATATGAGCCGTGAAGAACTCGAGACATGGATCAAGGCGCATCCTGTCGCGGGTGATCCCGGTGCCATGCGGGAGGTATTCGAATTCCTCACCCAGTCGCGCGCGACCGGTGACAGGGTTTGTGTGAATGACGTGCCCGGTCTTGCGTTCGGGGCTGGTCCGCCCATCGTATGGCTGCATGGCGGCGGCTATGTATTCGGCTCGCCACACAGCCATGCCGCCGCTGCATCCCGTCTTGCGGCAATCACGGGGTCGCGGGTTTTGGTACCCGATTACCGTCTGGCGCCTGAACATCCATGGCCTGCTGCTTTGGATGATGCCTGCGCTTTCGTATCCGGGTGTGAAGCGCCTGTTGCGATAGTTGGCGATAGTGCGGGCGGTCATCTGGCGGTAAATGTCGCCCGACGGCTTCCAAGCAAGGTTCATGCCCTTGCTTTGATTTCCCCCAACACTGACAGGACAGGGCTCAGCGGGACGCGGCAGGTCAATACGCCTTCGGACCTCATGAACGCGGACGAGGACGACGCCCGGCTTGCCGATATGGCGATGGGCCATCTCTTTGCAGGATCACGTGATGTATCGCCGATCTATGCGGATCTGACGATGCTGCCCCCCTGTTTTGTGACCGCATCGCAAATCGAAGTCCTGTACGACGATGCCCGTCTGCTGATTGCGGCCCTGAGGCGGCAGGGCGTCGCGGTAGAGACGGCTTTCGTTTCTGACATGTTTCATCTTTGGCCACTATGGCCGGATCATCTTGTTCAGGCGCGCCGTACAATTGCTTCGATAGCGGAATTCGTGATCCGGCAAAGGGTGGCTGGAACCGAAAGGACCATGGCGCGTTAAAAGGCATGTCGCAGAGCACGTCGCGTTTCAGCAAAATAATTCCATGGTTTCTGGCAATTGCCGTTCTGGCCTGTGGTATCGCCCTTTTCATCCTCTGGCGTCCCGGATCGGATGGACAGGAAGCGGATGGCCCAAGCGTCCCACTTGTCGAAACGGCCAGCGTCGAAGCCGTCGATGATGCCTTGTCAATCACGCAGACCGGTTTCGTGACACCTGTCGACAGTGTACCAGTGGTTGCCGAAGTGGCCGGACGCGTCGTCTTCATCAACCCGGATTTCACGATAGGGTCGATGCTGTCGCAAGGCGATGTGTTGTTCGAAATCGATGATGACGTCTACCAGGCCGATGTCGAGCGCGCGCAGGCGCAGGTCAGCCAGGCAGAGGCGCGGCTGCGCGAAACTTCCGAGAGCCTCGAGCGGCAAAGCGAACTGGAACAAAGCGAATTCACCTCGGAGGCCGCTTTGCAAGGGGCGCAGACCGCGCAAGCCCAGGCCAGCGGTAATCTGGCGTTGGCGGAGGCGCAATTGCGCACTGCCCGAATTGCATTGGAGGATGTGACCGTCGAAGCGCCCTTCGATGCCATTGTGACAGAGAAAAGCCTGTCGCCCGGGCAGTTGGTGCAAGCCGGCGTGCGTGTCGGCGAGATAGCCGTTTCTAACACCGTCGAGGTCCGGATCGGGCTGTCGGAACGCCAATTCGGCACGGTCGTGGCAGGCGGTCCCGTTGTCGGACGCGATGTTCTGATCACCCCCCGCAGACTAGGCCCCGTGATGGGGGACATGACACCGCGTGAGGGAACTATCGTTGCCATCTCGCCCGTGCTGGATCCGCAGTCGCGCACGGTCGAAGTGATCATCCATCTGCCCCGGCAGGCCGATGACAGGGTCGCCCTGCAATTCAACCAGTTGGTGGTTGCAGGTTTTGCCGTGCCCGCCGAGGATTCGCAGCTTTGGCGCGCACCGCGACAGGCGCTCCAGCGTGGACAGACTATCTGGCAGATCACCGCGGATGATACGCTGGCGCGGATCGATGCCAGCATCACGCGACAGTCGGACGCGTGGGTCTACTTCACCACAAGCGACGATGCACCGGACAAAGTGCTGCTGACCGCGCTCGATGCGCCAGTCGACGGCATGTCAGTACGCGTCGCCACGCAAGATGACAGCGACGGGCAGGTTGCAGAGGTCGATGAATGAACGGCCTCATCCGCCTTGCGCTGCAAACACGTGTCTTTCCCAACCTGCTGATGATCGGCCTGTTGGTCGCGGGCCTGTTCTCGCTTCAGGCGATCACGGTCAAGAATTTTCCTGAAATTTCGACCGGAACAATCCAGGTGACCACTGTCTACCCGGGCGCGGCCCCCGAGGATGTTTCCGATGCGGTGATACAACCGATCGAGAATGCGATCCGGTCGGTCAGGGGCGTACGCAAGCTGACCGCGACGGCGCAACAGGGGGTGGGCAGTGTCAGCGTGGCGCTCGAACGCGGAGCCGAAGTGGATGCCGTGCTCGATGATATCGAAACTGCCGTCGATGACATCACCATTTTTCCTGACGCCGCCGAGGAACCGCGCATCGTACAGGTTGAACCTGACGAGTTGGCAATAGAGTTCGTCCTCTCCGGCGACCTTCCGCGTCCCATGCTCAAGGACCTCGCCCAGACCGTGCGGGACGATCTGCAAGACCTGCCACAGGTCAGCCAGGTGAGTGTCCGCGGTGTACCTGCCGATGAAATCGCCATCGAGGTGCCGGGGGATGTTCTGCGGGCCTACGAATTGGGGTTGCGCGATGTGGCCGGGATCGTCGAGACCGGTAGCCTCGATCTGTCCGGTGGCACATTGGTGTCGGGGTCGGAGCGGACACAGGTCCGGACTGTCGGGGAACGCGAAACCGGCGCGGGGGTTGGCCGGATTCCCCTGGTCACTTCGGAAACCGGTGGAGTGGTGCCCTTGTCGGACGTGGCAACCATTGATGACGGTCTGGCCGAGGATCCGACGACGGCGAGCCTGAATGGTGATCCGGCTGTTTTCGTCACGGTCTATCGCGTTGGAAACGAACAATTGCTCGAGGTGGTTGAAGCCACCCGAACCTACTTGTCGGATGAATTGGAGCCGCGTCTGCCCGATACGGTCACTCTGACAACCTGGCGCAACGAGGCGTCCAATCTCGACGGTCGCATCCAACTGCTGATCAAGAATGCCGCGATCGGGGCGACACTGATCCTGATTATCTTGACGCTTGTGCTGGATGTGCGGATCGCAGCCTGGGTCGCGGCGGGTATCATCATTTCATTCGTGGGAACATTTGCGCTGATGCAGGTGTTCGGCGTCTCGATCAACCAGTTGTCGCTTTTCGGCTTTATCCTGGCATTGGGGATCGTGGTCGACGATGCGATTGTCGTGGGCGAATCCGTCTATGCCAAACGTCAGGAAAATCCCGACGATGGTCGCAAGGCGGCTTTGGCAGGCGCGCAGGCCGTAGCGCGCCCGATCCTTTTCTCCGTCTCGACCACGATCCTTGCATTCATGCCGCTGTTGTTCCTGCCCGGCACGTCTGGTTCATTCATTTCGCCTGTGGCGGCTGTTGTCATCATGGTGCTCGTGCTGTCTCTCGTCGAAAGCTTTCTCGTTTTGCCCCAGCATCTTGCGCATTTGCGTCAGGGTGAACCACGGCGGTTTTCGCCACGGCGGGTCACACAGAAAATGCGCCGCAAGGTCGGCGGCGGGCTTGACCGTTTTGCCGACAAATACGTGCGCCGCGCGGTGCAATTCTGTGTCGTGCAACCGTTGGTAATCATCATTGCGGCGGTCGGAATTCTGGTGGCTTCCTTTTCGCTCGTCACGAGCGGCACCACGAAATTCACCTTCTTTCCCGATATCGAAGGCAATTTCCTGACTGCGAATGTCGTCTTGCCGGAAGGGACGGCGCTGCCGGTCACATCCCGACGGGCACAAGAGATTGCCGACGGGCTGGATCGCGCCGCGGCCCGCCTGTCGGATGACATAGGCGTTCCGCAAGAGGAGATCGTCAGGGCGACCGCGATTTCCATCGGTTTCGGCGCCGCCGCCGGTGGGCCCGGCGGCGGTGGCGCGTCAACGGGGGCGAATGTGGCCCGCATCGAGGCGCAGTTGCAGGACAGCGAGACGCGCAGCTTTTCCGCACAGACCTTCAGCACATACTGGCGAGAAGCCGTCGGTGAGATCCCAGGCGCACGCGAATTGACATTTTCGGGCAGTATCGTCGGCGTCGGTGCGGACATCTCGCTACAGATCGCCGCAAGCGACGATCGTGTGCGCGCCCGCGCTGTGGCTGCGGTCCGAGAAGCGCTGGCCGGGCGTGAGGGTGTCTTTGCCATCCGTGACAGCAAGGCATCGGCCAACGAGGAAATCGTTGTCGAATTGAACGACGAAGGCCGGGCTTTGGGTATTCCTCTGGCTACTCTGGCCTCGGAAGTGCGGGCGGCCGTCTTCGGGACGGTGGCCACGGAAATCCAGCGCAACAAGGAGGAAGTCGAAGTCCGTGTGCGCCTGCCTGAAACCGAACGCGCGACTCTGGCCGATATCGGCGACTATCACATCAGCTTTCAGGGCAACTTCGTGCCGCTGCGGAGCATCGCTGATCTGTCCCAACAGCCAGCCGAGGCAACGATCACCCGCATCGATGCCGAACAGGTCACAACGGTTGAGGCCGATACCGACCCGGCAGTGACGACCGGTGGCGCGGAAACCGATCATATCCTCACGCAGGTCCTGCCACGTATCAAACAGGACTACCCGGATGTTTCGGTTACGCTAGGCGGCGAGCAGGAAGAGCAGGGGCAGTTCGGGCCGGCGCTGACACGTAACTTCGTCCTTGCGATGTTTGCGATCTATGCGGTCCTGGCGCTGGCGTTCCGGTCCTATCTGCGCCCCGTGATCTTGCTCTTGGTGGTACCGTTCGGCTTTGCGGGGGCGCTGGCGGGGCACGCCATGCTGGGCATGAACCTGACGCTTCTGTCCATGTTCGGGATCATTGGCCTGTCGGGGATCATCATCAATGGCGCGTTGTTGATCGTGAACCAGGTCATCCAGAACGAAGAGTCAGGGTCCGAGACGCCCATCGTGGATGCCGTGATCGCGCGGTTCCGTCCCGTCTTGTTGACGACGTTGACCACGTTCTTCGGGATTGCCCCGTTGATCCTCGAGACGAGCCTGCAAGCGCAGTTCCTGATCCCGACCGCGGTGTCGCTGGGATTTGGCCTTCTCGCAGGGTCGGTGTTCGTGCTGTTCCTGGTTCCTGCACTGTGTGCTGTCTACAGCTGGCTATTCAGCAATTCCGACGAAGGGGAACCAAACGTTCAGTCAGCCATTGGTCCCGGGACAGACAAGGCATAACCGAAAGGACCTACAGATGGATCTGCTACGCATCATTCTGGCAATCATTCTGCCCCCGTTGGGCGTTTTCCTGCAGGTGGGTCTTGGCAAGCACTTCTGGCTCAATATCCTGCTGACCATTCTGGGCTATATCCCCGGGATCGTGCACGCGGTTTGGATCATCGCCAAGAAATGAGCGATGAAATCACATCAGAGATCGCGCGGATGGATAGCCTGGCGCGCCATCTGGACGCAAAGTTCCGGCTACCCCTGACCCGGTTTCGTTTCGGCTGGGATTCGATCATCGGTTTGATACCCGGCATCGGCGACGCATTGGTCGCGGCGCCTTCGGCCTACATGGTCTATCGCGGCCACCAGTTGGGCGCGCGCCGGAGGGCGTTATTGAAGATGAGCGCGAACACCGGGCTGGATTTCGTCCTGGGCTCGATCCCGCTGGTCGGGGACATCATTGATTTCGGGTTCAAGGCGAACCTGCGCAATAGTGCAATCCTGAAACAGGAGCTTTTGGGAATCCAGGATCAGAGGCCGCAACCACCACAGATTTGAAGTATCAGGCCAGACAGATGAAGGGGCGCATAAGAAATGCGCCCCTTTGTCATTTCTATTGTCCCGCATCCAATGGCACTGCGAGAAAGGTAAAGCCGCCATTGCGATAAAGGCGCAGCAAGACGGGCCTTTCGTCAACTGCGGCCGCCTCGATCGCATCACGCAGGGCTTCCAGATTGCGGATGTCGTCAGTGCGGGTGCCGACAATCACATCACCACGCCGCAGGCCGGCAGCTGCCGCGGGGCTTTGTGGTGTCACCCCGATGATTGCGAGCCCCTCGACGTCAGGCCCCAAGTTCAGCATCTGCCTGATTTCGGCATCGACAACGGCGATTGAAACGCCCAGTTGCGGGGTGTTGGTGTCACCTTCGGGCATGGTCTGCGATGATGCACGCACCTCCGATCCGGGGCGTTGTGCGATATCGACGGTCAAGGTCTCGCTTGTTCCATCGCGCCAGACCGACAGGTCGACTTGTGCACCGACTTCAGTATCCGCCACTGCGAAAGTCAGGTCACGCGGGGTCGTGATCGGTTCGCCGGCAAAGCCCGTGATGATATCGCCGGTCGTGATGCCGGCTGCACTGGCGGGACCATCAGGTGTGACGCTTGTGATCATGGCGCCTTCTGCGGTGTCGAGGCCAACAGCCTCAGCGATCTGGTCAGAGACATCCTGAATGCCGACGCCCAGCCAACCCCGCTCTACCGTGCCGTCATCGCGCAGATCATCGACGATGCGCTGGGCGACTTGCGACGGTACCGCAAAACCGATGCCGACGCTGCCACCGGTGGGCGAAAAGATCGCGGTGTTGACCCCGATGACATTGCCGGTCGCATCAAAGAGCGGACCACCCGAATTGCCCCGGTTGATGGACGCGTCGGTTTGGAGAAAATCGTCATAGGGCCCGGAATTGATATTGCGTGACCGGGCCGAAAGTATGCCGGCGGTGACGGTCCCACCCAGTCCAAAAGGATTGCCGATGGCTACGAGCCATTCGCCGATCTCAAGATCTTCCGAGGTGCCCCATGACACATTTGGCAAGGGTTGATCGCTGTCCACCTTCAAGAGGGCGATATCGGTGGCAGGGTCGGTGCCTACCAGTTCTGCGGTGAACTGTCGTTCGTCTTCCAAAACGACCTCGATCTCGCTGGCGCCCTCGATCACGTGGTTATTGGTAACGATATAGCCATCCTCGGAGACGATGAAGCCTGATCCTTGGGCCTGCATCGGTCGCTGGGGCTCGCGCTGGGGGGCCGGCATGCCGAAGAAATCTTCCATGCCCGGTGGCAGCTGCGGCATCGTTTCGGTTGGTCCGGCGGTAGGTTGTTGTGTGGCAAGTATGCCGACCACCGCGGGGAGCTTTTCGGTCACCATTTCGGTGAAATCGGGGGGCGTCTGAAACGCATTGTCCTGAGCGACCGCCGGAAGCGGTCCTGACAATCCCGCCAGCAAAGCCATGACAGCGCATCCGTGGGTAATTCTGTGAAGGGGCCGTGGCATGAGATCTCCTCTGTTTTGTTGAAAGACATATGCCCGGTCAACGTGCCGCCCGGTTCGTCGGTTCCGGTGTGACGGAACCTATGATCCGGAACTCGGGTTGGTTCGCCAGTAATGCAAATTGACCGGAGGATGTCATGAAAGACGAACCGAGCGATAAACCCCAAGAGGCGCGGGATGGCACACGTGCGACACCGCGCCAGGAACCGGCCAAGACTTATGTCGTCAATACTGATGGGGTCGTCCGATCCGACCACCTCGACAAGGACGGACAGCCTGCAAACACTGCGCCGACGCAGGACCTCAAACGCCAGCGCCATTTTCGTAACGTGATGATAACGCTTGTCGGCGTGCTCGTCGCTGTGTTGGTCGTTCTCGCCCTCGTCAATCTCTAGGCATTCAGCGCATCATCCAGCTGGCTCATGTCCCTCTGATTGCTGAGCATCAGGGCGAATGTCTTGGTTTTTTCGCTTTGCTGCAGCGCGCATACCAGAAGGATCGTGATTGGCGTTGCCAGAAGTGTTCCGATCGGACCCCACATCCACCCCCAAATCAGCAGGGAGACAAGGATGACCAAGGGCGAAAGGACAATCTCACGTCCCTGCAGCTTGGGGTCGATGAAATTGCCCAGCACCTGCTCGATCACGAACAAACCACTACCGACGATGAAAGCGATGGCAGGATCCAGGATCAGAAATGCATAGAGGGTGGGCAAAATACCCGAAATCAATGATCCGAGGTTTGGCACGAAGGTAAGCAGGAAGGTCAGAATGGCCCAGACGACAAGCAAATCGATCCCGAACAAGGCCAGCCAGCCGGCGTAAAGGGTCGCGGTGACAGCCCCGATGACGGCACGGACGAAAAGAAATTTGCGTAGACGATGAATGACCATATCGAGATTTGCGAACCACTCGGTTTCGCCACGATCGTTCGACATCGCCTTGATTTTGGCAGCCCATGCGTCTTTCTCTGACAACATCAGCAGGACAAGAAAGAATATGATCACGAGCGAGGCGATCAATGCGCTGACGATGGTTGCGGCTTGACGCGCGAAACCGCCGGCGAAATCGATTATCCGGCTTCCGAACGCACCTCCGGCACCTTGCAGGAGGCTCTGGATTTGCGGCCAGATTGCAGTCCCTTCGGTGTCAGCCATGGTCTGCTGGGCGTTTTCCGGCATGATTGATTGCACCTGGTCGGCGATGCGGGGAACCTCGCTTCCCAATTGCTGAAAAGCGAAACTGACGCCCGCGACAAAGAACAGTGTCAGCGCCAGCAGGACGATCATGGCTGCAACGACACCGAGCCACGACAGTCTAGCCGGCACGGCTGCTGAAACCTGATCTACCAACGGGGTCAGGATCAAGGCGATGAAAACTGCAAATGTGACCGGTATCAATACGGCGGCCATTGAATGGACGGCCCAACCCAATGCGACAACGGCGATGACTCCGGCAAACCACGAGATCGGCGGCGCTCTCAGAAGCTCCTTCGTCGATTGTGGAATGCGTCCTGCCATTTCGGGCTGCCTTTCGGTTTTGATTACCAAGGATTAACCCCAGACGCACCGAACGGTTCCCGCGCTACGGCGCAGGCAACTCACGGTTTACTATCGTGTTTTTGCAAATTCAGGCGTCTCGGCGTCTTCCACCTCTGCCTCATGATCAAGCCCGCCGGGATTGACGCGGTTCGCTACGGGTTTTCAGATCCCCGAGCGTTCGTAGGACATGACACCAGGTTTCCCTTTTTTCAGTTGGCGGATGACTGCATGTCTTCGCGTTCGGCCTGCGCGAGAAAACGGCGTGCCATTAGGGCTATGAGCGTCATGAACAATGCACCGCCAGCCACCCACATGAGGCCCCCGGCGATTTGCTGGTCTGCGAGGGGCGACAGCCCATACCCAAGTGTCGTGGCTACATGCCATGCGTGCCAAGGTGCGGGTGCAAGGGTGATGATCGAGGCATAGACCGTCAGTTGCGCGCCGGTGAAAGCTGCAGCCGGCAATGCCCGTTCGGGCGCTTTGCGCATGGCTGAAAACAGCAAAATGGCACAACTGAGCAGACTTAAATGCATGGACCAGTAGATCAGATCACTTTCCAGCGTCGCCTGATAGGGTGCCGGCGCATGCCAGACCCAGAACAGGCCGGCAAAAGCCAAAGCGACCGGCATCGGCGGCAGGGAGGTGGGGCGGAACGCGCTTGCGATGACGGGGGCGGCCAATAGCGTCAGCAGAACATGCTGACCGACGCGCGCCGAGAAAAGCGCCATGGAGGCTGCACAAATCGGTGAGACAAACAGCAAGGCAACAAGGGCCCAGCCCACAAGGAACCGGCGCTTGTGATCGGCCGCGATGACGCCAGCGATCAAGGCTATCGTGAGGCCCGCCAACAGCGCGGGATCGAAGGTCCAGCGTGACCACAGCTCATCGGGCAGGGGCGGAGTGCCGCAAAATGGGATGTAGTTTTCCATCGTATCTGCTCCTGATTGTCAGCCGGTGCAGGCGGTCAGCCAGACCACGGGCCAGAGGTTCAAGATTACGGCCAAGAGAGAGATTAACGCGCACCACCACGCAGCGGTTGCAAATGTCGTATCTGTCTGTGCCTCTGTGCCTTCGCGCAGACGGTGTCCGGCAGTCAGAAGCCACGCCAGAATTGCGAGCGCCGGTGCCAGTGTCACGAGACCCACGGTTGCGCGCATGACGTCAATGCCGATCAATCCCCGTGGTGCGCACGCGGCGGAAATCAGGGCGTAGACCGCGATGAAATGGAGTGACCACAAGATGACCGGGCCAAGGATACTGATCATCGGACGGGTCATTGCGGGCTTCCCGCAAATAGAAAGGCGATGGCAGTGATCAGCAACATCGTCGCGGTGGCCTTGCCGAACGTGCCCAACAAAAAGTCGGGCAGTGTCTGCGATGGGCTGACGCTTTTCGTCACCTTTCGCAGCAAGTTGAACAGCGACCAGTAAAGCACCACAGCCATGTTTGCGGCGACAAATGCCCCCAATGCCCATCCGACGGCTGCCAGCGCCGTGCTATAGGGATCGACCGGCAACAATGCCAGAAACAGGGCCAGCCCGGCAAAGACCGTTATCACGGCAAGCAACGCATTGACGAAGATCGCAAGATGCATTGGGCCGTACAAAAGCGCGCCACGCGCGGTCATCCACGACAGGGCGAAATAGGCAACACCCAGCCCGAAGGAGACCAGCGCATAAACGCGGGCGGGGCGTTGTGTTGCCTCGGCAAAGAGCGGTTGTGTATTCCACAGATAAAGTCCCGCAAACAGGATGGATGCAAAGAGCGCGTAAAGGATCAAGAGCGTGCCAACTGTCCCGATATAGAGATGACTCCGCTTTTCGACGGCGTTGACCGGCAGTTCCAGCCCATCACGGATGCCCGTGTTGCGCATCGCCCCGCTGTCCGAAGGTTCCCAGAACCAACCGGTAAAACCGATCAATGTGATGACGGCCCCGATACCAGACATGCTGTAGATCGAGACCAGAGCACCGAGGAAGGTGACGGCCAGACCTACGGCTGAAATCAGGGGGAACCATGTGGGATGGGGCAGGCGCAGGATCTGTATGGGCTCGCCGCTCACCGGATCGCAGCCGATCGTTTCGCGCCGGTGATCGCGTGCTTCGCGCAAGGCCCCTTCGATCTCGGCAGGGTCGCCACGGGTCAGTTCGGGCTGGTCCCAAAGTGGCTGGCGCGACTTTATTTCCGGGATGGCCCGGAAGTTGTAGCCGGGCGCCCGGGGCGGGTAGAGCCATTCAAGCGTGGCGGCACGCCATGGGTCACGCCCGGCGGGTTTGCCCGTGCGCTGGTGGCGAAAAAAGTCGATGATAAAGACCAGGATACCAGCGGCCAGAATGAACGCGCCGACAGTGGACAGCAGGTTCAGCCGGTCCCAGCCCAGTCCCTCGGGGTAGGTGGCGATGCGGCGCGGCATGCCGCGCATTCCCGTCAGATGCATCATGAAAAACGCAAGATTGAAGCCCGAGAACATCAACCAGAAAGCCCATTTTCCCAGCGTTTCCGACATCATCCTGCCGGTGAAATGCGGCACCCAGTAATAGAGCGCGCCGAACATCGGGAAAACGAAGCCGCCTATCAAAACGTAATGCAGATGCGCCACGACGAAGTAGCTGTCATGCGCTTGCAGATTGAAGGGCACCGCCGCCAGCATCACGCCGGTCAGACCACCCAGCACGAAAATGAAGAGAAAGCCGAGGATAAACAGCATCGGCACCGTCAGTCGCGGTCTGCCCAGTGTCAGTGTCGCGATGAAACAGAAAATCTGCACCCCGGTCGGGACCGCGACCATCGTCGATGCCGCAGAAAAGAGCGACAGCGACATGATCGGCAAACCGGTGGCGAACATATGATGCGCCCAGAGCCCGAAGCTCAGGAATCCCATGGTAATTACTGCCGCGACTGCGAAGCCATAGCCGAAAAGCGGTTTCCCCACGAAGACCGGCAGCATGGTGGCGACCATCCCGGCAGCCGGCAGAAAGATGATATAGACCTCCGGATGGCCGAACAGCCAGAAGAGATGCTGCCAAAGCAGCGGATCGCCCCCCAGGACGGGATCGAAGAAGGGCAGACCCAGCAGGCGTTCGGCCTCCAGCAGGATCGAGCCGATGATCAGTGGCGGGAATCCGATGGCGATCATGAAGCCGGTGACCAGCAGATACCACATCAGGATCGGCATCTTTGTCAGGCTCATGCCGGGGGCACGGCTGCACAGGATAGCGGCGATAATCTCGACCGCCGCAGTGACGGATGCGATCTCGGCAAGTGTGATGCCGATCAGCCAGAAGTCAGCGGACAAACCCTCGGTGTAGGCGCTGGTGGAAAGGGGGACATACATGAACCACCCGCCCATCGGGGCTGCATCGAATATGAAAGACGACAGCACGATGATACCGCCGAACAGATAACAGTAGTATCCGAACGCGCCCAAGCGCGGGAAAACAAGATCGCGCGCACCGATCATCAAGGGGATCAGATAGACCGCGAACCCTTCCAGCATGGGGATCGCGAAGAGGAACATCATGATCGTGCCATGCATCGTGAAGACCTGATTGTAGGTCTCGCTATCGAGAAAGGTGTTCTCGGGGATGATCAGTTGCATCCGCACCAGAAGCGCGAGCACACCCGCTATCAGGAAAAAGCAAAAGCCGGTGATAAGGAAACGCTTGCCGACCACGCGGTGTGACACCGATGACAGCACCCTTGCGCCCGGCGGTGTCGCCCAGAATTCTTCGAAACTCTTGTCGGTCTCGCCTCGTTCGGTGCCACTGTAGCTTTCCTTGTCGGTCGCGAAGTCAGTCATTTGTCAGGCTTTCAAGATAGGCCGACAGGGCGCGCAGATCGGGACCTGAAAGATGATTGTAGCTTGGCATCTGTGCGCCGGGCTTCATGTCGCCGACATCGGCGATCCAACCGGCCAGATTGCCCTGGTTCATGCGCCACATGCCTGCGCCCAGGCTGCCACGGCCGCCCACGCGCGTCAGATCGGGACCGACGCGTGCACCTTCGGCCACCCCGCGAATGGCATGACATGCGGCACAACCTGCATCCAGAAATACCTGTCTGCCGGCCACCAACTCGGGGCGAGCCGCATCGCGCGCCTCGCCAGCAGTCAATGTGAGCCACTCGTCGAACTCCGCCGGCGGCAGAACCACGACTTCAAAGGCCATCTTGGGATGGCTCAGCCCGCAGAACTCGGCGCATTGGCCGCGATAGCGTCCGGGCTCCAGTGCCGTCATACGCAGCACATTGGTGCGGCCGGGGATCATATCCATCTTGCCGCTGATGGACGGTATCCAGAGTGAATGGATCACGTCGTTGGATTTGAGGTGAAATTCGACCGGCCGGCCAGCGGGCAGGAAGATCTCGTTGGCGTCACGGATCCGGCGGTCTTCGGGGTCATAAATCACATCCCACCAGAATTGATGTCCCGTGACCTCGATCACCAATGCATCGTCTGCCTCGCGTGTCATGCCGACGAGGGTTTCGGTCGATGCTATCATCAAGGAGATGATCGCAGTCAGAGGCAACAGGATGCCACCTGTCCAGACCCACCAGCGCCCGGCAATCACCGTCCTGCGCCAGGCCAGCCAGACCAGAAGCATCACGCCCACGAAGACCACACCAAACCCGAAGGTCATCCAGAAGGTCAGGTCATAGATCGCGGCGGATTGTTCGCCTGCGGTCGCAAGCGATGTCTGGACGTTGAATTGATCAAGGGCCGTTTCCATCATCGCCCCCGCAAGGTGTAGAGATAGCTGGCCATATCGCGCGCTTCATGCTCGCTCACGCCGAGGTCGGGCATCGCGGTTTGTGGCGCATGGATGGTCGGATCAACCAGCCAGCGTACCAGCCCCCCCGGTTCGTTGGGTAGAACACCGGCGACATAAGCCCGGTCCGCAAAGCCCCGCAGTGAGGGGCCGACGCTGCCGGTCGCACCGGCGATACCCGGGACGGTATGGCAGGACACGCAGCCATAGGTCTTGATCAAATGGGCACCGCGCGTTGCGTCTCCATCATAGACCGATGCGGCGGCCATGTCCCAATCGGGGTTGCCGTCTGCGGGCCCGTTGCGGAACCATTCCGCGGTATGCGATATCGCGGTTCCGGTCGTCGTAGCGATCAATTGCGTCAGGCGGTCATCGGGCGGTGCGGCAGCCCAGACCATTACCGCACCGCTGGCACCCACCAACAGCGCGATAGCGCTATATCTTCCCAAACGCGCCATGATCTAATCGGCCGAAAGAACGTCAACGTCGATGATGGCACGTTCGGCAGGACGCACACGCGCGTAGTACTCTGACACCGCGCGCATGTCTTCTTCGGTCATTTTCGATGCAATGGACGACATGACGTTCATTGCATCGTTGTCGCGCACACCCTCCTGCCAGAGCTGCAGTTGGTGCGTCATGTAGTTGGCATATTGACCGGCCAGATAGGGCACAGAGGGAGCGTTGCCCAACCCTTGCGGCCCGTGACAGTTCACACACGCGGGGATACCGCGCTCAGCTGATCCGACTGCCCCCAATTGACCGCCCCATTGCAGCATTTCCGCAGAGATGTCGCCGAGAACGGGCCGATACGGTGCGTCGATGACCGCATAATAAGCCGACACGGCCTCCATCTCCTGTTCGGTCAATCGCTGCGCGATACCGGACATGACATTGTTGGGTCGATCGCCTGTCGCGTAATCGATCAGTTGTTTGTACATGTACCAACCCGGCTGACCGGCCAGTCGCGGGAAAGCCCCCGATCCGTCACCCATGCCTTCGGCGCCGTGACAGGAAATGCACGCCATCCCCGATCCACCTGCCGATGATCCGCCCATAGCGACCAGCCGCCCCAATTCCAGAACATCATCGGTGACATCGCTCTCGACCTCGACGTTGAAGAGGACGCGCTCGTCGTTCAGCCTCGCTTCCAGTGCGCGGATGCTTGGATCGCTTTCGCGGTCCTGTGCTGTAACGCCCGTGACAAAGACAGCCCCCAAGGCGATTGCGGCGAAAAACGATGATTTCTTGTAAAAAGGCATGGCTGACCTCCTGGTTCAGGCGTCCATCAAGGGGCGGGGATTGGCGAGGTAGTCGTTCTTCATGTGTTCGAGCGTCCAGTAGGCCAGCCCCATCAGCGGACCGGTCGGGTTGTATCCGAGGTTCTGGGGAAACAGGCAGGCACCAAAGACGAAAACGTTGTGATGGTCCCACATCTGCCCGAACCGGTTGACGACGCTGGTCGATGGGTCGGTCCCAATCACGGCCCCCCCCACATTATGCGTGGTCTGGTAGGGTACGATGGAATAATCCGACCCCTCTGCCGCCAGATTGACCGAGCTGACGGAGGTGACATTGTCCATTTCCTCGGCGATTTCCACCGCACGGTTCATGACGTAGTCGCTCATCCTGCGGTCATTGTCGGGGAAATTGAATGTCATGCGCAGCAGCGGGCGCCCGTAGACGTCCTTCCATGTTGGGTCGAGATCGAGGTAATTCTCGGGGGTGGACATCGAGGACCCGTGGATCACCAGATCGCCGTGATGGCTGTAGTTGTCGCGCACCGCGCGCTTCCATTCGGCACCCCAACTCGGTGTGCCGGCGGGAACGGGCTGATAGCCGATAGGCCGTCCATTGTACTGTTTGCAGGCGATATAACCGCCCCCGATGAAGCCGAGGTCGGTATGGTCGAAATTGTCGCCGTTGAAGTCATCGACGACGACGCCGAGCGCACCTGCCCCCATGAAGGGATTGGTGATGACATCCTGGTCGAAGAACGCATCGACCGCGGCGATGGTTTGATAGGCATAGTTGCGCCCGACCGTGCCGGTGCGCGTCTCTGGATCATAAGGTGTGCCCAGACCTGATACGAGCATCAGATGGACATTCCAAAGCCCGTAGGCATTCAGGCATACCGTATCGGCTGGCTGGAACAGTTCAGCGCCTGATTCATCAAGATAGACCACACCGGTCGCGGTCTTGCCGTCCTCGCTTTTGGTGACGCGCAAGACCTGTGCCTCGAAGCGGATCTCGAAATTTTCGTGATCCTTGATACGGTCGTAGACACAGATGATGGGATCGGCCTTGGCGAAATAACCACAGCCGAAGCGCTCGCAAAAGCCGCAGTAGGTACACGGGTGCAACTGTGCGCCGTAGGGATTCTCGTAAGCCTCGGTCACATTCGCCGAGGGCATGGGAAAGGGATGGTACCCCTTCGCCTCTGCCGCCTTCCCGAAAAGCGTGTTCGAAATCGGCTGTTTCATTGGCGCTGTCGGGTATTCGCGCGTGCGCGGACCCTCAAAAACATTGCCACCGCTGCGTGCCTCACCGTTCAGATTTCCGGCATGGCCGGCGGCTCCGCAAATGCGTTCGAAGAAATCAAGATGGGGTTCCAGTTCATCGTAGGTGACGCCCCAGTCCTGCACCGACAGATCTTCAGGGATAATGCCCGAGCCATAGCGGTTTTCGTAATGGGTGCGCATTTGCAGGTCGGACGGCAGAGGCCGCCAGATCTGGCCGTTCCAGTGGATGCCGGCGCCACCCAACCCGCTTCCGGGCAGAAAAGATCCCAAGCGTCGCATGGGCAATGCCTGCTGGTCCCGGTTGTTGCGAAAGGTCAGTGTCTCTTTCTTGACGTCCTGCATATGGCCGTAGCGGACAGCGTATTTCAGCTCGTCATGTTCTTCGGGCCCTGCGAAAGATGTCGCGTCGTGGCGGGTCTGCCCGCGCTCGAGCACGACACATTTCTGCCCCGCATGCGCCAGTTCGTAGGCAGCTGTCAGGCCGGTCCAGCCACCACCGACGATCACGACGTCGGTTTTCGGAAGTGTTCTTGCGACCATGCTCTAGCTCTCCTGCGGAATGATGCGGGGCAGGGTCGAGCGGCCGCTGGAATCGTGCGCGATACCCATCGGAGGTTTGACATAAGGCCGATTGAACGCGTCGACCCGCTCGAGGTAATAGGCGTGCGCCCCGGGAAATCCGACCATTTTCCAGCCCGCGTAATTGGCGTTGCCAAGATAGATGGGATCCGCGAAATAGCCTTCGTTTGTCAGGCTGAGAAGTTCATTGAAGAACGTCGACGCGGGGACGGTGCCCAGATCGCCATCGTTTTCCGATAGCGCCTGAATGCTGCTCTGACGCGCTTCGGGCGCAAGGTCGAACAAAGCCGGTCCGGATTTGATGTGGTCTTCGATCCCTTGGCGGATCAGTTCAGCGGGGGTAAGGGGCAGCTGGTAGCCCTGCTCCGGCGTGCCTTTTGGAAACGGGCCTTGCAGATATAATCCGTGTCCGTTGCCATAATCCGTGGCGAGTTGCAGATCGATGTAATCGACCACGCCTGCCTGACTGGCGCTCGGGAAATCATCTTCGGGGATCAAGACATCGCAGGCGGCTGCAAGCCAGCGCGCTTCCGTGGCGGTCAGAAAATACCAGGGACGGCTGTCTGCCTGTGCGAAGGCATGTTCGATACTGCCTGCTGTTCCGGTTGCTGCTGCAAATCCGGCAAGACCGATTTGCTGTAAAATTGCCCGTCGGGAATAGGTAGTCGTCATCAGCAAACCTCGTCTTGGATCACCAAATGAACGTGATGTCGCAGGTTTGGTTCCGACAGGGATGCAACGAAATCGCCTGCCGGGTGTTTGTCGGTATGTTTGAAACGCTTTCACTGGCATGGCTTGCAGGGGTCGGCGTGGCCGCCGCAGGTGTGATCTTCCTGTGCGGGCTGCGGATGACCACGCTTGCCGATATGATCGCTGATCGCACCGGACTGGGCGAAGCCATGATCGGGGGAATATTGCTTGGCGCCGCAACCTCGTTTTCTGGTGTGATCGTCTCGTTGACCGCGGCCCTCGACGGTCGCGCTTCGCTTGCCTTTTCCAATGCAATCGGCGGGATTGCCGCGCAGACCGCATTTTTGGCCATCGCGGATACGATTTATCGCAAGGCCAATCTCGAACATGCCGCTGCCGAGTTGGCCAATATCTATCAGTGCGGCACGCTGCTGCTTTTGCTGTCGGTCCCGATGGTGGCATTTACCAGCACCGAGTTCAGCGTGCTGGGTTTGCATCCGGCGTCAGTGATGCTTTTCCTCATATATGCATACGGTGTGCGCACCACTTCGCATCTCCGAGATGATCCCATGTGGGAACCCGTCGAAACCGATGAAACCCGCGCCGATACCCCCGACGGTACAGACGACGGGGGGCAGAGTACCGTTTTGTTGTTCACTATCTTCTTTGGTTTGATGCTGGCACTGGGACTGGCGGGGTGGACAATTGCCAACATCGCTGCGGTCATCACCGACCGCTTCGGGATCGGTTCATCGGTTGTAGGGGCCTTGATGACGGCCGTTGTCACATCCCTTCCCGAGCTGGTGACGACCGTCGCCGCAGTGCGCCGCGGCGCACTTCAACTGGCTGTAGGGGGCATCATTGGCGGGAACACCTTCGATATCCTGTTCCTGACCGTGGCAGACGCGGGGTTTCGTGAAGGATCGCTTTATCATGCCATCGGTCGCGACGATCTGTTCTGGCTGGCGGTCAGCCTGGTGATGACGGCCATTCTGCTTCTGGGTTTGCTCTATCGCCAGAAGCAGGGCCCCGGCGGTATCGGATGGGAAAGCATTTCGCTGCTTGCGATCTATGCGGGCGCCATCGTGATGCAGGCCGCGCTCTAGCGATAAGGAACCATTCTCGGAGTCGTCAGGTTTCCTTGCTGTTGTTTAATCAAGGAGAAAGCCAATGGGCGAAGCCAAGTTTGACCTGCATTGGATCGATTTCTCGATCGTCATCGTGTATTTCATCGGCGTGATCGCCCATGGCGTCTACGTATCCCGAAAATCGAGCGGTGGCGCAGACGGGTACTTTCTGGCCGGACGTAGCCTGCCATGGTATCTGATCGGGTTCTCGCTTTTTGCATCCAACATGTCGGGGTCCAGCTTCGTCGGCCTGATGGGTGGCGCCTATTCCAACGGTGTCGTGATCTTCAACTATGAATGGACCGCCGCGCTGGTTCTGATCCTCTTCGCGATCTTCGTGCTTCCTTCCTATTTGCGGGCGAACATATCGACAGTTCCGGGATTTTTGGAAGAAAGGTATGATGTCCGCTCGCGCCGTGCGTTCTCGATCTTCACCATCTTGGCGATCATGTTCATCGATATCGCAGGTGCGCTTTACGCGGGCGGGCTCGTCATTTCGAACGTCACGGGCTACCTCAATCTTTGGACTGCGGTGGCGGTCCTGGCGCTCGTTGCAGGCATTTATACCATCCTGGGCGGACTGGCTGCTGTTGTCGTAACCGATACGGTTCAGGCCATCCTGCTGATTATCGGTGCCGCCGCGCTCTTCTGGATCGGTCTGGATGAAATCGGTGGCTGGAGCGAGCTGTTCGTCGGTGTGCCGGAAGAAAAAACCAAGCTTTTCTTGCCCGCCGATGACGATTTCCTGCCCTGGACCGGCCTATGGGGTGTGGTCTTGCTGGGCTTTTATTACTGGACCATCAATCAGTTCGTCGTCCAGCGCACCTTGGGTGCCAAGAACCTCAAGGAGGGCCAGGTTGGTGCGCTCTTTGCCGGTTTCCTCAAGCTGCCCAACCTGTTCCTGATGATCCTGCCCGGACTGATCGCACTCAAGCTCTATCCCGAATTGGAAACACCCGACCTTGCGTTCCCGACGCTCGCTTTCGAACTGATGCCGATCGGTATTCGGGGCTTGCTGATGGCCGCGTTGATCGCGGCGATCATGTCCTCGCTCGACTCGGCGCTGAACTCGGCGTCTACGCTGGTCGTCAAGGATTTTGTCGAGCCGATCTGGAAGATCGACGAAGACCGCCAGGTCTGGCTGGGCCGTCTGGTCACTGGTCTGGTCATGATTTTCGGCGCTGTTTATGCACCATCAATCGCCGGCTTTGAAAGCCTGTTCAGCTATTTCCAGTCGTCGCTCAGCTATATCGTCCCGACGATCGTGACGGTGTATATCCTTGGGTTGTTCATCCCGTGGCTGAACGGCAATGGCGCGTTCTGGACAATCTTGCTGGGTCTGGTCGTCGGTATCCCGCTCTTCATCCTCAAGGAAGTGACTGGCATTTGGGCCGAGTGGGGACTGCCAACCATCCATTATACCATCATGTCCACGATCATGATGGTGATCGGGATCATCACCCATTGCACGATTTCGGCCATGACCCATCAGGGCGAAAAGGAAAACACCGACGAACTCGTCTGGTCCGGTAAGGAAGCCAAAGAGATCTTTACCAAATGGGAAAAGCCCATCTGGCAGGACCGCACATTGTGGGCCGGTTTGCTGATCGTGTGTACGACGGGCTTTGTCATCTGGTTCTGGTAACGCGATGGAGGACCTCGAAACACTCTTCGATCTGGCGGGTCGCTTTTGGGCGCGCCTGCCGGATTTCGCGCTTCCGCTCTCGGTCGCAGTGGGGGCCATTGCAGGGGCCCTTGCGGTGCAGTGGCTCATTTACCGGCTCTTGTTCAAGACGCTTGATACGCAGTACGGTATCGCCGGGTCATTGTTGCGGCGTTCGCGCCGACCCTCGCGTATCGCCTTTGTTCTGCTTGCCTTGATTTTCGTCATCCCGGCGGCTTCGCTTCCGGAGGCTTGGGAAAACGGGTTGCAACATCTTGCGCTGATCTTGCTCATCATACTTGTCGGCTGGACAGCCATCATCCTGACGAACCATTTCACAGAGCGTGCGCTCCGGCGGCGCAAGATGGATACCGATGATAATCTGGCTGCGCGCAAGTTCGTCACGCAAGTTCGCGTGCTGCGTCGTGCCGCCAACATCGTGTTGATCATCTTCGTCACGGCAGCGGTTCTGCTGACATTCGAGAGTGTGCAGCAATATGGCGTCAGCCTCTTTGCCTCTGCCGGGGCCGCTGGATTGATCCTTGGCTTTGCCGCGCGGCCCGTTCTGGCCAATCTGATCGCGGGGATCCAGATTGCCATCACCCAGCCCATCCGATTGGAAGACGTGGTCATAGTCGAGGGTGAGTGGGGCTGGATCGAAGAAATCTTCGCCACTTACGTCGTCGTACGCATCTGGGATTGGCGGCGCATGGTCGTACCGCTCAGCTACTTCATCGAAAAACCGTTTCAGAATTGGACGCGTGAAACCGCATCTATCATCGGCGCGGTGACCTGGTATCTGGATTACACGGTTCCGGTCGAAAACGTGCGCGAGAAACTGACCGAACTGGTCAACGCATCCCAGAACTGGGACGGGCAGGTGGTGAACCTGCAAGTCACCGACACCGACAAGGATACAGTGACCCTGCGCGGTTTGATGAGCGCACGCACATCGCCAGCCGCCTGGGATCTGCGCTGCGAGATACGGGAAAAGCTTATCACCTGGTTGCAAGCGGAATACCCACAGGCGTTGCCGCGACTGCGTGGCGAGTTGTCGGTCTTGTCGCCCGGAGAGGTCGAGGATCAGGCCAGGGAAAACGCAGCCTGAAGCAGTTACCGGAGTTGTGATGCAGCTGCTTGGAACTGGCGTCGCGGCGTCACGTTGACTGGTCAATGAAAAGAGAAATCAAATTTTAGGAGGCATGTGAAATGTCACAGCCCAGCAAAGTTGCTGTGGTCGCAGGCGGCTCCGCCGGTGTCGGCCGCGAAACCGTAGAGCGCCTCATCGATGCGGGCTTCCAAGTCGGTGTTCTGGCGCGTGGAAAACAAAGACTCGACGAATTGGGCGAATTGTACGGCAGCGATGTTCTCTGCGTGCAGTGCGACGTGTCGGATGCGCAGATGGTGCTCAAGGCCGGCGCGACCATAGAAGAGACATTGGGACCGGTTCGCGTCTGGATCAACGCCGCGATGCTGACCAGTTTTTCGCCCTTCGGCGAGGTCGAGTCCGAGGAATTCAAACGTATCGTCGAGACGACATTCATAGGCGTTGTGAATGGCACGCGCACTGCGCTTTCGTTGATGAAGCCCCGTGGCGAGGGACGGATCGTCAATGTCGGCTCGGGACTATCCTATCGCTCGGTCCCGTTTCAGTCGGCGTATTGTTCAGCCAAACACGCCATAAACGGGTTTTCGTCGTCCATCCGGTCGGAACTGATCCATGATGGATCACGTATCACGATCAGCCTTGTGCAGTTACCGGCGGTCAATACGCCGCAATTCGATTGGGCACGCAACCGCCTTTCCAAAAAACCGCAACCTGCACCACCCATTTTCCAACCACAGGTCGCCGCTGATGCAGTGATGCGCGCGGTGAAAGAAGGCAAACGCGAATACTTCGTCGGAAAATCGGTTATTCAACTGGTGCTGGGCAATATGGTTCTGCCGAACTGGATGGATGGCAAACTGGCTGACGCGGGGGCCAGACAGCAGAAATCGGACATGGCCGAGCCGGGGGGGCGGCAGGATAATCTCAATTCGCCCGTCGAAGATGTCGCGGCACGCTCTCATGGCAGTTTCGACGCCAAGGCAAAGGAGAGCGGCGTCATCGTCGATGCGGACCAATTGCGAATGGCGGTCTTTTTCGGCCTTCCATTGGTAATTTTCGTTTTCGGCCTGATTATCGGATGATGCGCCACCAAAGAGTACTGCGAGGGGGTTGAACACCGTCCTGCGGCTGATCGCTGGCAAGGATCAGTTCCATCCCCTCGTTGTCTGGCGGCAACGCACGTGCCTCTGTAGCGAGGTTTGTCGCAACGATCGCCACCGGTTCTTGACCCTTCTTTAAAGTCAGGTGGATCTGATCGGTATCCGTGGCCTTGACCGACAGTCCAAGGTCGGCCAACCCGGCCGATTTACGCAGCGCGATTGCGCGGCGAAAGAAATTCAGGACAGAGTCGTCGCGCGTATCTTGATGGTGCGCCGACCCGTCGGGGGGCTTGCAAATCGGCAACCAAGGGGTGTGGTCGCTGAAGCCGCAACCCGGCCCGTCATCCCATACCATGGGCGTGCGTGAACCGTCGCGTCCCGGTGGATCGGGCCAATACAAGATGTCGAACGGATCAGTGATGTCGCCTTTGTCGAGGTTCGCCTGAGGTTGACCAAGTTCATCACCTTGAAAGATCAGCAACGGTCCCGGCAATCCAAGCAGCAGCCCTGCAAACATCCTCGCATCGCGCGCTGACCCGTCACCGTTCCGGCTAATGTGGCGGGGCTGGTCATGGCTTGAAAACCACCAAGCCAGCTCACCATCCCCCCCGATCCTGGCGGCCATGTCGTCGATTACATCGGCCTTGATCCCGCGAACAGCCATGTCGACGGTATAGCCCGCATCGAGGCGGCCCTCCGCAGCGAAATCACCCGCGAATTCAAGCGAACGCGGACCATCATTGATTTCGCCGATCAGGTACATTTCGTCACCTGCCCATGCGCGCAGTTTCCCCGCGAAGAAGGCGCAATCCTGGGGTAGCATGTCATTGGCGTGGACCTGCCAGGTAAACAGGTTGTTGGCAGGTCCGGGCGTCAACGCCTGGGTATCGGCATCGGCGGCTTCGTTATCGGTGAAGGTCTTGTCGTGGAAAAAGCTGGTGATTGCATCATAGCGAAATCCGTCAACGCCGCGATCTTTCCAGAACGCGGTAATATCAGCGAGGGCCTGTTTCACATCATCGTTGTAGTGGTTCAAGCAAGGCTGACATGGCAGGAATTGATGCAGACAGTATTGGCCGCGTTCAGGTACCCATTTCCAAGCGGGATAGCCAAAAAAGCCGATCCAGTTGGATGGCGGACTACCATCTGGATTGGCATCGGCCCAGACATAGAAGTCCTCAAACTCCGGATCCCGCGCAATGGATTTACGATACCATTCATGAGTGTCGGACGTATGATTGAAGACCTGATCGATCATCACCAACAGGCCGGCCTTGTGGGCGCCGGACACGAGGCGGTCGAAATCATCCATGGTACCGAACCGCGGATTTACTGACCGGTGATCGGCGACGTCATAGCCGCCGTCGCACATCGGCGAGGTGTAAAACGGAGATAACCAGATGCCATCGACGCCAAGGTCGGCGAGATAGTCGAGCCGCGCGATGATCCCGTTCAGATCGCCTTCGCCGGTGCCGGTGGTGTCGTTGAAAGATCTTGGATAGATCTGGTAAATTGTCGGGTTCTGGGGCCAGTTGCCTCGTTTTACCACGTCAGCTTCCCACGATCATGCCGCCGTTGGGGTGAAGCGTCTGTCCGGTAAAGTAATTGCCGTCGTCGCTGGCCAGAAACAGGTAAGAGGTCGCGACTTCCCACGGTTGACCGGCGCGCCCCATCGGAACCTGACTGCCGAAGCCTTCCACCTTATCTGCAGGCATCGTGCCGGGTATGAAGGGTGTCCAGATCGGGCCGGGTGCGACGCAGTTGACGCGGATATTGCGATCGACCAGCTGCGATGACATCGAGCGCGAAAAAGCCGTGATCGCACCACGGGTCGATGAATAATCCACAAGAAACGCGTTCCCCTTGAAGGCGTTGACGCTTGCGGTATTCACGATCGCCCCGCCGTCGGGGATATGTTCAAGCGCTGCCTGGGTGACGAAGAAATATCCCATCACATTGCTGTCGAAGGACCGTCGGAGATGCTCTTCGGTGATATCCGCAAGATCACTCTCGAGATACTGCTGGGCCGCGTTGTTGACGAGGATGTCGCATCCGTCCATCTTTTCGACCAGGGTATTGACCGCCTCGACTGCCTTGTCGCGCTTGCCGATATCGGCCTTGGCCAGATGTGCGCGGCTACCCTCGTCCGATACGATCTCGGCGGTGTCGCGTGCGTCGGTGTCCTCATCGAGGTAGATAATGCCGATCTGCGCGCCTTCGCGGGCGAACAGGGCGGCAACGGCGCGGCCGATCCCGCTGTCCCCGCCGGTTATGATGACCTTCTTGCCATCAAGCTTGCCGCACCCGGGATGGCGCGGCGTCCAGTCGGGCTTGGGGTCCATCTTGTGTTCGTGGGCGGGCATCGCGTCTTGCGCCTGGGCGGGGATATCGGGATTGGTGGACATGCCGGGCTTCTCCTGGAAGGTGAGTTCCGGTGAAAACGCTGCAGATCACTCATCCGTTCCCTTGATCACTTCGTTTTTGACCTGTCCGTAGGCCAGCATCGTGAAAATCAGCGTCCCGCCCACGACGTTGCCGGCCAGAACCGGCAGAAAGAACGAAAAGGCTGCATCGTAAGCCGATAACTCGCCAAGCACCACGAGGTACCACATCTCTACTGCGCCGGCGATGACGTGGGTGAAATCGCCAGCTGCTATCAGCCATGTGAAGACCAATACGATCAAGAAGCCGTTTCCTTGTGAAGATGGCATCATCCAGACGATCGAGGCGACAAGGATGCCGGCGGGCACCCCCCGGATAAAGCTTTGCCATGCCCCCATGCCAGTCGCGTGCCGGGAAAGCGCATCGATCACGATACGCATATCAGCCGAAAGCGCCTCGGTACCGGCGAGGAACGCGGCTGCCAGAAATGCCCCGACAACGTTTGCCGCCAGCACGATGACCCAAAGTCGCAACATGTCGCAAAACGAAGAGAAGCTGCGTCGGGCAACGATCGGCAAGACGGTCGTTATGGTGTTTTCCGTAAAGAGCTGCATGCGCCCAAGGATCACCACCATGAAACCCAACGAATAACCCAGGTTTTCGATCAGGAAGGACTCTGGACGATCAGACAGGTGATTGCGCAAGACCGCCTCTCCGAGAACCGACAAGCTGATCAGGATACCGGCGGCAACGCCGGACCATACGAGCGATCCGAAAGGGCGCGAAAGCTCTTCCTCGCCATCACGGCGGATAACTTCATAAATGAGGCGGGCGGACAGCCGCGATGCTGCGCTGACGGATTCTTCATCGCCGTCATGGCGCACCGCTTTATGGTCGGCCTCTGCGCCGTGTCGGGATGATTTAGTCATGGCTATCGTAACGCATGATCTGATGATTTGTTCCATTGGCGGGAACGCTTGGTGATCACGCACGTTAAGTTCTGGATGTGATGAGATTACCCCCGAGTATCATATGAAGCGGGCGCATGCCCCACGGTTCGCGCAGCGCGGGCAGGCCGCAACCGCGATGAGTGCCCGCCCCGGAAAAGTCCTGCTCGCACTGATCAAGCAAACACCGGTCTTCGTCGTGCTGACCGCGCCGCCTGCAATTGCCGGTTTCTTGGAGGGCGAGACGACTTTCGGGCAGGCCATGACCGTCCCGTCGGTCATCATCGGCGGCCTTGCGATCGTTTCGCATCAGATCAAGATAGAAGGTGATTTGCGTCGGATCGAGGCGGTGGCCACTCTCGCGCTGGTTTTCGTGCTGTCGGGGGTGTTCGTCATGCCGGGGTTTCTGGCTGTCGGAATGTCACCGCTGGATGCATTTTTTGAAGGCGTTTCGGGGATCACCACGACGGGTTTGAGCGTCGCACCCGATGCGGAGGACTGGCCTGTCAGCGCGCATTTCCTGCGTGGCTGGTCCCAATGGTGTGGTGGCGTCGTGGTCGCGGTTGCCGGCGTTGCTCTGTTGATGGACTCCGGCCGTGCTGCGCGGATGATGGGCGAGCAGAGCGTGGGCGACAATTACATGGCATCCACGCGGGCGAAAGCCCGGCTGATCCTGATCGTCTATGCCGGCCTGACGGTTCTCGCGATCATCGGACTGACCCTGCTTATCCCCGGATATTGGGAAGGGGCGATGATTGCGCTGGCCGCGGTATCGACTGGTGGGTTCGCGCCCCGCACGAACAGCCTGGCTGATTATTCGACGGCGGCGCAGTGCTTTACCTTCGTCATCTGTATCGCGGCTTCGGTTTCGCTGTTGTTCTATGCCCTGGCATACGAGCGGGGCATACGGTTTGCTCTGCGCAAGAGCATGGTTGCCACGTCTTTGACGATCATCGCGGCGGGTACGATGGCCTTCGTCATCCTGTCCGGCGCATCGAACGGCTGGAATGTCGAAGATCTTACCACCGCGGCACTCAATCAGGTCAGCGCACATACGACCGCTGGATTTGCCACGGGACCGGTGCCGGTCGGCAGCAGTGCTGTGCTGGTGATGATTGTCGCGATGGTCGTCGGGGGTGACGTCGGTTCGACAACAGGGGGCCTCAAGACCTTGCGCGTGGTGATGCTTGGCCGGATGGTCGGGCTGACACTCCTGCGTTTGCGGTTGCCGCCCAGTGCCCTGTCCCACATCAAGGATGGCGACAAGCGGGCCAAGGCCGATACGGTGATCTTTGCGACCGCTCTCGTCGTTGTCTATCTGATCGCCATGCTGGTCTTCTGGTTGGCGCTGTCCGCCGCAGGCTACGACCGTATGCCCGCACTCTTCGATGCAGTGTCGGCCTTGTCCGGTGTCGGATTGTCCGCGGGTGTGATCGGGCCCGATCTGGCAGGCTGGCTGAAAGCGCTGACGATCTTTGCGATGCTGCTCGGCAGACTGGAGTTCTTTGCTCTCATCGCACTGTTACTGCCATCGACCTGGATAAAAAGGAGTTGATCCATGCGTTTCACAATCCTGGGTGCGTCACGCTTCGGCACGGCGACTGTCAAGAAACTGATGGAGGAAGGTCATGAAGTCGTATTGATCGACAAGGATAACGCGCGGCTGGAGACCTTGGCCGATGATCTTGATTGCGGGATGATCAACGGCGATGGAACCTTGCCTTCCACGCTGCGTGATGCATTCGGTGATGGCTCGGATGCGTTGGTGTCGCTGACGAACGTGGATGACGTCAATATTCTCGCCTCTGTCGTCGGCCGCTCGATCGGTTATGAAAGGGTCATCCCGCAGATCGTGCGACCG